>ERZ1106919.2267-NODE-2267-length-10965-cov-2.305683_pt1 | contig 10965 bp, 12 predicted proteins | sample MGYA00403654_ERZ1106919 | MGnify/ENA primary metagenome ERZ1106919 (study PRJEB35170, sample SAMEA104062450) | human gut metagenome | biome: human gut; feature: human-associated habitat; material: faeces | place: Denmark | collected 2012-10-08 ... | reverse complement strand
ACACAAGCACAGTCTTATCGATAACTCCCGACTCTTTCATCTCATAATAAAGGTCGTTGCCCTCACGGGTACGCTCTCCAACACCTGTGAATACCGAGATACCGCCGTGCTGATTGGCAACGTTATTTATAAGCTCCTGAATAAGCACCGTCTTGCCTACTCCCGCACCGCCGAAAAGACCTATCTTTCCGCCTTTCAGATATGGTGCGATAAGGTCGATGACCTTGATACCGGTTTCCAGAATCTCGTTTGAAGCAGACTGCTCTTCATAAGTCGGAGGCTCTCTGTGTATCTCCCAGCGCTCCTTAGTTTCAGGGGCAGGCAGATTGTCAACAGGCTCGCCCAGAAGATTGAACATTCTCGAAAGAGTTTCCTTGCCCACCGGAACAGAAATAGCCTTGCCCGTATCAACAGCGTCGATACCTCTCACAAGTCCGTCTGTAGAGCCCATGGCGATACATCTTACTATATCGTCGCCTATATGCTGAGCCACCTCAACAACGAGCTTTTCGCCCTTGTTGTCTATCTCAATGGCATTGAGCAGATCAGGCAAGCTGTCCTTTTCAAAGCGGATATCAACTACCGCACCAACTATCTGGACTACCTTGCCTATGTTTTTGCTTTCCATTTATTTACCACCTTTCAAAAAGGGATATAAGCTATCATCATAGCCGTCACATCTTTTAAATACTATCTTCCGATAGTTGCCGAGCTTATCTCTGTAAGCTCCTGAGTTATCTGCGCCTGTCTTGCTCTGTTGTAAAGAAGCGACAGATTGTCTATCATTTCTCCTGCGTTGTCCGTTGCAGACTCCATTGCAGTACGTCTTGCCGCCTGCTCAGAAGCGTAAGAATCCACTATCGCAGAATAAAGCATACCGCCTATATACTGCGGTATCATGCCGTCAAAGACCTCCTCAGGGGACGGGTCATAGATAGTTGACGGATGCTTTCTTCCCCCAAGCTTGTCAAGATCCTCCACGGGAAGTATCTGCAAACTGCAAGGCTCCTGTGTCAGCGCCGACACGAATGTGGTATACACAAGCTCTACCTTGTCATAATCCCCATTTCTGAAGCCTGCGATAATATCTTCCACAATGTCTATAACAGTGTCAGTGTCAATGCTCTCCGCTATCTGCGGATATTTCCACACAAGGTCATAGTCACGCTTCTCAAAGAACTCAACAGCCTTTTTGCCCACAGCCATAACACGAAGCTGACCGCCTGATGACAGCACATCGTCAGCCTTTGCCTTAGCCATTTTCAGCACGTTGGAGTTAAATCCTCCAGCAAGTCCCCTGTCGCCTGCCACCACTATAAGCAGTGTGGAATTAAGAAACTTCTTCTTTGTATACACCGACTTGAAAGCTCTGTCGCAGGATATATCGCACATTGTCTTAAAAAGCGTTTCAAAGAACGGCTGAACTGCCACCGCCTTGTCTTTGGCACGTCTGAGCTTAGAAGCCGCCACAAGCTGCATGGCTTTTGTTATCTGCATGGTGCTTTCAACGCTTTTGATACGTCTTTTGACGTCTTTCATATTAGCTGTTGCCATCGCTCAGCGCTCCTTATCTACTTTGAAGAAACTTCTGTGAATACTCCGCAAGCACGTCCTTTATTGCCTGTTCATTCTCTTTTGTAAGCTCTCCTGTTTCTCTTATTGAAGAGAAAATATCAGGGTGGGTTTCATCTATATACACAAAAAGATCTTTCTCAAATTCAGCGATATCCTCAACTCTGATATTTTTCAGATAGTTGTTTACCACCGCATATATTATGACAACCTGCTTCTCAACGTCCAGCGGTGAGGTCTTGCCCTGTTTGAGCACCTCCACTATACGTTCACCCTGTGCAAGTCTTTCCTTAGTGTCCTTGTCAAGGTCAGATCCGAACTGTGAGAACGACTGCAATTCTCTGTACTGAGAATACAGCAGTTTCAGCGAGCCTGAAACCTTTTTCATAGCCTTTATCTGTGCCGAGCCGCCTACACGGGATACTGATATACCAGGGTTTACCGCAGGTCTGACGCCTGAGAAGAACAGCTCAGATTCAAGGAATATCTGTCCGTCAGTGATAGATATAACGTTTGTCGGGATATAAGCCGAAACATCGCCTGCCTGAGTTTCGATAATAGGCAGAGCGGTTATAGAGCCTCCGCCGTAGTCCTTGTTAAGACAGCAGGCTCTTTCCAAAAGTCTTGAATGGAGATAGAAAACATCTCCCGGATAAGCCTCACGTCCTGTCGGTCTTTGAAGCAGAAGTGACATAGTTCTGTACGCCACAGCGTGCTTTGAAAGGTCGTCATAAACGCACAGCACGTCCTTGCCCTGAAGCATGAAATACTCAGCCATTGCAACGCCCGCATATGGTGCTATATACTGCAAAGGCGCCATTTCAGAAGCCGTTGCCGATACAACTATAGAATAATCCATAGCCCCATGCTTAGAAAGGGTATCCACCACGTTTGCCACAGTAGACTGCTTCTGACCTATCGCAACATAGATACAGATAACGTCCTTGCCTTTCTGATTTATGATAGTGTCAAGTGCTATAGAAGTTTTACCTGTCTGTCTGTCGCCTATAATAAGCTCACGCTGACCTCTGCCTATAGGTATCATAGAGTCGATAGCCTTGATACCTGTCTGCAATGGTCTGTTTACTGATTGTCTTGTAATTATTCCGAAAGCAGGGCTTTCCACAGGTCTTGTTTCTGTTGTAAGCACAGCGCCCCTGCCGTCGATAGGTGCACCGAGAGCGTTCACAACTCGTCCGAGAAGCGCATCTCCCACAGGCACAGAAACTATCCTGCCTGTTCTCTTTACTCCAGACCCCTCTTTTATTCCGTCCTCAGAGCCGAGAAGTACACAGCCTACAAAATCCTGCTCCAAGTTCATTGCCATGCCGTATGTTCCGTTAGAAAATTCAAGAAGTTCGCCCGACATACACTTGTCAAGTCCATGAACTCTTGAAATTCCGTCGCCAACAGTGCAGACCGTCCCCACATCGTCAAGCTCAAGCTTGCTGCGGTAGTCCTTGATCTGCTGTTTTATCAAGCCTGTTATTTCATCAGGACGTAATTTCATGTTAAAATACCGTTCCTTTCCTATGCAATGACCCCGTCGATCTGAGCCTTGATATCATCAAGCTTAGTTCTGACGCTGCCGTCTATTTCTGTGTCTGAATATCTCAGCACGATACCGCCCATAAGGCTTTTGTCCACCTTTTCCACAAGCACTATCTTTGCCCCCGAAACAGCTTCCAGCTTAGCCACAAGCTTGTCCCTGAGCCTTTCAGACAGAGGCATAGCCGTCACCGCAGTGACCTCTATGATATTATTATGCTTTTCATAAAGCTCCTTGAACTTTGCGCATATCTCAGGCAGAAACCTTATCCTGCCCTTTTCGCTCACAAGGCAAAGAAAATTAAGTGTAACAGGCTGTATCCTGCCCATAAACACCTTTTCCAGTGTCGCCCTTTTTTCGTTCTCCGTTACCAGCGGTGACGCAAGAAGCTCCACATATTCCTCCTGACCCTGAGAGAAAAGTATATCCCTTATGCTCCCAAGCTCACCATAGACTTCATCAAGGCAGTTTTCCTCGCAGCACACCTCAAAAAGTGCATTGCCGTAAATATTCCCGATACTGTCTGCCATTACATCTCACCCACATTATCAATGAACTTCTCGATAAGACGTTCGTTGTCCTCGCCTGTCATATCCTTTTCCACAACTGCCGCCGCAGCCGAGAAAGCAATATCGGTGATCTCGTTCTTGATCTGGTTGACAGCGATCTTCTTTTCTCTTTCGATCTCTCTTGAAGCGTTATCCACAAGACCCTTTGCCTCGGTTCTCGCTTCGCTGATTATCTCGTCAGAACGCAGTTGAGCCTTTCTTGTTGCCGTCTGTATAATCTGTGCAGACTCTTCCTTTGCACCCTCTAATCTGATTGTATACTCAGCTTCAAGCTTCTCGGCATTTTCTTTCGCCTCGTCAGCCTGCCTGTAAGTTTCCTTAACATCATTTTTCCTGTCCTCGATGACCTTGTTCACCTTATCAAACAGAAAATGCTTGAGCACCAAAAACAGTATGAGCGTATTGAGTAAAGTCGCAATTATCGTTGTCAGATCTATTGACAGAAACTCTGTCACATCGCCTGCTGCCAATACCATTTATCCAACCTCCCCTCCGCATCCATGCAGAGCAAATCTTGTTTGAAGCTTTTTATTAAAGCTTTCCGATAAATGGGTTAGCAAAGAGCAGGATAAGTGCTACTACGAATGCGTAGATACCTGTTGACTCAGCCATAGCAACGCCTATGAACATTGTTCTTGTGCAGTCGCCCTTAGCCTCAGGCTGTCTTGCGATAGCCTCGATAGTCTTTCCTACTGCGTAGCCCTCACCGATACCAGGTCCGATACCTGCGATCATTGCAAGTCCTGCACCGATTGCTGAACAGCCAAGAAGAATAGCCTTTTCCATAATGATAAACCTCCGTTATTTACATTTTTTATACTTTCCGCAAAAGCGGTAATTTACTCTGTTTCTGCCGCCGCACCAACGTTTACCATGGTGAGCATTGAGAAGATATAAGCCTGTATGCACCCTGAGAACAGGTCGAAATACACGCTGAGCACCGCAGGTATACCTACCTGAAATACACTAAATGCCCATGAGCCTGCCTCAAAAGTCAGACCCAGTGCAGATGACAATGAGCCAAGCGCACCATAAAGCAGTCCCGTTATTACCATGCCGCCTGCAACGTTGCCGAACAGACGGAACGCCATAGACGCAGGCGTTGCCACCTCGCTGATGATATTAAGCGGCAGGATAAAAGCCACAGGCTGTGCAAAGCTTTTAAGATAGCCCTTGAAACCATTCGCTTTTATCTTATTGTATGTGATAAGCACGAATGTCATAAGAGCCCACGTTGCCGTAACATTGATGTCCGCAGTCATATCATACTGATAAGAGCGCCAAACACCGCATAAATAAGCAGCGTAGCAATATAAGGGGCATACTTCATCATCTTAACGCCCATGTTCTCTTTGACCATGTTGTTGACGAAGTTCACAAGCATCTCCGCAACCACCTGACGTTTTTTCTCAGGCACTTTTTTCAAATCGTGTGTGAGCCACAAGCACAGTATCAGCACCGCAACTATAATAAGCCAGCCCATCACCACCGTTTCGGTGAACCGCAGTCCCCCTATCTCAAACACTATCTTAGGGCCGTTTCCAATACCCGTCATTTATTTATCCCTTCTTTCTCTTATCTGCATGACATACAGAATGATCCTCGGATAAAACTGCGGCAGAAGTATCCCCACTGCACTCACAGCCTTCGTGAGCATAGCCACAGCACAAAGCACAAAAAGTACCCCATACCTTGCCATATAGCACCCAAGCATAGTCCGCTTAGCCTTTTTGCCGTCAAGATCCACAGCCTTTTCGCAGGTCACGCCAAGGTAAAACATACAAAGGCACATATATCCCCAGCCAAGCAAAAAGCCGGTGAGCTGAGAGATAGCGAATCCCCACAGCAGTGTGAACGCCCAGCATGCAGCAGCCATAACGCCGCCCCAAAGGCATATTTTTTTCAGCAAGCCGCCAAGCTCAGAGCCTATATTTTTCACTTATTTTCTCCGATTTTCATAAAGAAATCCACCATAAATCTTTACATTTTCTTAATAGCAGAAAATATCTGCCTGATGTATTTCATTATACCACACAGCCCCACATTTTTAAAGAGCAAACCGCAAACTTAAACATTTATTTTACATGGATTTTACACTTCGTTCACAGTTAGTCAAATAATTAGTTAATTATGATTTGGCGTTAATGATTTATCAATAGTCAATCATTGATTTTTGACATTGTTTGAGTTTTATCATACGATTTCACAATAAAAAACGGACTGCCGCAAGCCGAAATAATATCACGGCTGAGCAGTCCGCAAGCATATGTGCAGCTTATCTGATGATATCGTCAACAACGCTTTCTACAGTGCTTACAGTATCATCAATAATATCCGCACCACCGCTTACAGTGTCCTTGATACCATCGCCAACACGGCTTACAAGCGTGTCGCTGTCATCACGTCTGCTTGTGACCTCATTTTTAGAAGTTGTGGTCGCAGTAACGCCGGAAGATGTCGAACCTGAGTTATCGTCATTTCTTGAACAGCCTGCGAGCATAACACCGCAAAGACCGAGACAAGTTAGCATAGCGAACATTTTTTTCATAATTAAGTTCCTTTCAGTATAAGATATGCCATTTTAGGCTAATGCTATTATTTCTCGGAGATGAGGATATATTCATAAAAAAACAAAAAAGAGACGAGCTAAAAGCCCATCTCTTTGTCAGATCAAAAAATCAATAGAACCGCGATTTCTTTTTCTTGATAACGAAAATAACAGCACCGACAATAACCACCGCAACGACCACAATAACTACAATGCCTACTACTCCGATACCCTTTGAAGATTCAGCCTCAGATGACGAAGTGCTGCTCAGTCCGTTTGACTTAGGCTGTATCTTTAAGCCCTGCACGATCTCCTGTGCCTTTGCACTTTTATTGTAGCCATCGAGATTCATTACCTGAAGATCTACATCGTTCTTCTGCAACGGAGTATCTATTACAAGATTATCAATATAAAGCACATCTGTCTTATCCATTTTCTTTATAACCGGTATCTCAAATACGAACTTTGTTGCTCCGCACTTGTCAGGTACTGGTATAAGTGCTGTCGCATACTGAGTAACATTATTGCTTGCATCTGTATTTATTTCAAGCTGAACACTATTGCTGGTCACCTTTTTGTATTCCTCAGTACAAGGAAAAGCAAACACAGAATCTCCCATAAGCTTGCCCTGAGCGTCCTGATTTATCCTGTACTTGAAAGAAACCATACAGCCGTCAAAACAAGTCATACCAAAATCCTTGGCGTCGATCTCAACGCCCATCGTTATATAAGGCGCATCTTCAGAATCAGAGCCAGGATAAACCAAATTCTTATCGTCATCTCTTATAAGCGAAGCAAAAGTACAATAATCGCTTATGTCATTAGGCTGTGTTGCTGTTATCTTAAGGCTCGCACCCTGATAAGCATAGGTCTTTTCCTGGGATGCTCCCACTGAAATCTTCTCACCGTCAGGAGTCACCTTGATATATCTCTCCCAATCCTTCATATCAAACGACAAGGACGGTGCTGAAGTATCTGTTGTAAGGATACTCTTGTCGGCACTATATTCAGGTATTTCAGCCTCACCGTCGGCATAAGCAGGCACAGCACAAACGCCAAGCATCATTATCGCTGATACCACGCCAAGTATTCTCTTTGATCTCATTTTAATTCTTATCCTCCCTTGATACTATTGTATGTAAACGCTTTCATAGCCGTTCACACAAGTATCGAAACGTTATAAAACACTATTAATATTTTACACCTTTTTAACAAATCTGTCAAGTGTACCATACAATTTTTCATATAATGTAACTGTTTTGTAATACAAGCTAAGCGTTTTAACCAAAATAACCACACGATTTTTATGAATAAGCTCTTATTGACAGCCATTTTTATCAAAAAAAGACCGCCTTCTCAGACGGTCCTGCGAACTTATTGAATACCAAGGAACTGGAAATACTGCTTATCCGGCATTGTTGTAACAGAAGTGGCTCTCAGGTCATCAGCCTCCGAAAGTCTGTACTGCACCTTGAGAACTCCGTCCTCCTTTACCCAGCCAACATCAGGAACTGTTCCTCTTATACCCTTGTTGGAAATGGTCTTTTTGATACCTTTCTGCTTAAGAGTAAAGAATTTAAGCTCGATATCCTGATTGTATGGCACTACGCATATCTTTACAGCACCCTTGTCGCTGTCCTTTACATCATAAAGTATTATCTGATACTGGCCGTCAGGCGATATGGTATTTGATTCTGACGTTACTTCAGTGAGCTTCTTGAAGTTATCTCTGTAGAGAGCATAAACACTTGACGATGTGTCAAGATCTGAATTTAGCACAGTTTCAACAGACGTGCCTCCGAAAAGGATATTAAGCACAAAGTATGCAACTATTCCAAGAACATACAAAAGCAGATATATTGTACCCATTATAACCTTTACAGTTTCGTTCGTGCCTGCTGCAAAGAACATTATGATAGCAACAATGAACGGCGGAACTATCAATATCCAGTCGCCCATGTTAAAAAGTATCATGCAGAACACGACCGGAAGCATGAGTATGCTCAGTATCTCCGTCACAAGCTCACGTCTTGAAAAGAGCATAAGACCCATAAAAACTACGTTAATCACCACATACACTGTGAAAAACGACTTTTCTCTGCCTGCCGCAAACTCCAGATCATACAGGAACGTTGCATAAGTGAGCAGAGTTATTACAGCAAAGTAAGCGACATTGAAAACTGATACCGCTCGCTTTACCCATACGTTAGATAAAAAATCCTTCATTTTTAGTCCTCCCTAGACACTCTGTTCTTTTATTTTACACGAAATTACGCAAAAAATCAAGTGCTTTATTTCTTTATTTTTTCTTAAAACACAAATCAGACACATCAAATAGTATTTAATTGGCTGAATGACGTCAATTGAGTATTATCTCTTCACCGCCGCTGAGCCCCGAAAGTATCTCAACGTTGTCGTTGTCCTCGATGCCAAGCTCTACGTCCTGCTCTATCTTTACACCGTCCACAAGCAGGTTCACATAGTTGCGTCCATCAAGCTTCTTCACCGCCTTCTGCGGAACTATCACAGTATCAAGCCTTGAATACACGTCAAAGACAACCTCTATGCCGCCAAGATCCAGCATATCGTTCTCCTCATCAGGGGTTATAACATAAACATATGCCGAGAAATCTCCGCTCTCATTGTAGATTATATCCGTCACAGTGCCGCCCATCGTATTGGCACCCTGTACTATCTGCACTGCAGTGCCAAAATTGACGTTTGTGAGCGCGTTATCAAACACAGACACGCACAGAGCCTTTTGTGATTTATCGGAAGTATACCCAAGCACCTCGCCCTTATTCACCGGCATGAACGCTGTCAGCTCCTGACCTTGTCTGTCTGCAAGATCAAACTGTCCGTCACATGGAGCGTAAACCTTATAATCCTCCAAGGACGCCACAAGGCTGTCATATTTGAGCTGTTCTATCTGTAAATCATACTGAGAAAGCTGTATCTCACTGTAGTCAGCACCGTTCGTCTGCAATGTAGCGAACGTCTGCTTAGCCTGATTGAGCCTTATTTCTTCCTCTTCTATCTGTTCGTCCACATCGTCAGAATAAAGTGTGCAAAGCAGGTCACCCTTTTTCACATCACAAGGTGACTCCACATCTATAGACTTTATCTGACCGCTTGCCTTGAAGGTGACAGTTTCACTGTAAGGGTAATCATAAACACCCTCCTGATGATACTCCTGAGAGATATCTCCTATCTCAGCTTTTACCGTCTTATATGTTATATCCTTAGTTTCCAGAATAGGCACAGCTATCTCGTCTTTTTTCTCCGACTTTCCGCAGGCGCAAAGTCCGAAACACATTGCCGCTGCTGAGATCAAAGCAATAAATCTTATACTTTTCATAAAAAAGCCCTCTCGGTAATATAAAACTGCGGACACACTCCGCCGCAGTAAATTATACCACATTTTCCGTCATTTTTCAAGTTTATCCCCTACATATCGTATATCTATTGTATAACTGCACAACACTGTCTGCCTATATTTATACAGGTTTACCACAGCAGCTCACCGATAATAGAGTTTGAAGCCAGAAATCCCGCAGGCGTAAGCCTTAAAATACCCTTTTCGACCACGCAAAGCCCCTGTTTCTGAAACAAAGCCGCCTTCTTGCGGATATTCTCCCCAAGCTCTTTACCGCCAAGCTCCTCGGCTTTACCTATGTCAATGCCCTCCGTGAGCCTTAACCCCAGCATGACATACTCCTCTGCCTTGTCAGGGTCGTCCTCAAGCACCACCATGCTCTGCACCTTGTCAGAAATAAACTCCTCAACATCGCTCTTGCAGTAATATCTCTCATTATCAAAGAAAGAATGTGCCGACGGACCAATGCCTATATATTCTTCCCCGTGCCAATATTTAAGATTGTGCCGTGATTTTCCGCCCTCTTTGGCAAAATTTGATATCTCATACTGTAAAAAGCCCTTGCTTGCAAGCTGTCCCACCGTTTGCAAATACATATCGCACAGCATATCGTCATCAGCTACAGCGTTTCTCATCTCATCACAATCAAAAGCCGTACCCTTTTCTATTTTCAGCATATAAGCCGAAATATGATCAACAGGGAGTGCTGTAAGGCTCTCTATGCTGTCCCAAAGGCTCTCAAGGGTCTGACCCTTTACCCCGAGCATGATATCGCATGAGATGTGCCTAAATCCAACCTGAGCCGCCGTTTCCACAGCCGACTTTGCCTGAGAAAAGTCATGAAGCCTGCCCAAGAAGCCAAGCTCCCTGTCATTAGCCGATTGAACGCCAAAAGAAAGCCTTGTTACCCCTGCTTTTCTCCACCCTGACATCTTCTCCCTGTCCACAGAGCTGGGATTAGCCTCCATGGTTATTTCAGGCTTACAAAGATCAAAGCACTTTCCTGCCGTATCTATTATTCTGTCCACCTGTTCAGCCGACAGCACAGAGGGCGTACCGCCACCGAAGTAGATTGTATCGCATTTTATGTCCCTACCCTTGAAAGCCTCTATATTGCGGCACACAGCCTGAGTATAGCCCTCATAAAGCTCAGGTCTGCACACAGAGTAAAAGTCACAGTAAGGGCATTTTCTTTTACAGAAAGGCACATGGATATAAATTCCCGTCATAGCATATCCTCGTCATCATCAAAAGCCTTGTCGATATACTCTCCTGTTTTTTCACGGTTGAGCCGAAATCTCTCTATCGCCTTTTTCACACCAAATATACCGCCCCACACCAGGAACATACA
>ERZ1106919.2266-NODE-2266-length-10970-cov-2.699771_pt1 | contig 10970 bp, 11 predicted proteins | sample MGYA00403654_ERZ1106919 | MGnify/ENA primary metagenome ERZ1106919 (study PRJEB35170, sample SAMEA104062450) | human gut metagenome | biome: human gut; feature: human-associated habitat; material: faeces | place: Denmark | collected 2012-10-08 ... | reverse complement strand
TGGAGGCCGACGCCATGCCGACCAAGGCCCTCGTCAACATTCAGGGCAATTTCCCGGCCGGCTGCACGCTTCAGGTCTGGATCTGCAACAACGGCAACGACGCGAGCCCGACGTGGGAGGACGTCACGCAGAAGGTCAGAACCGGCCAGAAGCACTACTTCACAAACAAGACCAAGACGGCCGCAGCGTGGGGCGTCAAGGTCAAGGCCAAGCTGCTCCGCGGCTCTGCTACGGAGACCTGCTACATTCAGTCGATCGGAGGTAACTTTGCATGATTAAGCACAGACCTGACAGCATCAAAGAGCTGAACGACAAACAGGCCGCAGAGGCCGAGAAGGACAAAACCATCGCCGAACAGGCCGACACCATCGAGCTGCTGAAGGGCTGCATCATGGAGCTGGCCGACGTGGTCTACGGCGACGGAGGGGAGGTAACAGCATGAGCAAGATCGTCGAGCTGTACGTCAGGGAGCTGACCCGCGAAGGCTCCACCATGACCATCAACGACGTCCCGAAGAAGCTGCGCAAGCAGGTCGAGGACGCCATCGCTGCCATCGAGGCAGCCGCAAACGCTGGCACCGTGAAGGAAGGGGCGAGCGAATGATCGCCCGGGCCCTCGCGTGGCTATTATTAAAAATTGCAGGAAAGGAGGAGCGTGAAATGCTGGTACGTCTTTTTGCAGGCGAGATCATCATGGGCCGCATCACCGAGGACGACGTCCCCGCGAAGCTGAAGGCCCGCGTGCACAAGTATCTCGTCGACATGGGCTACTTCGACGACGTCGAGGAGTAAGCCCAACAACAAGGAGGGCCGCGTCCTGCGGCCCTCCGGCTTTTATGAGGTGACACAATGATCGAAATCAACATCGGCGCGCTCGTCGTCCTTCTCGGGATCCCGACGGCCGCGACCGGCTTCTGCTTCTGGATGCTCGAGCACAGGATCCAGAAGCGCGAGAAGCAAAAGGAGGCCGAGGAGGCCAAACGGCAGAAAGAGGCAGCGGCCCGAGAGCGTGCCCGTGAAGATCTCCAGATCATCACCATTCAGGGCACGTCGGCAGCCATCGCCCTCGGCGAGGCGACGGCCCGGGCCGTGCAGCGCATCCCTGACGCGCATTGTAACGGGGATATGCACGCGGCCCTCGACTACGCTGCCAAAATCAAACACGCGCAGAAGGACTTCCTCACCAGTCAGGGGATCCACGCGATCATCGACTGAGGAGGTGGAGCAGCATGGCCGCAAAGAAGCGCCGGCGCAAGCGGAAAAAGAAGATAGAGGCGAGCAAGAAGCTCGCATACTGGGCGGCCATCGTGGCAAGCCTCAGCGCGGCCACGTCCTACCTGCTCTCAGCCTTCGGGCGCGACCCGGTCAGTGAAGTGACCGGCACGATCTTCACCGCCTGCGTCGGCTATCTAATCACATACGCCGGCAAGAGCCTCGGCGAGAAAATCAGCCGAAACCGCCACAGGCTCGACGCCGACGGCAACCCGCTCCCGGATCCGTCCGGGGACACTCTCAACAATGAGGAGGCACAAGGATGAACACCATCGACATCACCCCCATCGTCAACGCAGCCATCGCCCTGATCGGCGCCGGCGTGAGCGTTTTTCTGATCCCGTGGCTCAAGAGCCAGACCACCGAGGCACAGCGCAAGGAGCTGACCGCGTGGGTAAAGATCGGCGTCGCTGCTGCTGAGCAGCTCTACAAGGGCGCCGGCCGCGGCGAGGAGAAGAAGCAGTACGTCATCGACTTCCTGAAGCAGAAGGGCTTCAAGGTCGACGCGGTCAAGGAAGGCGCCGGCAACGGCACCGCTTCCGCGCTCAGCTTCGGCACCGGCGGCGAGTCCGGCACCTACTACGCCTTCGGCTCCGTCATCGCCCAGCACGCCACCAACAATACCAATGTGTCTGTCACCGGTTTGGTTGGCAACGGCTCCAAGTCCAACGTGGAAGAGCTGGCAGATGGCAACGCAGAGCTGGCCTTCTGCCAGTCCGACGTGATGGCCTATGCCTACAACGGCACCAACCTCTTTGAGAACCCCATCGACTGCTTCTCCACCGTGGCCGCCCTGTACATGGAAGATGTGCAGATCGTCACCACCGATCCCAGCATCAAGACCGTGGCTGACCTGGCCGGTAAGAACGTGTCTGTCGGCGCTGCCGGTTCCGGTGTGTACTTCAACGCTGTGGACATCCTGAGCGCTTATGGTCTGGGCGATCTGGACGCTGACGGCAAGTTCACCAAGATCAACGCCACCTATCAGAGCTTCGGCGACAGCGCTGACTCCCTGAAGGACGGCAAGATCGACGCCGCATTCATCGTGGCCGGCGCCCCCACCACCGCTATCATGGATCTGTCCACTACCAAGGCTGCTTATCTGGTGTCTCTGGATGACGCCCATATCGACGAGCTGCTGGCCGCCTCTCCTTACTACACCAAGCACGTCATCCCCGCCGGTACCTACAACGGTCAGGACGAGGATGTGACCACCGTGGCTGTGGGCGCTGTGATCCTGGCCCGTGACGATGTATCTGAGGATGCTATCTATGCTCTGACGGCTGACATCTTCGACAACGCCCCCGATCTGATCAGCAGCCACGCCAAGTACGGCGAGCTGTCCACCGAGTTCGGCGCTTCCATCACCTCTGTGCCTTATCATCCCGGCGCTGCCAAGTACTTCGCCGAGAAGGGCTTCGATGTGGCAACCAAGTAAAGATCTGAACGGGATCTTTACAGCATCACCGCCATTTCCTTACTCATAAGTATGTCATTCAGGCTGCGGCGGAGAAATCCGCCGCAGCCGTGAGTGGTTCTAAAGAGAAGCACAGCTCTCCGGAACGGAAGAACAGAGCGCTTGCTGCGGACCAATTTACAAGAATTTACCCCAATCCCCGGTTGAGAAGGACAGAGATCCGCTGCCCCTGTCAACTGCGGATGTGAGAAAACGATCAAGGAGGAGACCATATGGGCCTGTTCAAGAAAAAAGACCCCATTGTTGAAGTGGAAAAGGCACTCGACCACGAGGTGCACGAGATGGAGCATGATATCCAGGCGGACGTGGATGCGGTCATGAAGAAGTATGACCGGGAATCCAACACCCGTATCTGGGAGGGGGCTCCGAAAATCGCCTTGCAGGTGCTGATGTCGGCCTTCTCAATCTATTGTATCCTGATGACCCTGTTCAGCAAGGCGCTTCCGGAGCGGCGGCTGTCCCTGTTCCTGGGCTTTATCATCATCATCGGCTATCTGGTGTATCCCGCCAGAAAGGGTGCTGCCCGGGTGAACCATGTGCCCTGGTATGACTGGCTCCTGATGGTTCTGGGCGCTGGCAGCTTCTTCTATTTTGCCATCAACGCATTTTCCATCATTCAGCTGGCCACCAAGCTCCAGCCCGTCCACATCATTGTCGGTGCCATCGGTATTGTGGTGCTGATCGAGCTGTGCCGCCGGTGCGTGGGCCTGCCTATTCTGGTGGTGCTGGGCCTGCTGCTGATCTACACGTTTTATAACCAGCTCAGCTGGGACCCCAGCTTTTACAAGGCGCTGAAGAACATCGTCTATAAGCTGTTCTACACCACCAGCGGCGTCATCGGTACGCCGGTAAGCGTCTGCTACACCTACATTGTGCTGTTCATCATCTTTGGCGCATTTCTGGAGCGCACCGGCATCGCCAACTTCTTTATCAGCTTTGCCAACCGTCTGGCGGGCTGGTCCTCCGGCGGCCCCGCCAAGGTGGCGGTCATTTCCTCCGCCCTGTGCGGCATGGTGTCCGGCTCCTCCGTGGGCAACACCGTGACCACCGGCTCCGTCACTATCCCCATGATGAAGAAAACCGGCTACAAGCCGGAGTTCGCCGGCGCGGTGGAGGCTGCCGCCTCTACCGGTGGTCAGATCATGCCCCCCATCATGGGCGCAGCGGCGTTCCTGATGGCAGAGTACATGAATATCCCCTATGCGAAGGTGGCTGTAAAGGCCATCCTTCCCGCCGTGCTGTACTTCACCGGCATTTTCATCGCCGTCCATCTGGAAGCCAAGAAGCTGGGACTGAAGGGTATGCCTAAGTCCGAGATGGTCTCCTGGGGCGAGCTTGCCAAGCGTGCCTATCTCATCATACCTCTGGCCCTGCTGATCTTCCTGGTTTCCTCCGGCAGCCGCACCATGCAGTTCTCCGCGGCGGTGTCCATTCTGGCCGCCATCGTGGTGGGCTTCCTGAACAAGGATGAGCGGCTGACCTTCGGTAAAATCGTGGAGGCACTGGAGGCCGGTGCCAAGGGCGCCATCACCGTGGCTGTGGCCTGTGCCATGGCCGGTATGATCGCCGGCTGCATCACCGTCACCGGTCTTGCTTCCATCCTCATCAACGCCATCGTGCAGATGGCAGGCGACGCCACTATGATCGGCCTGCTGCTGACGATGATCTGCTGCATCATCCTGGGCATGGGCGTTCCTACCACCGCCAACTACTGCATCATGGCCTCCACCTGTGCCCCCATTCTGGTGCAGATGGACTTCCCCCTGGTGGCGGCTCACTTCTTCGTGTTCTACTTCGGCATCGTGGCGGACATTACGCCTCCGGTGGCTCTGGCTGCCTATGCCGGCGCCGCCATTGCCAAGGCCAACCCTATGAAAACCGGCATCAACGCTACCAAGCTGGCCGTCGCGGCCTTTATCGTGCCCTACATTTTTGCGTACAGCCCCGCTATGCTGTTTGACAACGTGAGCAGCGCATTTGAAGTGGTGCAGATCGTGGTCAGCGCCCTCATCGGTCTGTTTGGCGTGGCTGCGGCTTTGAACGGCTTCGTCTATAAGAAAATCCCCATGCTGTTCCGTCTGGCGATGGCTGCCGGTGGTCTGTGCATGATGATCCCCGGCACCGCATCGGATGTGGTTGGCCTCGTGATGGTCGGCGGCATCGTGCTGATCCAGCGCATGAGCGCCCGGCGGCTGGCTGCCTGATCTCCTGAAAACAACAAAAGTGACCGCACTGCCCACGATCCCGGGCGGTGCGGTCTGCTGTTATCAAAAAGTTTTTGCAAAAAAGGAAACCTTTTCGCAGTTGAATCCGTCTATTACAAATGAAAGCGGTTTTGATGGAATTTGTTACTGTTTTGTTGTTGATTTACCCTATTGGCTATATTAACATCAGTGAGCGAAGGTGAATATGCCTGTCGGCAGCCCTGTTTGGGCGCTGACAGCACTGGATCGGAAACAAGCGGGCCTCAGCCCGGAGAATCGTAAAAGGAGAATATGTCATGGCAGAGATCATGGAAGAGAAAAAGGAGCTGACCCCGGCGGAGACAGCCGCTCCGGCGTCACCGGAGACCCCGGCGAAAAAGCCGGAAAAAAGCACGGCAGACAAGAAAAAGCGGCGGCGTACGATCCGGCGGATCGTTGCGCTGGTGGTCGTGGCCGCCCTGATCGCAGGCGGCGTGAAATTCTTCAAAAAGAAGGACGGCAGCAGCGAGGTAGGCATGGCGACGGTGTCCTACGGCGCTATCAGCTCTGAGGTGGACGGCAGCGGTCTGGTAAAGGCCAAGAACAGCGAGACTATCAGCCTGACCACTGCGGGCACGGTGATGGATGTATTCGTGGAGGAGGGACAGAAAGTGGAGCAGGGGGACCCCCTGTTTACCATTGATTCCCCCAATGCTGCCACGGAGGTCCAGAAGGCCCGCGATGAGGTTGAGGGCTATCAGAAGCAGATCAATACGCTGCAAAAGGACATTGCGGGGCTGAATCTTTCTCCGTCCTACGCCGGAAAACTGATGGATGTTGTGACACTGAACCCCGGCGACGAGATTAGCAAGGGCACCAAGGTCGCCGTCCTCGCGGACGATACCCGGATGCGGCTGGAGCAGTATTACAGCTACGCCTACGCCGGGGAGCTGAAGGCGGGGCAGAAGGTGCAGGTCTCTATCCATGCCCTGATGACCACCGTGGAAGGCACGGTGGAGGCTGTTCACATGGTCAGCCGCATCACGCCGGAGGGTTCTAAGCTGTTTTCCGCCGAGATCGTGATCCCCAACGAGGGTGTGCTGGCCAAGGATATGGTGGCTACTGCCACTACGATTGTGAACGGCGATACCGTGTATCCCTACGAAGCCGCTAAGCTGCAATATTACCGGGTGGGAGATTTGAACTCCACCGTCAGCGGCACGGTGATCTCCAGTAATCTGGTGGACTATCTCGCCGTAACGCCCGGTCAGGTTCTGGTGCGGATCGACGGCGAGGACAGCGAGACGGAGATCTTCACCGCACAGCAGAATCTGGAGGAGGCCCAGAAGAAGCTGGAGGCCGCCCAGAAGAATCTGGACAACTGCAATGCGGTGGCTCCCATTTCCGGCCAGGTCATCGGCCTGTCTGTGACTCCGGGCCAGGAGCTCCAAGCCAACAGCACCCTGGTGACCATCTCCGATACCTCCACCGTGATCATCAGCGCCACCGTGGACGAGCGGAACATCAGTTACATCAAGACCGGTATGTCCGTGAACCTGGACCAGTGGGGCACCAGCGCCTTCGGCACGGTGGAGACCGTGAGCCTTTCCAGCACTGTGAATAACGGCGTGGCCTCCTATCCCATCACCATCTCCGCGGACAACACGGACGGCAACCTGCAAGTCAACAGCTATGTGAACTATCAGATCCAGGCCAGCCAGAATGACAACTGCCTGATGGTGCCCATCCAGGCGGTGCGTACCGTGGGGCTGGAGGACGGTTCTTCCGCCACCGTGGTCTATGTGCAGGCAGACAGCCGGCCGGACAACGCGCTGGAGCTGCCCTATCAGGACGAGGAGATCCCCAGCGGCTTCTATCCCGTTCAGGTGGAGATCGGTATTCAGGATACATATAACGTGGAGATCAAGTCCGGCGTAAATGACGGCGACACCGTCTTTACCCAGATGATAACCGATCAGGCGTGGGGTTAAGCCATGGCGAAACTGATCGAACTGCGGGACGTCTATAAGATCTACGGCGAGGGCCTTGAGAGCGAGGTCCGGGCCCTGGACGGCGTTTCGCTGGATATTGAAAAGGGCGAGTTCGTGGCGGTGGTGGGCCAGTCCGGCTCCGGCAAGTCCACCATGATGAACGTGCTGGGCTGTCTGGACATCCCCACCCGGGGCACCTACCGTCTGGACGGCGTGGATGTCCGGGAGCTTTCCGACAAGGAGCTCTCCCGCATCCGCAACAAGCAGATCGGGTTCATTTTCCAGCAGTACAACCTGATCCAGAACCTGACGGTGCTGGAAAACGTGGAGCTTCCGCTGATCTATCAGGGCATCGACCCCATTGACCGGCGGGAGCTGGCGATACAGGCGCTGACCCGCGTGGGTCTCGCTGACCGGGCGCAGCATAAGCCTACCCAGATGTCCGGCGGCCAGCAGCAGCGTGTGGCCATCGCCCGGGCCATTTCCACCCATCCGCCCATCATCATGGCGGATGAGCCTACCGGCGCATTGGATTCCCGGACGGGCCACGAGGTGCTGGGCTTCCTCCAGCAGTTGAACAAGGAGGGCAGCACCGTCATTCTCATCACCCATGACAACGGGATCGCCGCCACGGCCCGGCGCATTGTGCGGATCGCGGACGGAAAGATCATCGAGGATCACCCCCAGGAGGTGGATTGGTATTGAACATCGGGCAGGCATTTAAGATGGCCTGGCGGTCCATCTGCGGGAAAAAAGGCCGCAGCGCCTTGACCATTCTCTCTATTTTCATCGGTATTGCCGCCGTTATGACCATCGTCTCCACCATGGAGGGTATGAAGGCCAAAACCATGGAGCAGTTTGCCGCCATGGGCGCCAACCGCATTGAAGTGAGCGTGTATGCGTATACGTACGACGAGGCCGGCAACCCTATCAGCAAGGACTATTTTACCGGATTGTACCGCTTTTGCTCCGGACTGAAGGAGTCCATTATTGGCATTACCCCCAAGGGCTCATCCAACGCTACGGTGGTATACGGTACGAAAAACAGCTCCACAATGGAGTGGAAATATGACCAGCAGTACAACGTGGTCAGCGGTCCCCCGCAGATCTACTACGGCTCCGACCAGTACAGCGCCTGCAACAATCTGGCAATCGCAAAGGGCAGAGACCTTGCGTGGCTGGACTGCGAGAAATACAATCAGATCTGCGTGCTGGGCGCGCAGGCGGCGCGGGTCTTTTTCGGCAGCGCCAACCCTGTGGGACAGATCATGAAGGTCAACGGCAACAACTTTGAAGTGGTGGGCGTGTATGGCGCCCGCGTGGAGCCGGATACCCCTTCCGCTTACCAGACGGATAACTTTATGATCCTTCCCTACACCGCTACCCGGCTGCTGGGGGATACGGCCCCCACAGAATTTTTGGTAAAGGCCAAGGATGACGCCAGCATGAAAACCGCCATTACCGAGATCGGCGGGTACCTCTCCGGCGTGGTAGATCAGAGTATGGGTGGCTATCAGGTGCAGAAGGAAGGCTACTGGCAGGATTATCAGAATCAGCAGCTGACCATGATCTCTCTGGTGCTGGGCGGCATCGCCGCCATCTCCCTGCTGGTGGGCGGCATCGGTATCATGAACATCATGCTGGTGACGGTGACGGAGCGGACCCGCGAGATCGGTATCCGCCGGAGCCTTGGCGCGCAGCGCAGCAGCATCGTGGCCCAGTTCCTCATCGAATCCGGTATGCTCTGCGGCATGGGCGGCATTGTGGGGATCATCTTCGGCACCATCGGCAGTCTGGCTTTGGGCAAGATTTTGTTCCAGATGACCATTTTCCCTGCCACCTGGGTGACGCTGGCGGCCTTCGGCCTTTCCGTGGCGCTGGGTGTGCTGTTCGGCAGCTACCCGGCGGCAAAAGCATCGAAACTCCAGCCTGTGGAAGCCCTGCGGGCGGATTAAAGGAGAGAGACTTATGAAAAAACGAATTTTGACCTGGCTGCTGGCGGTCAGCATGCTGGGCTCCCTGCTGACGGTGCCTGCCGGGGCGGCGGCTGTCACCAAATTTTCCGACGTCAGCGACAGCTATACCGCCACCGCCGTGGAAACTCTGCGGCTCATGGGTGTGCTGGACGGCTACGGCGACGGTACCTTCCGCCCGGACACCGTTCTGAACCGGGCACAGTTCTGCAAAATGGCAGTTTACGCCATGGACGGCAGCGGCGAGTTGGGACGGTATTCCACCGTTACCATCTTCCCGGACGTGAAGCCCTCCCACTGGGCGTCCGCCTACATCAATATGGCGGCGAGGAAGGGGATCATCTCCGGCTTTGCCGACGGTAAGTTCAAGCCCGGCCAGACCGTGACCGCCGGACAGGCGGTGACGATCCTCATGCGGGGGCTGGGCTACAAGGACGAGGACATGGGCGGCGTGTGGCCCCAGAGCTACATGGCGGAGGCCCAGACCAACGGCCTTTTGAAGTCCACCGGTATTACCTCCGCCTACGCGGGCCTGACCCGCGCACAGGCGGCCAAGCTGTTCCTGAACCTCTTTGAGGCTAAGCACGGCAAGAGCGAAACGCTCCTGTTCAACTACAACGTAGGTAAGGATGAGGTCTATCTCACTGCCGTGGACGGCGGCAAGGGCACGATGACTGCCGGCGGTAAGACGTATACCATGGCGCATCCCGTTGCCTCTACCAGCCTCATCGGTTCCAAGGGCAAGGTAGTCCTCAACGGTGCCGGCGGCGAGGCCCTGACCTTCCTGCCCATCACCGGCAGCAATGGCGTTTCCAATGCGGCGGTCATCATCGGCTCCAACGGCTCTGTTGCCGGACTGGATTCTCTGGCGGGCAGCACCAGCTACAACATTTACAAGAACGGTTCTCCTGCCACGGCAGCAGACCTCAAACGGTATGATGTTGCGACCTACGCCTCCGCTACCAATTCCATCATTGTCAGCGATACCCGGGTGTCCGTCTACTACGAGGACTGCAAGCCCTCTCCCAGCAGCCCCGCCACCATTACGGTGCTGGGCGGCAAGGAACTGAATGTTCTGCCTACGGCAGTGGATTCCCTGTCCAAGCTGAAGCCTGGCAAGCAGATCGTCCTTCTGCTGACGGCGGACGGTCAGGTGGCCGGTGCTGAGGATGCCAACAACACCGGTGCCCGGGGCAATGCCATGGCGGTGGTGTCCGAAAAGGGTGATGTGCAGTTGGTCTGCGGCGGTGCGCTGCTGAACATCGGCACAGCGAGCGAATACGCCGGTCAGGTAGTGTCGGTGTATGCCGACAAGAGCGGCCTGAAGCTCAACAAGATCTCCGGCGGTGTCGGCGGTGACCTGCTTCCCAAGGAAGGTACGCTGGGCGGCAGAAAGCTGGCGGACAACGTTATGCTCTTTGACGGCGGCAGACAGATCGCCCTCAGCGAGCTGAGCCAGACCGGCGTCAACTCCGGCCGCGTCTCCTATGCCCGGACCAACTGGGCCGGTCAGGTGGACTTGATCGTGCTGAATAACGGCCTTGCAGGCGATATGATTTTTGGCCGTGCAATTGTGGACAGCAAGTATGATCCGACAACCGGCAAGGAGACTGACCGCACGATCACGATCGTTTGCAGTGATACAGAAAAATATACGGTTTATAGCGGTAACAGTGTCAGCACTGGTGCTTTTGTGGCTGCAAGTATCAAAAAGAGCGTGAATGACAGGCTCATGTTCACCAGATTTGATACCATGAGCAAGCTGAGCAACGTCTCTTCCGGTGCCTGGATCGGCAAGACGGCAGTGAACTTCGGCAGCCGGACCTACGAGGTCCCCTCCAATGTTCAGTGCTACAACGATGACACTGGCAAGTGGATGACGCTGGATGATGCCAAAGCCTACGGCGGCACCATGAACCTCTATGTTTATGACGGCGTGATCCGTATCGTGGAGGTCAGGGGCTGACCTCTCCGGGAACAACAGCAGGCTCCGGCGGAAACGCCAATCACATGAGGGATATAATACTCCTGCTCCATCAGAAAGTCCAGCGCTCCTGCTGTAAAGACGCCGCGAT
>ERZ1106919.2264-NODE-2264-length-10974-cov-2.798883_pt1 | contig 10974 bp, 8 predicted proteins | sample MGYA00403654_ERZ1106919 | MGnify/ENA primary metagenome ERZ1106919 (study PRJEB35170, sample SAMEA104062450) | human gut metagenome | biome: human gut; feature: human-associated habitat; material: faeces | place: Denmark | collected 2012-10-08 ... | reverse complement strand
GCCTCACGGCCTTCCAGATCAGGGGCGGCCACACCTACCTGACGGTCGAATCGACCCGGACGCAGCAGAGCGGGGTCAAGCACGTCAGGGCGGTTGGTGGCGGCGATGATGATGAGGTTGGTGTCGTTGTCGAAACCGTCCATCTCGACGAGCAGCTGGTTCAGCGTCTGCTCGCGCTCGTCGTGGCCACCGCCCATGCCGGAGCCACGCTTGCGGCCCACAGCATCGATTTCATCGATGAAGATGATGGCGGGGGCGTTCTTCTTGGCCTCATCGAACAGGTCACGCACACGGGAGGCACCGAGACCGACGAACATCTCGACGAAGTCGGAGCCGGCCATCGAGTAGAACGGCACGCCGGCCTCGCCTGCGATGGCTCGGGCCAGCAACGTCTTACCGGTGCCGGGAGGACCGTACAGCAGCACGCCACGCGGAATACGAGCGCCCAGCGCCTTGTACTTGGACGGATCCTTGAGGAAGTCCTTGATTTCCTCGACTTCGGCCACGGCCTCGTCTTCGCCGGCCACATCGGCGAACTTGGTGGTGGGGGTCTGGCCGTCGAGCAGCTTGCCGCTGTTTTTCTTGCCACCCATGCCGAGCATGCCGCCGGCACCGCCCATGCGACTCATCAGGAACCAGAACAGGGCGAAGACGATGACGAACGGCAGAATCGAGGTGATGAGGTAGCTCATCATGCTGGTCTGCTCGATATTCGAGGTCCAGCCCTTTTCGAGATCACCGTTCTCCACGGCCTTGGCCACCTGTGCGCCCTGCGCGAAGGTGTAGTAGAACTGCACGTTCTTGCCGTAGTTGGTCACCTTGCCGGTGTCGGCGTTTTTCTTGGTGTAGTCGTTCTTCAGCTTAAGGCGGACGACCTGCTTGTTGTCCGTGATCTCGGCGTAGGTGGCCTTGCCCTGATTGATCAGCGCGAAACCATCTTTGGTGTCGATGGTTTTGGTGCCACCGCCGGCGAACATCTGGAACATCAGCACAACCATGACCACGAGCACGGCACCCCACAGCCAAGGGGACTGCCATATCGGGCGGTTCTCGTTGTTGTTGCCTTTGCCATTGGTCCCGTTATTGCCACGGTTGAACGGGTTGGTGAACGGGTTGCCGTTGTTACGGTTGTTGTTCGGGCTCGGATTATTGCCGTTACCCGGCCCTTGCGGGAAGCTCATGCTTGCACTCCTTGGTAGACGGACGGCTTGAGGACCGCGATCGAATCGAGGTTGCGGTAGCGTTCGTCAAAGTCGAGGCCGAAGCCGACGACGAACTCGTCCGGAATCTCATAGCCGGCGTACTTCACATCAACGTCCACCTCTCGGCGGGAAGGCTTGCTCAGCAAAGCGAAGACTTCCACGGAAGCGGCACCACGACGTTTCAGTTCTGCGACCAGCCACGCGAGCGTGCGTCCTGAATCAACAATATCCTCCACAATCAAAATGTGCCGTCCGCGAACATCGGCGGACAAATCCTGCCTGACTGTGACCTCACCGCTCGACACTGTGCCCGAGCCATAGCTCGACAGGCTCATGAAGTCGATCTGTACAGGAATGCTCATGGCCTCGGTGAACGCGACCAGCGTATTCACGGCCCCTTTCAGCACCGCAACGAGCAGCGGATTCTTATCGCGGTAATCCTCGCTCGCGAGAGCGGCCATCTCGTGGATCTTGGCATCAATCTGTTCTTTGCTGACCAGCTCGTGGTCAATATCTTCCTCAACGTCAGCGATTCGCATGCGCTCCATCTTGGCACACGCGAATGACGTGTTTCTTGCGATTGGCTGAATAACCTCTGGGAAGTGAGACGCCGCCTTGGCCATGCCAATCGACGACCAGCCGGTCGATGGCGGCAATCTGGGCGGCACTGGCGTTCACACCGGCCTGGCTCAGCGCGTGAGCGATGACCCGCAACCGAATCGCCTCTGGCTCACGTGCAATACGTTTGACGCCGATCATCAGGCCGATGCCATGGCCCGAATCGTTGGTATCGTCTGCAGCACAGGCTCGTGGCGTATCGGTCGATACCGCTGCCGACGATGCCGGCCGGTCAACTGCCGTAACCGCCTCCCCCATCACCTCGTCGGATCGCTGATCCAGATACTCCTTGTCCATTCTGGCCAGCTGTGCGCTTTCGGCGAAATGGCGGGTGACATTGAATCCAGCGAATCGTTCGATGGCCGGCAGCAGGTCGTGGCGCACCCGCGAGCGCAACGGATAGTCGTCCGGCAACTCGCCGTCTACCGCATCGCCATTGGTGGGGTCATCCCAATATTCCACACCCAAGTCTTCACAGAGGCCGGTGGTTTCGTCTCGAGTAAGGGTCAGCAGCGGCCGCGCAAAAGTCACGCCACTGCGTGTGAAGACCTGCGGCATGCCAGCCAACGCATCCACGCCTCGACTGCGCAGCAGTCCGATCAATACGGTTTCCGCCTGATCGTCCATAGTGTGGGCCAACAGCACGGCAATGGCACCTGATTCACGCGCCGCGGCGCACAGCTCGTTGTACCGGGCCTGCCGTGCGGCCGCTTCGAGGCCCTCACCGCGTGCCTGCACGGTTGCGTTGCGCACGATGACCGGGCCCAGTCCCAACGCACGGCAACGATCCGCGGCCTCGCCGGCGACCTGTTCGGAACCCTCCTGCAAGCCGTGATCCACAATCACGACACCGCAACGCACGCCCATGGACGTGCATACGATATGGCTTACCGCGGCCAGCGCCATCGAATCGCGCCCGCCTGAACAGGCCACGAGCACGAGTGGTGCATCGGCGGCAACGGCATGGTCCCCATGCTGCGCGAATTCGGGAGCCTGCACATCGCATAGTTCCACGGCGCTCAGCGTTGCGCGGACCGCGCCTACGGCCTTGCGCAATCGTGCGGAATATGCCATGTACTCACCACCCTTTTCTGGTTATAGGCACTCGTGCGTTTATGGACGTTTACGGCCTTTATAGCCCTTGATGGCCCTTGATGCCTCTTTTACAGCCCCGCGAGCTTGGTGATAAACGAGTCGATGGCGCTACGCGCGGCGGCATAATCCTCAGGATTGTTGACCACCACGGCAAACGACAACGCTCCCCCATTGGTGCGGGACACATTGCCGGCCATCGACGTGACCGTGCCGAGGCTGCCGGTTTTGACGCGCAGCAGACCGGCCACGGCATCATCCGTATACCGATCCTGCGCCGTGCCCACCAACCCCGCGATGGATAGACCTTCCGCACCAGCAGCACCGCTCTCGGTGGTCAGATTACGTTGTTGGACGGCCGCCAGCGTGCGTACGGTGAGCCGGGAGCCGGGAGACAGGCCGGAGCAATCGGCCATGGTCAGACCGGATGTGTCGAGACCGAGATCGTTCAGAGTGGATTTGACCGCTTCCGTGCCGCCTTCAGGACTGTTTGTCGCTGATTTCGCCAAGGCGGTGAGTCTGCCGAACTCCTCGGCCAGCGTATTGTCCGAATGCCGCAACGTGTATGCCATGATTTCGGACAGTGTTGCCGAACTCACCGAGGCCAAAGGCGTTTCGCCGGATGGAGCGGTGTTTGCCGTCACGTCTCCGGTAACGGCCACACCGTTCGATTGGAGCAGTTCGGCGAATTTCGTGGCCACGTCGCTGGCGGTGTGCTGGGACAGTTCCGGGTATCCGGCCGAATCATCAGGGTCGGCCGGCGCAGGCGTATCGGCGGTGTATTGGCGGCCTCCATCAATCGCCATTGATGAGACCGGCGTGAAGTAGACGGTGTAGTCGCTTAAGACCGCGCCGCCTTCCGACAGACCTGCGGGAATGCGTGAGTCGCCGAATAGGGTGTCGTCGTACTCGAGATTGACGGAAGTGATGCCTCGCTGGGCGAGCGCGGCCACGGTGGCCTTGGCCAAGGTGTTCAGACCGGCACGTCCGTTGGTATGGTGTGCGTCGGAATCGCCTGCAGACAGCAGCATGTCGCCATTGCCTTTGAGGGTCAACGTATTGGTGCCGTCATCGGATTGGGTGAGGAACACTTGGGTATCCAAGGTGGATGCCATGTTCAGGGTGGATGAGGCGGCGAGCGCGGTCAGCGTTTTCAGTGTGGATGCAGGCTCGCGTGGAGTGTTCGACTCATGTTCGGCAGCGACGGTGCCTTGGGCGTCTTCAATGATCACCGACGCATCGTTTCCCACGCCTTGCGCGGACAGCAATTCGTTGACCAGTGCAGAAGCGGCCGTGGAATCAATGGCCTTGTTCGCGTTCAGGGCACCGGCGATGGTGCCGCCTGATTTGGCGGTGGCCGGATTGGCGAAAACAGGTGCGGTGACAGGTTTTAACGTCAACAATCCGGGGGCCACGTCGGTGATGTCGGCGGCGCAGTACCCCGCGAACAGGGCGATGGTGGTCAGTGCGGAAATGATGACGGTCAGTGTTCGGCGATGCGATCGTTGGGTCCGCCGTTGCGCTTCACGTCGCTGACGGCGTGATACCGCTGTAGATACCATCGTGCTCCTTATGCCAAGGCAATCATTTCTGCAATGAGGCGAACGAGTCGAGTGTTGCCACAATCGAGAGCATTCGCGCATCCATCAGCTTACCGCCCAGCCATGTCCCGAGTGCCAGAATGCCGATGCCATTGGCCAGCGCGACCGGAATAATCGCCAGCCACATGCCGCCTTCGGCTCCTGTCAGCAGCATGACCAGCGCCACGATGCCAGTGGGCAGCATGAGCAGCAGGCTGCCAAGCATGTAGACGAACGGGAAGAAGCCTTGGGCCATGGCGCGGCCTTGAGGCGCGGAGAACGGCTTGTCCATTGAGGCGACCGGGTACATCAGTACACAGGAGGTGACTTCGGCCACGCCCAGTCCGCTCAAGGCGATGCCCATGCCCGTGGCGAGGAAGATCAGGCCGGTAGCGAGGTCATCGGGCTGCGCCCAGCGTCCGGTCAGTGCGCCGACCAGCACGATGCCGGCGAGATAGAGCAGCACCATGTAGACGACCATGATGCCGACGTAGACGCGTACGCGGCCGATTCTGTCGGTCCGGCCACGCACGCCGGCGATGACTTCCATGGTGAAGCCGCGGCCGTCATATGCGAGCCCGTTGCTTTCCACGACGGACATGAACCAGCCGCACCAGATCAGCGACTGCCAGACGACCGCGCTGATGCCGTGTGCCTGGAAGGCGAAGATGATCAGGAACAGGACCGGCATGGCGAAGGTCATGGCTTGACGGGGGTCTCGTTTGAGATAGGTGATCAGGCGTGCGGAAACCGCGCCGGATGCCGAATCGGGCATCCATGCGAATGCGCCGATGCCTTTGGCGGTCTCGGACGGACTGTTTGCGCCGATGGTGAGCCGTTCATGTCTCAGACACCAGGTGCAGACGGCGAAGCAGACAATCCATGTGACGGCAAGGATGGCGATGCGGGCGAGCAGCACCGCCCAGGCTCCGGTAAGCGCGTCGAACGGTAGTTGGAAGGCCGCGCCGAACGGCGTCCATGCGACGATAGTGGTCGCCGCGCCCCAGGTTTCGGTGTTGAGGCTGAAGGCCACGCCGGAGTTGACCAGAATGTTCGGCAACTGACAGATGATAACGAACGTCAGCACGATGAAGATATAGAACGCGCCTTTGCCGCGTTTGCTGGTCACCAGCGTGGTGGATAGGGCGATGAGCAGTTTGGAGATGCTCATCATGGTGATGACGGCCAGCACTGCGGCGAGGAGGGAACTGATGATTACGGCTGGTCCCATATGCCGATAGGCCAGTGTCCAGAGCATCAGTGAGGCCACGCCGGTAAGGGCGGGGATGCCGGACAGGCCGGAAAGCAGCAAGCCGAATTGCAGGTTGCGGTCGGCGATGCCGTAGAGCGCGAATTTGCGTGGGTTCATGGTGGAGCCTTCGCCAAGCATCATGAGCTGGATGAAGCCGATGAAGATGGTCATGGTCGCGCCGACCAGCACGACGACTATGTTGACGATGCCTCCGGAACCAAGGATGTTCAGCGGAAAGCCATCCGCGTTCACGGTGAAGGGCGGCAGTATGCCGATGAACCATGCGAGCACGCCGGTGCCGATGATGGTGCCGGCCGCGAGTACGGCGGAAAAGACATAGGCGACGGTCTGCCACGCCGATTTTCGCAGGGTGGCGAGCGTGAGCGTCCAGCGCAGGCGGACCAGGGTGATGGCGCTGCTGATCATCGGCGGGCCTCATCGGTGGGTGTGGCGGGCGTGGCGGTTGTAAGCGGAATGGGCTGGACCGGCTGGACCGAAGTTGGGGCTTGGGCTTGCCCGCCGTCGAGCCATGCGAGATGGGCGGCTTCGTGGCGGCCGCCGACCAGTTGCAGGAAGCGGTCTTCGAGTTCTTCGCCGGCGGCGACCTCGTCCACCGTGCCGGCCGCGCACACCAGACCGTTGTTGATTACGGCCACATGCGTGCACATCTTTTCGACCAATGCCATCACGTGCGAAGAGATAATCACCGTGCCGCCGGTCTTCGCGTATTCGATGAGGATGTCTTTGAGGTTGGCGCTGGACACCGGGTCCACGGATTCAAACGGCTCGTCCAGGACCAGAATGCGCGGGCTATGAATCATCGCGGAGGCCAGGCAGATCTTCTTGGTCATGCCGGCCGAATAATCGGTGACCATCGTGTTGGCGGCCCCGGCCAAGTCGAAAGCATTGAGCAGGTCCTGGGCGCGACGCGTGGTCTCATCGCGGCTCATGCCGCGCAGCATGCCGGAGTAGACGAGCAATTGCAAACCGGTCAGTCGGTCTAAGATCTGGTCGGGCTGGGGCATGACGCCGATCATGCGCTTGGCCGTGTTCACGTCGCTCCACACGTCATGGCCCAAAATCATGGCGGTGCCGGCGTCCGGTACCAATAGACCGGTCACCATATTGAGCGTGGTGGTTTTGCCGGCGCCGTTGGGGCCTACAAGTCCATAGAACGAGCCGACCGGAATATCGAGCGCGAGTCCGTTGACGGCGATCTTCCGGTCGAAGTGCTTGAACAGGCCGCGAATGGACACCGCCGCATTCGGATTCGGCGGCCATGCTTGTGGCTGCGGTTGCGACGGCTGTGCAGGCGCGGGGGCGGCGGCTGGCATCATCGGCGGCTGAAATCCGACATTCCTTTGAGTATTGTCTAAGCTCATACATCCACTCTACCCCACCAGTCAACCCTCAGCGAAGCAAACCCCGGGTTGCTGTTGGATTGCCCCGCTGAGCGGCCCCGGACTAGCGGACTCGGTCAACCCTTATGCGCGATGGGCTTCCACTGGGCTTTGGCGAAGATGGCCTGGAAGGAGATCGGCACGTAGCTGAGTATGTAAATCGGGAAGCTGAGCACATAGGCGAGCAGCTCCTTGTTCGTGGCACCGATCTGGTCGCGCTCGACAATGATGGTCAATGCAGCCAATGCCATCAGGCCCAACACCGATATGATGATGCCGCTGGACCAATCGGCCAGCGATTGCAGCTGGCTCGGCCAACTCACGAAGCCACACGCGGCGAACAGCAAGCCCATCACCGCGCGAATCGCGCCCAACACGGTAAACGGACACAGCATCAATGTGAAGTCGATGCAGGAGAAATCACGTTCGCGAACCGCGCGTTTCAGCAATGCCGAGCCATAATAACGGAATACCTGCAGGAATCCCTTGCTCCAACGCAAACGCTGACGCCAACTTTGCGAGAAGGTAACCGGCTGCTCGTCGTAGAGGATCGCAGTACCGCAATAGCCGATGCGGTCGCCATGCAGAATCGAATCCATAGTGAATTCAAGATCTTCAGTGAGCAGATGGAACTTCCATCCCTTGTTCCGCTTCATCACCTCGCGGGAGAACATGAATCCCGTACCGCCCACATGGCAAGAGGAACCGAGAATCATACGCGAGTTAGACAGGAATCGCGATTCACGGATGAACCACAGCGCAGAACCAGAAGACACCCAGTTATCCGCCAGATTCACCGAATTACGGTAGCTGGTCAGAATCTTGAATCCGGAGCAGAACGCCTTGTTCATTTCCTCGAAGTAGTGCTTGTCCAGCTTGTTATCGGCATCGAACACGAAGTAGGCCTCATAATCATCGGCCACACCGATGTCGAGCATATGCCCCAACAGATACGTCAGCGCATATCCCTTGCCAACCAGCTCAAGATTGTGGCGTTCCACCACATGGCAGCCCAAAGACCGCACCACGTCGGCGGTGTTGTCGGTGCAGTTGTCGGCCACCAGCCAGATGTCGATGAGGTTGGACGGGTAGGTCTGATCGCGAATCGACCCAATAAGGTTGCCGATCACTTTTTCTTCGTTGCGTGCGGAGATCAGCACGGCATACCGGTTGGTCATCGGGGCGTCGGGGAAGCGCACGGGCTTGGCGAACAGGGACATCACGATGCACAGTCCCTGATATATCATGCCGGCACCGCCGACGATCATCAGAAGAATATCGAGTACGGAAAGCAGGGTCATCAGCGCCACCCCGCCCTAGGATTGCTGGAGGCAGATTGATCAGACTGCTTGGTTTGCTTGCGTTGCTTGGGCTGCTCAGACTGCTGCGTATCCGCGGCACCACGCTGCGGAATCGCCACGGTGGCGGAATCGTCCAAATCGGATTCTTTCGTCTCGTGTGGCGGAATCGCATAGATCTGTTCCTGCAGCAAACGCAGTTCCTCATTCATCGGCACACGGCTGGTGGACCCCTTGGCCGCACGTGGCATGTGCTCGCCGATCGGCTGCAGCACATGCTCGCCGAACGCTTCGGACGCCTCGACGATCTTGGACTTCTTCTCCGGAGTCGGATCGTTCATCAGTGGTGAGTCAATCAGCTCATAGCGCTTGGTGTACGCACGGAAGATGGCCTGCAGCGATGCGGTGACCGGCAGCGCCAGGAACGCGCCAAACGCGCCGGACAGCGAGCCGAACGCCAGCACCGCGAGGAAGGCGACGGCCGCGTTGATATCCATCGTGCGCTGCGAAATCCTCGGCGAGAGAATCAGGTTCTCGATCTGCTGGTAGACGATGATGAACACCAGCACCGCCACGGCGTATGTCCATCCGCGGTTGCCCCAAGCGAACAGCACCGGCAGCGCGCCGCCGATATAGGTGCCGACCGTGGGGATGAACTGGGACACCACGCCGCAGAACAGGGCCAACGGCAGCCAGTAGGGCACATGCAGAATCTCTAAGAAAATGGCAGTGCAGGTGGCGTTGATCAACGCCAGAATCGAACGGGAGAACAGGAAGGACGAAATCTGGCCTTGGGCCACGGTCCACACCAGCAGGAATCGGCGCTGCGTGTTGGGGGCCAGCCACTGGCAGAAGGAGCGGCGCAGTTTGGGGCCGGCGGCGGAGATGTAATACGTGGTCATTACCACGGTCATGAGGTTCAACAGGAAGGAGAACAGGCCGCCCACCGTACTCATGGCGGTACCGGCAAAATCGGTGACCCACGAGGTCTGGATATTGTTGAAGATTTCCATGCCGAGATTGCTGATTTCCGGCATCTTGAACGTGGCATACTGGTCCACGAACTCACGAATCTGCTCATACATGGCCGGCAAACCGCGGACCATGGCAATCATCTGCTGTACGAACATGTTGCCAAATAGCGTGAGCAGCACACCCACGACCACGGCCACGCCCACCAAGCTGACGGCGGAAGCTACGCCACGCTTCCAGCCATGAGCCACCAGCGCCACCACCAACGGTTCGACGGCCAGCGCCAGGAACAGCGAGATGATGATGTCGAGCACCAGATAGGAGATGTCGCCCCACGAACGCCAGCAGAACATGAATACGATGACGGCGAGGGCCACATACAGCAGCGCGCGGCCGAACCATTCCGGTGGCCTGCGGGAATCTCCCTTGGCGGGGAACAAAGTACCAAAGTCGATACGATTCTCGTCGTCCGGGTCTGCCCCGGCTTCTGCGGCACCGCTTCTCGACGTGTCGGTGCTGTTTACGTTTCGCACGCGTTCGCTCATGGCTCCCCATTGTAGCGAGGGGTTTGAAGCTCGGATACGCCGGCGGCGTACACCCGCTTTTCTATTGTTGATGTTATGCTCAACGTTTCGATCATCATCCCAGCGTGGAACGAAGCCGAACGCATCCGCGACTGCCTGCTGAACGCCACCCGTCAGACCATCATGCCGCATGAGGTGCTGGTGGTGGACAATCGTTCTACGGACAACACCTGTGCGATTGTCGAACAGTTCATTGCCGAACATCCCGAGGCCCCGGTCAAACTGTTGCACCAGAACGATGAACAGGGGCTGATTCCCACCCGCAACTTTGGCCTGAACGCCGCGACCGGCGATGTGCTGGGCCGTTTTGACGCCGACTGTATGATCCGGCCTGACTGGGTGGAGGTGGTCTCCGGCATCTTCACCGAAGACCCGGCCGCGATGGGTGCCACTGGTCCGGTGATGTATTACGACATGCCCTCACGCCATTTTGGGTTGAAGGGCGACAATTCCTTGCGCAAGCGAATCTACCGCGCCGATGGCGGCCAGCCGCTGCTGTTCGGCTCGAATATGGCCTTGCGCGCTTCGGCCTGGCATCAGATTGCGAATGAGGTCTGCCGGGATAAGGCCGATGTGATGCATGAGGATATCGATATTTCCCTGCATCTGATGGGCAAGAATCTGAAAACCGTGTACTCGCCGCGCATGATCGCCGCGATGAGTGCGCGACGGATGGATACGTCGTTGAGTTCGTTCCTGAACTACATGCGACGTTTTAAGAATACGTTTGATGCGCATCCGCAACATACGCGCACGCATAAGCCGGAGGTGTTGTTCACCGCCATGTATCCGGCGATGCATATGTTCTACCCGATGTGGCAGAAAGTGCTGAATTCCGCGGATATCAATCCTGCTGAAGCCGCGTGGATCAACGAGCAGATGAAACTGGCGGAGGCGCAAGGCAAGCAGCTGTACGACGAGACCCCCACCGACGAAGTCTACGACGAAAAGCACGAGAGATAGCGATGCCGGTGGG
>ERZ1106919.2259-NODE-2259-length-10988-cov-3.520717_pt1 | contig 10988 bp, 10 predicted proteins | sample MGYA00403654_ERZ1106919 | MGnify/ENA primary metagenome ERZ1106919 (study PRJEB35170, sample SAMEA104062450) | human gut metagenome | biome: human gut; feature: human-associated habitat; material: faeces | place: Denmark | collected 2012-10-08 ... | reverse complement strand
GACGGATACGGCGACGGTGACGTTCAAGGTCGCCGCCAAGACCGAGCCTGAGCCCGAGCCTGGCCTGTCGGAGCAGTATGCTGCGGCGTATCCGGCTTCGGTTGCGGCGAAGGTGGGCGAGAAGGCCACCGCCGCGGTGTCGTTCACGAAGGGCGGCGCCGCCGCGGATGCCCCGGCGGGCACGACGTTCGCGGTCGCGGGTGACGGGTTCACGGTCGCCGCGGACGGTACGGTGTCGTTCACGCCGACGGACGCGCAGGCGGGCAAGACGGTGACGGCCACGGTGACGGTGACGTATTCGGACAAGTCGACGGATACGGCGACGGTGACGTTCAAGGTCGCCGCCAAGACCGAGCCTGAGCCCAAGCCCGAACCGACCGATCCGAAGGCCGACCTGCGCAAGGAGGTCGAATCCGCGTCGAAGCTTGACGAGAAGGACTACACCGCCGACTCGTGGAAGGTGTTCGCCGCGGCGCTCGATAACGCCAAGGCCGTGCTGGAGGACAAGGACGCCACCGAGGCGCAGATCTCCGGCGCGCTCACGACGCTGAAGTCCGCCACTGCCGCGCTGGCCAAAGCCGGCGACACCGGCAAGCCCGACGATGGCGACAAGCCTTCCGCGGGCAAGCCCAACGACAAGGGCAACGGTCTGTCCAAGACCGGCGCCAGCGTCGCCGTCATCGGCGTTGCCATGCTGCTGCTCGCAGCTGCCGGCTTCGTCACGGTGAACGTCGTTCGCCGCCGCCGGTAACGGCATGACGGGCACCCGCCCGTAACAAGCAATCAGGGGTCTCATGGTCAGCCATGAGACCCCTTTGCTATGCCTGTTAGCCGCTCTCTCGCTGTCGATTACCCTATATTCCCGCGAAAGTCCCATTTGCGGACGCTGGAATCGGACTATCGACGGATGGGAGCAATTGTTCAACACGCCGATTGTTGTATATGCAACTGTTGTATATGGTATGCATTATTATGTTATGTTGCCTGAATGATCGGAATGCGATTTTCGCATCGACAGACATGGTATGGAGGGGTATGGAGCAACGTATTCTCAGCATTGAAATACGGGCGGTGAGTAAGGCCGTCGACCGTTATTTGGGCGAAAGCATGCCGCTCTCCGCCAAGGAGACCACCGGCGGCAACGCGCATATCATCATGTTCTTGGCGCGCAATCGGGATCGGGAGATCTATCAGCACACCATCGAGCAGAAATTCTGCATCACCCGTTCCACGGCATCCCGCGTGCTGGCGCTGATGGAGAAGAAAGGGCTGATTGCCCGTGAATCCGTGGCGCACGACGCACGATGTAAGCGCATTGTGCTGACGGATAAAGCCGACGCCATCGTCGCCGATCTCAAAGCGAACGGGGAGCGTGTGGAGCGTCTTCTGGTCGACGGTTTCACGCAAACGGAGCAAGATGCGCTGCATGACTACGTGGAGCGCATGCGTGCCAACATCGAGCGCGCACAACATGAATTTGAACATCAGACATCCTCCCAGACGCCGTCAACGGCGGCTCCCGAATACTCGGAAGCGGAGGTCATCAACACGAAGGAGGAGAACAAGTGAGCAGCACCGAAGAAGCGATTGCGCAAGCGCGCAAAGCCGTGGAACCGGACAAGCCGAAACATGTCCTGCGCACGCTGGGCAAGTCGATCCGCGAGTACAAGAAGGCCAGTCTGCTGGCCCCGGCGCTCGTGGCGGTCGAAGGCATCCTGGAAATCCTGATCCCGACGATCATGGCCTCGCTGATCGACGAGGGCATCAGCGGCGGCAGCATGCCGTCCACCATCAAATTCGGAGTGATCCTGCTGATCTGTGCGATGGTCTCGCTGGGTGCCGGCTTCCTGTCCGGCAAGTTCGCGGCCATCGCGGGCGCGGGCTTCGCCAAGAACCTGCGCCAGGACCAGTTCAAGAAGGTTCAGGGCTTCAGCTTCACCAATATCGACCGGTTCTCCACCGGCTCGATCGTGACCCGACTGACCACCGACGTGACGAACCTGCAGAACGCCTACATGATGATTATCCGGCTGGGCGTGCGTGCCCCGATCATGGTGATTGTGGCCTGGATCTTCTCGTTCCGCATCTCCCCGTCCATCTCGCTGGTGTTCCTGGCCTGCATCCCGATCCTGGCGATCGGCCTGTGCGGTCTGGCCGTGCTCGTGCACCCCGTGTTCGAGCGCGTGTTCCACACTTACGACGCGCTCAACAACGTGGTCGACGAGAACCTGCAGGGCATCCGCGTGGTGAAATCCTACAACCGCGAATCCTTCGAGGTGGGCAAGTTCGGCCGCATCTCCCAGCGCATCTTCAAGGACTTCACCAAGGCCGAGCGCATCATGAGCTTCAACAGTCCGCTGATGATGGTGTGTGTCTACGCCTCGATGATCCTCATCGCATGGATGGGCGCGCAGCAGATCGTCGCCTCCGGCAACAACGCCGCCGTGGGCCTGACCACCGGCGACCTGACCGCACTGGTCACCTATGCCATGCAGATCCTCATGGCCATGATGATGCTGTCGATGATCTTCATCATGGTCATTATCTCCCAGGCCTCCGCCGAGCGTATCTGTCAGGTGCTGCAGGAGGAAAGCACCGTGACTGATCCGGCCAATCCGGTGACCGACATGGCCGATGGGTCCATCGAATTCGACCACGTCACCTTCCGCTACTCCGACAGCTCCGAAAAGCCCGTACTCGACGACATCAACCTGAAGATCCGCTCCGGCATGACCATCGGCATCGTCGGCGGCACCGGTTCCGCCAAGTCGAGCCTCGTGCAGCTCGTGCCGCGACTGTACGACGTGAGCTCCGGTTCGCTGAAGGTCGGCGGCGTGGATGTACGCGACTACGATCTCGAGGCGCTGCGCGATCAGGTGGCCATGGTGTTGCAGAAGAACGTGCTGTTCTCCGGCACTATTGCCGAAAACCTCAGGTGGGGCAACCCGAACGCCACCGATGAAGAGATTCGCCATGCTGCGCAGCTCGCGCAGGCCGATGGATTCGTTCAGGAATTCCCCGATAAGTACGACACGTACATCGAGCAGGGCGGTACCAATGTGTCCGGCGGACAGCGCCAGCGCCTGTGCATCGCCCGTGCGCTGCTGAAGAAGCCGAAGATTCTGATTCTCGACGATTCGACCAGCGCCGTCGATACCAAGACGGACAAGCTGATCCGTTCCGCGTTCCACAACGAGATTCCCGACACCACCAAGATCATCATCGCCCAGCGCATCGCATCCGTGCAGGAATCCGACATGATTCTCGTCATGGAGGAAGGCCGCATCACCGCATCCGGCACCCATGAGGAACTGCTGCGGACCTGCGACGAATACCGTTCCATCTACGAATCGCAGACCAAGAACCAGGCCCAGCCTGAGGAACTGCAGTGAAAGGAGGTACAGACATGAGTGCAACAACCAATAAGAAAACCGCGCAGGGCATGCACCCGCAGGAGGGAAACAAAGCCAAGCGCCCCGATGCCGTGCCGCACGGTGGACCGAAGGTACCGCAGAAAGCCGCGCCGGGAACCACTAAGCGCATCTTCGGCTACATTTTCCAATACAAATGGCATGTCGTGGCAATCGTGCTGTGCATCCTGATCGGTGCGGCCGCACAAGCCGGTTCCGCGCTGTTCCTGCAATCCCTGATTGACAGCTACATCCTGCCGCTGGTCGGTGTGAAGAACCCCGACTGGAACCCGCTGCTGCGCGCCCTGACGCTGATGGCCTGCCTCTACGCGGCCGGCACTTTCTGCAGCTGGCTGTGGCAGTGGCTCATCGTCACCGTCGAGCAAGGCACCCTGAAGAAGATCCGCGACGACATGTTCGCACACCAGCAGACGCTGCCGATCCGCTACTTCGACACCAACGAGCACGGCGACATCATGAGCCGCTACACCAACGACACCGACACCCTGCGCCAGGCCATCAGCCAGTCCTTCCCGCAGATGTTCTCGTCCGCGATCTCCGCACTGGCCGCACTGGTCTCCATGCTGTGGCTGTCGGTGCCGGTCACGATCTTCGTGCTCGTGTTCGCCGCGATCCTGTTCGTAGTCGTGCGCGCCATCGTCTCCCGCTCCGGCCGCTACTTCGTCAAGCAGCAGATGTGGATCGGCGATGTGAACGCCTTCGTCGAGGAATCCGTCAACGGTCAGAAGGTCATCAAGGTCTTCAACCATGAGGACGCCACCCAGAAGACCTTCGACGAGAAGAACGAGGAACTGTTCCACGCTTCCGCCGAAGCGAACACCTGGGGCAACGTGACCATGCCAGTCGTGGGCAACATGGGCTACATCCTCTACATTCTGCTTGCCATCGTCGGTGGATTCATGGCGCTCTCCGGCATGGGCAACTTCGGTCTCGCCGGCGCAGGCAAGCTTACCCTCGGCGCCCTCATCTCCCTGCTCACCCTGTCGCGCTCCTTCGTCAACCCGCTCGGCCAGGTCTCCATGCAGTTCAACATGGTGATGATGGCGCTCGCCGGCGCGTCCCGCATCTTCCAGCTGATGGATGAGAAGCCCGAGGACGACGGCGGCTCCGTCACACTCGTCAACGTCGAGCTCGGCGAAGACGGCCGCACCATGACCGAAGTGGACCACGAAACCGGTCATTGGGCCTGGAAGCGTGAGGAAGGCGACGACGGCACCCGTTCCCTGAAGGCCGCGCAGTCGCTGAGCCCGAAGGCCGCGGAAGTGGCGAGGAAGGCGCGCGAGAACGCGATCACCTCGCCGGACGGGCGCCTGACCCTGCTGCAGGGCGACGTGCGTTTCACCGACGTGACCTTCGGCTACAACCCGGACAAGCCCGTGCTGCACGACATCACCTGGTTCGCCAAGCCCGGCCAGAAGGTCGCGCTCGTCGGCGCCACCGGTGCCGGCAAGACCACGGTGACCAACCTGATCAACCGTTTCTACGACATCCAGGAAGGCATGATCCTGTATGACGGCATCTCCGTCAAGGGCATCCGCAAGCCCGACCTGCGCAAGTCGCTCGGCATCGTGCTGCAGGACGTGAACCTGTTCACCGGCACCGTGATGGACAACATCCGCTATGGCAAGCTCGACGCCACCGACGAGGAGTGCATCGCCGCCGCTAAGCTCACCAACGCGGACAGCTTCATCCGCATGCTGCCCAACGGCTACCAGACCGTGCTCGAAGGCGACGGCTCCGGTCTGTCCCAAGGCCAGCGCCAGCTGATCTCCATCGCACGCGCCGCAGTGGCAGACCCGCCGGCCATGATCCTTGATGAGGCCACCTCATCCATCGACACCCGCACCGAGGAAGTGGTGCAGGCCGGCATGGACAACCTCATGAAGGGACGCACCGTGTTCGTGATCGCGCACCGCCTGTCCACCGTGCGCAACTCCGACGTGATCATGGTGCTCGACCATGGCCGCATCATCGAGCGCGGCTCGCACGACGAGCTCATCGCGCAGAAGGGCGAGTACTACCAGCTGTACACCGGCGCGGTGGAACTGGAGTAGCCGGTACGCCTGCAAAAACCGCACCTCGATTATCGGGTTGAAGCAATTCTCATCCGGTGGTTGAGGTGCGGTTTTCTATGTTGAGAGCCGTGTGTTGGCGCAGGATTACGAATATTGGCGGTGAAAAGGGTACATTTGAATTGTTGTTTTGACGATGTATCGGCCGCAAGGAGGGGACTATGGCGTTCGTGACGTTGAAGGATGTCGCTCAACGTGCCGGTGTGTCGGCTGCTGCCGTCTCCCAAATACTTCACAATAAAGGCCGCTTTTCTAGCGATACGCGACAGTTGGTGCTGAAAACTGTTGAGGAAATGGGGTATGTGCCCGATCAACGTGCTCGCTCCATGCGCTCGTCGGATACTAAGACTGTTGGTTTGCTGGTTCCTGATTTGCGCAATCCGTATTTCGCCGATTTGGTCTCGTCAATAAGAGTGGGTTCGGAGTGCTGACTTTTCTTGCCTGCTTGTTCATTGCTGGTGTTACCGCTGTATGTACGCCAATCTACGACGCTGCGTCAGATGCGTTGCCGGTCGAGGAGAATGGTCGTGGCGTAGGAATTCTCGATCTGATGATGAACACTTCGGCCTCTATCGGAGTCGGCGTATACTCCAGTCTCATGGCCAGTGACACCATGGGCAAGGGTGGTCTGTTCGGTGTTGGCAGTGGTGTGGAAGCGCAGACCTCCAACATGTTCTGGATTATGTGTGCGGTTTCGGTGTTGTCGATGATTGTACTGTTCGTATTTCGCAAGAGTTTTACGGCAAAACGCAATGTCTGATTGCGCCTGCTGGTGCGGAGCATGTTGATCGAACAGACTACCGCACCAACAGCATCTATCATTCAGAAAGGGAATATCATGCCTGCTATGGATGAAACGCTTGTTTCTCTTGATTGCATTCATGGGGCCGTGTCCGTCGTTGGCTCGATGAATGCCGATTATACCGTCACCACCGAGCGTCTGCCCAAACCGGGGGAGACAGTGCTAGGAGGGCCGTTGCGGGTGCTTCCTGGTGGCAAGTCAGGGAATCAGGCTGTTTCGGCCGCTCGTCTTGGAGCCAAAGTCCGATTGTTTGGTGTGCTCGGTTCCGACGCTAATGCGGATTTTTTGCTTGAAGCATTGAACGATACCGGTGTGGACACCAGTTATATTCGGCACGTGGATGGGGCCAGCGGGACCACGGTCATCACCGTAGACGCGGCAGGAGAGAACACGATTGTTTATTCTCCCGGCTCTAACGCTTACGTCAGTGTTGAGTATATTCAATCGATGCGGGATAATCTGACCTCAGCCGATGTGCTGGGACTGTGTTTGGAGAGTCCGATGGAAACGGTCACGGCATGCGCTCGCCTCTGCCATGATGCCGGGCTCAAGGTATTGCTCAACGATTCGCCATTCGTTGCTGAACTACCCGCTGAACTTATCGAGGCTTCGGACATTCTGCTGGTCAATGAACATGAAATGGCACAGCTGCTGGACATCGCCGAGCCTGACGATGACGATTGGGATGGACTGGACTGGTCTGATGTGGCGCGGCAGATGCATGACTTCGGCTTTAATCAGGCGGTAATTACGCTTGGCGGGGATGGGTCGGTAGTCATCGATGGTGATGATATCTATCGTATTGCGCCAGTTGCGGTTGAGGCCATCGACACTACCGGGTGCGGAGATGCCTTTATGGGCACGGTTCTGGCCGGACTCGCCTCGGGTCATGCGTTGGCGGACAGCGCGCAGTTGGCCTCATACGTTTCCGCGTACGCCGCGACTGGGTTCGGCGCGCAAGCCTCTTATGGTACTGCCGCTCAGATTCGTGAGCGGTTTGGTACGAATTGATTACTGAGAAGTGTGGAGTATTGCCGGCCGTGAATTGGTGCAGACCTAACACGTTCATTTAGGCGCTATGCAGTGTCGAATGTTCTCGGCGCGGATTTTACGAAGTATTGTCAGCAAATGCATCAAGGCAATGGCGGCGGTCTGGGCGGGACTACGGCCACGCATAACAGTATCGAGTACTCGAATGAGTCCTATGACGCGAAAACTCGGACCGTGACGATGCATGCCGTTATCGACTGGAGTGATCCGTACCGATTCGGGGATTCGACCGGCAGTTTTACTGCGCCGGACATCACCGTTGTCTTTGACAAGTCCGGGAAAATCCAGCGCATTGACTCCACGGTCGGGGGATTCCCGCCTGCCCGATAATTATCGGAGGGCCTGAAACATGCACGTTCTCATCAGCGCTGCGGATCGACGATGCTGCAACCATACGGCGTCATACCCGCATGACGTGAGTTACACTATGTAGTAAAGTTATTTACTGAAATACTGCGTATTGTTACGTACTGAGGCGTGGAAGGCTCAACTATGGTCACGATGAAGGAAATCGCACAGAAATCAGGCTTCTCGCAGGCCACGGTATCCCGGCTGCTCAATGGGGACCCGACATTGTCTGTCAAAGAGGAGACGCGACGTCGCATCATCGAGGTCAGCGAGCAGCTTGGCTACGCTACCGGATCACGCCGTATCGTATTGCCACGCCGTGTGGCCGTACTCGACAACGCCACCCGCGAGGAAGAACTGGCGGACGCCTATTTCGATGAACTGCGGTCCGTGCTCGGCGACAATGCCAGAGCCCAGCACATGGAACTCACGTCGTTTTCCCATATCGACGATCTGATTGCCAACGCCGGTGATTTCGACGGCTTCATTTCCATCGGACCGTCCGTACCTTCTTCGGATGAACTGTTGAAACTCCATCTGGTATTGCCTTATGGCGTATTCATCGACATCAATCCTGCGCCCGGCCTGTTCGATTCGGTGCAACCGGATTTAAGCCAAACCATTTTGGACGCATTGGATGTGTTGGTGTCCTCGGGCAAACGACGCATCGGCTATATCGGCGGTACTGGCTTCACGATGGGTTTGCACGAATACCCGGAAGACAGCCGATTAACCGCATTCCGCAATTGGACCGAGCGTTTGGGGCTGGATGCGGAAGGCCTGATTTACGCGCAAGGCGCGTTCACTGTGGACACCGGGCGCACTCTAGGGGAGAAAGCGGCTAACGATCATCGAGATGACATGCCGGATGCGTTCATCGTGGCTGCGGACACGATTGCAGTCGGCGTACTGCAGGCGTTTACCGCTGCGGGAGTGCTGGTGCCTCGCGATACCAGTGTGATCAGTATCAATAACCAGGCCATCGCCCAGTACACTTCGCCGACATTGACCAGTTACGATATCGACCAGAATGAGCTGGCCGATACTGCGATTACGATGCTTGCCGAGGCCATCTCCAGTCGGCGCACGCTGCACCACCATACCTTCATCTCCACCACCCTAGTGGTGCGTGACAGTTTCGTACCAGCACGATAAAGAAGCTCCCTCTGTACGATAAAGAAGCTCCCTCGTCAGAGGGAGCTTCTTTATCGCTGTTAGAACAGTTCCAGATTCACGTCGAGCGTGTAGGCGCGATCGGCGGGCAGCTGGTACTGCTCATGGACGGGCGCGCCCCATGAATCGTCTCCGCCCACGCCCATTTGCGCGGCCAACAGGCGCAGGAACGTGTGACGGACCGGCGGCAACTCGTTCTGGTGGGTCGCCTCTTCCAGCATGAGCGAGCTGTACGGCAACAGGCTCGCCGCGAAATGTTCGCTGCCGGCCTGGCTGATACGCATGCCGTGTCCTTGGGCGTCAAGCACTTCGGCCCAACGCAAGTCTTCATGGTTGCCGGTCTCCTGCGGCACCAGATACGGTGCATTGTCTTCGGCCGCGGTGCGCTCGAAAATGCCGAGCTTGCCGCCGTGCAGACGGTCGTGATAGGTTTCCTCGGGGGCCAAGGCCGTAGAAGCGCAGGTTCTCGTACTGCTTGGGAAGTGTCCATTCCAATCCGAATGCCGGCAGCGTCGGCGCATCGGTGGCACCGGCATATCGGGCGGTCAGATGTACACGTCCGCTGGCGGCATCCACCTCATAGCGCACGGCAACTTGGGTTTCGCCCGGTTCGGCCAACGTATGACGAATGCCGCCAACGAGCACCAACCTCGTTGACGGCATTCGTCTTTCCAGGACACCGCAATCGCGGATGCATGCCGTTTACGCGTTGAATACGTATTGGTCAAGGCGGCGCATGGCCTCCTTGACGCGGCTCAAGGGCAATGCGAGATTGACGCGGATGCTGTAGGGGGCCTGGAACATGCTGCCGTCCTGCCATGCGACGCCCACATCCCAGCCGCGTTTCTCCAACTCGGGCAGGCTCAGGCCGTGGCGTTCGCACCACTGCTCGCAGTCGAGCAGCAGCATGTAGGTGCCTTCCGGTTTGGCCAAACTCACTCCTTGGAAATGCTTGGTGATGTAGTCGTAGGCGTAATCGACGTTGCCGGTGAGCACCGCCTTCAGTTCGTCGAGCCACTCATGGCCTTCGGGCCGGTAGGCGCCGATCAGCGCGTGCATGGAAAGCACATTCATTGCATTATAATGAGATAAGGAAGACTCTTTCAGAACGCGCTCCCTCAGCCAGGTGTTGTAAATAATATGGTAGCTTCCCACAAGTCCTGCCAGGTTGAAGGTTTTGGATGGCGCGTACATAGCCACCGTGCGGTTTCTGGCATCCTCACTCACGGACTGAGTTGGAATGTGTTTATGTCCTTCCAGAATCAGATCAGACCAGATCTCATCTGAGATTACAAAGACATCATACTTTTTATAAAGCTCCATGGCCTTCTCAATCTCCCAGCGCTCCCACACGCGGCCGCATGGATTGTGCGGAGAACAGAACACGGCTGCATGAATGCGGTTTTTCACGATTTTCTTCTCCATATCCTCAAAATCCATGCGCCAGACACCGTTTTCATCCTTGACCAGCGGAGAATGTACAATATGATATCCATTGTTTTCCAGACTCATGGTAAAGCCGATATAAGTCGGGGAATGAAGCAGTACGTTGTCCCCTTTGGAACACATCACATTCAGGGCGCTGATCACACCGCCCAGCACGCCATTTTCATAGCCGATGTGCTCCGGCTTGAGTCCGGTCACACCGTTGCGCTTCTCCTGCCACCGGATAATGGAAGCATAATATTCTTCCGATGGATCAAAATATCCATAGGCCGGATGCTGCACACGCTCCATCATGGCCTCCACAACCGTTGGTACGGTCGGGAAATTCATGTCAGCTACCCACATCGGGATCCGGTCAAAGCCTTCCTTCACCTGTGCGCCCGGAATCGGAATGTGCTCTACTGCAATCGCATCTTTTCCGTTGCGATCCAGAATCGAAGTAAAATCGTATTTCATAATCACCTTTTTTCCTTTCGTCAGCATTTTAAATCTATTCTCATCTTACCGCGTTTTCGGTCTATCTTCAATATTTTACATGCGCAACACAAAAAGGCTTCCAAATCCAGGCACTTACTCTGTGATTCGGAAGCCTTTTGTGCTATGATGGACATACTATGAATGAAAAGAAAGTGAGGGACTCCCGTTATGACGATCACGTATATCCAC
>ERZ1106919.2254-NODE-2254-length-11002-cov-2.226181_pt1 | contig 11002 bp, 9 predicted proteins | sample MGYA00403654_ERZ1106919 | MGnify/ENA primary metagenome ERZ1106919 (study PRJEB35170, sample SAMEA104062450) | human gut metagenome | biome: human gut; feature: human-associated habitat; material: faeces | place: Denmark | collected 2012-10-08 ... | reverse complement strand
TTTTGAAAGCGATAAGCCGAGATATACAGAGGGCAAAAAGAAGCTTTGTATATATCGTATCGACCTTATGTCGGATATCAAAATAAGAAAGATAGGCAAAAGCTTCGCGGCGGCAACAGGTGCTAACAACGTAAATAATGCCGTTCAAGGAAACAGTTACGAGCGCTTTAAGAACAATCACCTTGGCATGAGCTATGACAGTCCTTCAACTGTTACCTTGAAAGTGAGAAATCCATATAAAACAGGAACGAACAATCTTACTTTTATCCATGACAGCTTTGGCGAGGATTATAAGATAATAACGGAGAAGTATAAGAAGGAACATAAGCTCCCTAAAAATCAGACGGATTTTGAGATAGTTGAAGTAAGGACAAGCCCTTACGGCATAGTAAATTGGGCTTTGCAGTATTCAGACAAGGTGGAGGTGCTAGGACCTGAAAATGTGGTCAAGAGCATAAAAGAGCGAGTTGAAGAACTCTGTAAAAAGTATAATGTAAATGTTTAGGAGGAATTTGTATGAAAACTAATGAGGAAATAACATTGTATGAGCCAGAAAATTATAGAAAAAACTATAAGGCGTATCTGGTAGGTTTGCTGACAAAAGACTATGAGTTTTGTAAAAATAATGACGAAGCTAAGAAAAAGCGTAACAAGCTAGTGTTGGAACTTGGAAATGATGGTAAAATGATAAAGAATAAAAGTGAGAGGTCATACAAGTTGTATATTGACCCTGACGGTAAGGAAAATACAGATTTTTATAGTGCCCTGTCAAATTTTCTTAATGCGTCAAGAATAAGTCGGAAAAATAATAAAATTTTATCATTTGAAGCAAATGAAGCTCCCTACGGCATGATAACTGTTTATTATAAAGACAAAAAAGGTGAAGAACACCATTTCACATTACACTCGGATCAATTGGGTTTCAGCGCAGTTCCATGTACATATTTCAAACAGAATTATCCATTGAGCCGATATCTAGAAATGCAGAAAAATAAATCAGACAAAGCCCCAGACGCAGTAGCTGATTTTTTAGCAGGATATGTTTACACAACAAGGACACTTGGCGGCTCTTTCCTTTGGCCTGAGAGTTGGCATAGAGATTATAATATGGGAAGAGGTAATAGAAGCTATATTGAGGATAGAGTTGACTTAACTTTGTTAGAAATAAAGCATTACTTTGAGTATAGAGATTTGGACGATAAAAAGAAATTTAAATATCGTAGAGATATTCTTTTCTCCCGTTATAAAATTCCAGACGCTCAAACATGGTTTGGCTTCTTTGACAGCTTCGAGGATTATGTAGACTTCTTCTTGTTCAACGATTTTGTAAAGGCTACAGTAACAGACGGCAAAAAGGAGTATATGCCTATAAATATTCTCAACGGAGAGCCTTTTGAAAAAGGTTATTTAAATTACGAAGAAGACGTTCTCAAAAATATTTGCGAAAAAGGTCTTAAAGACGTACTCGAACGAGTTATGAATATGGTTAAAAAGAGAACAATAAAAATGGAAGACCTGATAAACGAATACAACCAAACTAATGATACAAAAGGAGAAAAGCATGAAAATATACTGCATGAGTGATATCCACGGCTGTTATTCAGCACTTTGCGACGCTTTGGAGCTTGTCATTGACCACCTTGACGAGCCTGACACAAAGCTTATCTTTCTGGGAGATTATATCCACGGCGGTGAGGACAATATAGCTGTGCTTAAAAAGATAATGGGCTTGCAGAACATATATGGTCATAGGAAGGTGGTGGCGCTTCTTGGCAACCACGAGGAAATGGTGATGAGCGGTTTTTCTTCGGTCAATGAAATGCTAGGCAGCGGCGAATATGATGACTCTGATGACTCGTATAGATATTGGTTTGAACGTCTGCCGAGATATCATGTTGAGGGCAACACTATCTTTGTCCACGCTGGCATTGACGAGGATTCGGGCAATGCTTGGGAATACTGCACCGAGGATTATATTTTTACAGAGCAGTATCCTCACCGGCTTGGCAAGATACACGGACTTGATAAAAAGGTGGTGGCAGGGCATGTCCATACCAACACGATTTCAGGCGATCGCAGATTTAACGATATCTACTATGACGGAGCGAGTCACTACTACATTGACGGAGATGTGCTCAGCACAGGAGATATAAATGTTCTTATGGTAGACACTGACACTGATAAGTATTATAAGGTAACAGAGAATTACAATGTTCCTATTGAGCCTTATGACAGTGAAGCTTGGTAGACTATTGTATGCCGTCTTAAAACCCAATATAACACTAACGTCCCCAAGTTTCCCTCGGGGACGTTTTTTACTTTGTCAACTGCCATGAAAAGAGTTAATTAAAAATTCAGAACTTTTGTTCGATTTTCTATTGTAAAACAGAAAGTTTCGTGGTATACTATTATACATAAAGGAAAAAGGCGGTGATGCTATGGAAAAGACCTATGTTGCAATAGACCTGAAATCTTTTTATGCTTCGGTGGAGTGCGTGGAAAGGCAACTTGACCCATTGAATACAAACCTTGTGGTGGCTGATGAGAGCCGAACGGAGAAAACTATATGTCTTGCAGTGTCACCGTCACTGAAAAGCTTTGGTATTTCAGGCAGGGCAAGGCTTTTTGAGGTCATTCAGCGTGTGGAGCAGGTCAATAAGGAGCGTTTGCAGAAAGCTCCTAAAAGACAGTTTGCAAAGAAAAGCTATATCTATTCGGAACTGTCTGACCCTGCCTGTGAGCTTGATTATATCGTGGCAACTCCGCAAATGGCGAAATATTTGGCTGTGAGTGCAAAAATATACGGTATTTATCTGAAATATGTGTCACCAGAGGATATTTTCGCCTATTCTATCGACGAGGTCTTTATTGACGCAACGGGCTATCTTGGGCTTTATAACGTTGACGGACGTGGCTTTGCACAAATGCTCATTTTGGACGTGCTGAAAACTACAGGTATAACCGCCACAGCAGGCGTTGGAACGAATATGTATCTGTGCAAGGTGGCAATGGATATTGTGGCAAAGCATATCCCTGCGGATAAAAACGGCGTCCGTATCGCTGAGCTGAACGAACAGCTTTACAAAGAAACGCTGTGGGGACATACCCCTATCACGGACTTTTGGCGTGTGGGCGCAGGCACAGCGAGTCGCCTTGAAAAGCTTGGTATTTACACCATGGGGGATATCTCACGCTGGTCGCTGGACCATTATCTTATAGGGAAGCTTTACAAGGTTTTCGGCAAAAATACCGAGCTTCTTATCGACCACGCATGGGGTATCGAGCCTACCGCCATACCTGACGTGAAGTCATACCGCCCCTCAAACAACAGCATTTCCTCTGGGCAGGTCTTGCAAGAGCCGTGTAATTATGAGCGCACAAGGCTTATTCTGTGGGAAATGGCTGATATGCTGTCCCTTGACCTTGTGGATAAGGGTGTTGTGACAAATCAGATCGTTCTCACTGTGGGGTATGATAAAGAAAGCTTGGCGGACGGTCACTATACGGGCGAGGTGGTTTGCGACCACTATGGCAGGAAGATACCAAAGCACGCCCATGGCACTCAAAATCTAGGCAGGCACACTTCCTCGACCAGAAAAATAACAGACGCGGCCATGGCTCTTTTTGACAGAATTATCGACAAGACTTTGCTTGCAAGACGGCTTAATCTGACCGCCTGTAATGTCATAAGAGAAGAGGATATCCCCGAAGTTGAGAGCTATGAGCAGATAAGCTTGTTTGATATGGCGGAAGCGGCAAATGCTGATAACAACGCAGAAGAAAAAGAAAGGGCATTGCAGGAAGCAATGCTCTTGATAAAGCACAAATATGGGAAAAATGCCATTTTAAAAGGCACGAACTATACCGAGGGAGCTACGGCTAGAGAGCGCAACCGCAGTATAGGCGGTCACAAGGCATGAAAGGTGGGGCTTACAATGTATGATAATTATTATGATATAAAGCAGTTTTCACGTCCGTACTATGACGATCATCCGCAAATGTCTATATCGGACAGGGCGGCGCAGTTCAGCCCTTTTGCAGCTTTGACAGGCTATGACGCTGCTGTTGATGAAACCGCAAGATACACCGAAATCAGGGCGGAGCTGACCGAGGACGAGGTAAACAAGCTAAATGACGATCTCAACCGCCTGCTGGATATGCTTGACGAACGCCCTGAAATAAGTGTGACATATTTTATTCCCGATAAGAGAAAAAGCGGTGGCAGTTATCAGACCAAGACAGGCATAGTGAGAATTTATGACGGCTACACCAACGAGCTTGTTTTTATGGACAAGACTAGGGTAGCTGTGGAGGATATGTGTTTGGTGGAGTTTGTGGGGGAAAGAGGGAAAATACAGTAGAATAAACCTTATTTGCTGATTTTTTTGACTTCAGATATTTGCCGTAATGTTTTTGCGCTCTTTTTTTGTGAAAATGCAGAATAATAAACGGATAGCCGTCTGATGAGGACGGTTATCCGTGTTTGGGTATATTCAGTTACTAAGCTAAATCATAATTTATAAGTATCTGTCGACATATTTCATGCGGGCTTCTGCTGTCCACTTGCGGATGAACTCAGTTTTAGCATTGGTATAGGCATGCTAGGCTTTAGATTCCTATCCTTGCGAACAAATCTTCTTGCAGAGTTCAAGGAATTCGTCTTCTTCCATACCAAGCAAGTTATTTGTCTTCACATATTCCTCATCTATAGGATTGATTTCAAATATAGGCGTGATTGTTAACCCTTTAATGAATTTCTCATACACCTTTTCTTTGTCCGTCTCCATCTTTTCCTTGATAAGAAATCTCTCAAATGCTTCCGATGGCTTAATCTCGAACAAATCCTCCTCACACTCCTTAAGAAATTGTTCGTAACTCTTCATCACACCCTTAGAAAGACAGAAAAAGCGAAATACGAAAAGGATATTGAAAAAATCATCAACAGATTCAGCCACATATCCAGCACAGCCCTCTGAATCAAAATACGCAATATGTTGATCATTTACAAGCAAGTACAGTCCTCCAGAACCATCATTAGCAAATGGGACAAGATCATAGTTTTCTTCGCTCCCGCCTTCCATAAGCCATTCCAAATCCTCCATAAGTTCTTTCTGCGGATAAATAGTATCTGGATCACACTTATTGTAAATTTCCTCTTTCAATTCTTCATCACTGTTTATCCTATTAATAAAATATACAAGTCTTTCTTTTTGTGTCATAGTTAAAATCTCCTTATTATTTCTATTTACTCATCGCCTGTTTCTATTCTTCAGATTTCCATTTTTCTATTCTCCCATAGAAAGACAAATTCCGATTTAGCGAGAAAGCCGAGTTGCCCTCTCACTAGCCCTTATTATACCAAACCGCCCCGAAAAAGTCAATCTCTGCACACTTTTTCACGCCTTTTTTCATTGCAATATACCGCCAGTTGTGCTATAATCAGGATATAGAGCAGAGCGGAGGTGGATCGCAATGGATAACGAAAACGAAGAATTAGTAAACTGTGTATTATACAAGAAAATCAAACGGGTGGAAAGCGCAGAAATCTCTGTCAGCAAGACCATGATAAAATCGGCTCAACAGGATAATGACGGCAATTGATGATCAAATTAAATGAATAGGAGGGTTTTACTTGACCGTTGATACAAAAGAGGTAGTTACTACTATAGCCTATATGATAGGCGTCCGAATGTCAGCACTGACCGTGAGTTATGGTGAATGTTCCGAGCTTATTGAGAAGCTCCAAGCCGATAAGGACGCCACTACGATAAGATATTTATGTAAGCTGCGAACAGTACTGATGCAGAAATTCAAAAAGACCGATGATCTTATGCGGTATCAGCTCAAAAATTTGCATAACATTGAATGGTACGATAAGGATAATATCAAACAGCTTGAAAAATGGGGATTTACCATTATCCAAGCGAATTGCCGTTCAGAAAAGTATATGCAGGAGTTTACAAGGCTCATCAATGAAAATATCGACAAATGCTCTCAACTATTCTACGATTGGCTGAATTGGGAGTATATCAGAGATCTGTTCTTTGTCCCGAAATACAATAAGAACGGTGTAATGAAAGCCGAGTTCAATAAATATATGGCGAATATCGAACATTACCCATTTCAGATGTATATTCACTGGCAACCTGCCGAAGTCGGGAGCATCATCTATTCCGACCGTAAGTTTTTGAAGATCATCTACGGTCAGCATAATGACAGCTTCACCGATTATACGAAATATCGGGACGCAGATGATGAAACACGAAACAATATCTATAATTTTATCGACAGCACCGAGAAAACAGCTATAGCTGTCGATTGTGAGAACTCTGATCCATACAAGCTTTATAGTGTTCTGAAAGGCTTGAATCAGGAGGAGCTTGCTAAGATAGAGAAGATCACGCTATATGACGATCCGAACACTACCGCAGGCTGGGATTGGCTCCCTAAATTCACGCAGATACCCGTTGAACATATAGAGATCGACCGAGTGACAGACAGAAAGTCACTGGTCGATGTGCGAATGACCGCAAGCGTAGTCACGGACTTCTACCGTGACGGGATAACATCTTTTATTATTGTGTCAAGTGATTCGGACTTTTGGGGACTTATCGAGAGCCTGCCGAAAGCAAAGTTTCTCGTTATGTACGAATACGAGAAGTGTGGAACGGCGATCAAGAACGCCCTCGCACAGCATGGCATCTATTATTGTGCCATTGATGATTTCTGCACCGCAGGCACGGAGGAGTTGAAACGTGCCGTACTCTTTGCGGAGCTTGAAAAGCATTTGCCATCACTCATTGGAGAGAACCCTCTGGAGCTTACTCACAAGATATATGAAGCCACAAAAGTGACCGCTACCATGAAAGAAATGGAGAACTTTTGCAATAGATATGTCAAGACATTGCGTCTGAAGGTGAACTCCGAAGGAAAATTCGTGATAGAGATCCAAACAATCTAAGAGAAACTCCCATGGCTTTCTATCAATATCATTAAGCTAATAAAATCAAGAAATAAAATTGCGTGAAAATATCTAAGCCCCACGGTGTATTTAAGGTCATCAGAAGAAAAAAGATCTTCAGATAAATTTGTAGCAATTACTTCATAGCTGTCATCTGATATTTTAAAGCGAACAATCCGTACAGGCAACTCATAAATAACAGTAGGCTCTGATTTTTTTGAAGGAAGAAAATCAAAGGTACTGTTAAAACTTTTTTGCATAAAAAAGACTTCATACCGCTGTTAAACAGTATGAAGTCTGAAAAAAATCTTAGATCACCAGCAGTAGCATACAGAGTAGATCGTTACTGTGCCGTTTGCTGCACCTGCATGGATCTGATCCAGCTTTCCGCCGAAATCGGAAGTGCCGAATGCTGACTTGCAGTTGTTGTAAGAATACTTTGCGTAGTAGTGTCCGTTTGCTGTGCCTGTTTCGCTTGGTGAAACCTTTGCCCACTCTGCTCCGCCTGACCAGCTCTGAAGAACAAATTCTACCTGATTCTTTGTTCCTGAGTATTCAACGTAGAAGTAGCCGTTTGACTGAATGTCATATGCGTTGAAGCTTCCGCCATTCTTTGAAGTCATTGCTGAAGCAGCCTGACCCCATGCTGAAGCAGTTGAAGAACCCCAGAAGATCGATTTGTAATTGCTGTCTGAACTGCTTGAAGAAGATGAAGATGAGGAAGAACCTGATGTTGATTCAAGATACCAAAGCTGGCACTTTCCGCCCCAGTAGCTCCACTGGTTAATGTTTGCTCCGTCAGCTGTGTTCTGTTCGTAAACGTCAAGGCATGAGAAGCAGTCTGAGATCTTTGTCTTGATAGCATAAGCGTCGCCGATCTTTACAAGCTGGAATTTCTGACAGTCACCGCCGTGATACTGCCACTGGTTGATGTTAGCACCATTGTCCCTGCTCCAGTTGTATACGTCAAGACAGCTTTTGTAATTTGATGCACCTGTGTAAATAGTGTAATAGCCGTTTCCGTCGCTTACAAGCTTGAATTTCTGATTGTTTCCGCCTGTACCTCTGTACTGCTGAACGTTTGTGCCATTGTCAGCTTTTGCCTTGTATACGTCAAGATACTTGCCGCTGAGTGCGCTCTTGATGTAATATGTTCCGTCAAGTCCGAGAACTCCGCCGTTGGAATCTGTTGAAGTTCCTGAAGAAGAACCGCCGGAAGAGCTTCCTGAACCGCTGTAAACTGAGCAGATCTTAGAAGTTGCCTTAATTCCGTTTGAGCCGTTGATAAGTGTATTTCCCCATGAAGAAAGGCTTGAGCCGTCCCATGAGTTTGCAATGTCGAGGTAGCTCATGTCAGAGTTGTTGCCCTTCCATGACCAGCCAAGATAGCCTACGCCCTTGCTTGTGCAGTAGCTCATGATAGTAGCCTCATCAACGTCGCCGTTTGTGTGCTGACCGCCGAACTCGCCGATAACAACAGGCACACCGATGTTGAGTGCGTTATCAATGTTGTTTCTTACAGTTGACGCGTTTCCGCCTGCGTATTCATACATATGAATGGAGAATACGGTGTTCTTCTGTGAGTCTGCGTTGAAAACAGACTTACCGTAATCCTTGATGCTGTCAGGATACTGTCCCCAGCCTGCACAGTCTACCATAAGCATATTTGTAATGCCTGCGTTTCTTACAGATCGGATAGCAGACTTGTAGCCGTCAGCCCATGCGCTTCCGTTCCATGTGCCGTACCACTCGTTTGCGATGTTTACGATAACATATTTCTCAGTACCGCTGAGAACGTTCTTCATTTCCTTCCAGTAGTCAACGCACTTGTTAAGATCATAAGTGCTGTCGCTGCCTGTTGCGTCATGTACTTCGAGAATGCATATCAGCTTGTTTGATTTGCACCAGCTGATGATGTTCTTTACTTCCTGTGCGCTTGTTTTTGTGTACTTTGAGCCGTTTGCAAGTACGACTCTTACGGTATTTGCGCCGTTGTTTGCAGCGCCCTTGATAGAAGTTTCAGTCTTCTCTGTGTACCATGCATGAGCAATGTTCACGCCACGCATAACGAACTTGTTTCCGCTAGCGTCATAGATACTAGTACCGCTTACATAAAATCCTGATGCCGCCTCTGCGGTCGGTGTTGTCATAAAACCGAAGCAGGTTATTACGGCAAACATTACAGCAACAAAAGTCTGTAATGCCTTTGCAGAAAAAGTTTTGTTCTGTACCATAAAAAGCTCCTCTTATACAATTATTTTTTAAATACCGGTATTCTAAGGCAGCACTGCATTATCCTCGTGCGTTGCTGCCTTAACTCTGTCAACGTAAAACATTATATTATTAAAAGTAAAATAAGTCAACTTAAATATTTAAGTAAAACGTTTACACAAATAATTTTCGTATTTTAGCACAATTTTTCGTAGATTAATTGAACAATATGACTAAATTTTATCGCATATACAGTATAATATGTTGTATGTGTACAAAACTCTGCTTTTAAATTTCAGAAAATTAAGAAACTTTTTGAAACAAAAATCTGTATATACGCTGCGTTGAACATATATAACGATATAAAATTTCCTTTATATTGATTCTATCAAGCCGTCAGAATATATCTTTTTTGTTCTCGTACAAATTCAGAGATCATAATCAGACCTCCTTATTCTAGTGTGGTATCACCGTATTTTACATCCTCAACTTCACGATCTAACTGAATGTCATGAGGCTTTCTATTTGTTGTATTTTATCTTGACATTGTCACACCTTTGTGATAAAATTAGTAATATGTAGGAAAATTATAGTGGAAAGGAAAAAATAATATGAAGTTATTTAAGCGGACGCTTACGACGGCAGTGGCAGTGTGTCTTGCACTGCAAAGTGCAGTGGTATGCTTTGGAGCTGAGGCAGAGGAGCAAATTCCTGCTGGCGGAGAGGAAGTCGGTCTTTATACGTCGGAAAACGATGAAGCCATTCAGTTGACTGAGGATATGTATAGCAGTTGGTATGAAGGCGATCAGACGTATGACGGCACGGAAAAGACGCTTTATGGCTATTCTCTTAAGGACAGCAACAACTATTACCAGCTCACTGAGGACGAGGACTATGTTGTTACTTATGAGAACAACATAAACGTAGGTACAGCGACGGCTACTTTCACTGGTATAGGTAATTACACAGGAAGCTTTACAAAGAATTTCAATATCGTGCCAACTGATATTTACCGTGCGAATATTAACTACGAGTATGAGCAGAGCTATTGTGCCGGTAAACCTGTTCAGCCAAAACCTATTGTTACATACAATGATATTGTGCTTGCTGAGGGCGTTGACTATGAGATTGAATATGAGGACGACTGTGGCGAGCTTGGCTGGCATTATGCTTATATTAAAGGTATCGGCAACTTTAATGGAACCGATTCCTTTGAGTATAGCGTTGTAGAGGCTGAAATATCCAGCGAGAATATTTCTGTGGATACTAGCTGCACCTACACGGGCTACGCTCAGACTCCTGCACCTGTCGTTACAGTTAGTGGTGAGGTGCTAAGACGTGACGTTGATTATAATGTATCATACACAAACAATGTGAATGCCGGAACAGGCTATATGACCATAGAAGGCATGAACGGCTATACAGGATATGTGACAGTGCCTTTCACTATCAGCCCGAAAGCTGTTTCTGAGGTCGAGATACTAAAGATAGCTGATGTGGATTATACCGGCAAAGCTGTCAGACCGAGCCTTTTTGTCAAGGCGGATGGAAATATGATCAAGAGTTCTGACTATACTGTAACATATTACAATAACACAAATGTAGGCACAGCGACCGCTGTTGTTACTCTTGGTGAAAACTACGAAAGCAGGTACCCTGTTTCGACAACATTCAAGATCGTTCTAGGAAAGCCAAAGGGATTTAAGGCTACCGCTGACTCTACCACTTCTGTAAAGCTTAGCTGGAACAAGATCGGCAATTGCAAATACAGGGTTTATCGCTATGATCCAAAGAAAAAGACCTACAAGCGTCTGACGGTCACGAGTTCCA
>ERZ1106919.2251-NODE-2251-length-11014-cov-4.404051_pt1 | contig 11014 bp, 6 predicted proteins | sample MGYA00403654_ERZ1106919 | MGnify/ENA primary metagenome ERZ1106919 (study PRJEB35170, sample SAMEA104062450) | human gut metagenome | biome: human gut; feature: human-associated habitat; material: faeces | place: Denmark | collected 2012-10-08 ... | reverse complement strand
CGTTCTTGTGGATGATGCAGATGCGCCGGCCGCCCGCACGGGGCTGGACGACCTCCGGCAGGTTCACCGAGTGGGTGATGTTGCCGTTCTTGAGGTAATCGCTGATCTCCTGCGCGGCCATGACGGCGCAGTTGTCTTCGGCTTCCGGGGTGGAAGCGCCCAGATGCGGGGTGCAGATGACGCCCGGCCTGCCCAGCAGCGCTTCGGCGGGGAAGTCGGTCATGTAGCCGGAGACCCGGCCGTTCTCCAACGCTTCCAGCAGGGCGGGGGTGTTCACCAGCTCGCCGCGGGCGTAGTTCAGGATCTTCACGCCGTCCTTGCACAGAGACAGCGTCTGGGCGTTGATGGTGTCCTTGGTGGTGGGCAGATAGGGCACATGGATGGTGATGTAGTCGCACAGGGGGAGCATGTCGTTCAGGTTCACGCAGTGGTGGACCTGGCTGCTCAGGTTCCAGGCGGCATCAATGGAGATGTAGGGGTCGTAGCCGTAGACCTCCATGCCCAGCGCAATGGCGCAGTTGGCCACGCGGGAGCCGATGGCACCCAGACCGATGACGCCCAGCGTCTTGCCCTTGATCTCGTTGCCCACGAACTGCTTTTTGCCCTTTTCCACGCTCTTGGCCAGAGCGGGGTCGCCCGCAAGGCCCTGCGTCCACTGGGCGGCGGCGGCCACATTGCGGCTGCCGGCAATGAGCATCCCGATGACCAGCTCAGCCACGGCGTTGGCGTTGGCACCGGGGGTGTTGAAGACCACGATGCCCTGCTCGCTGCAGCGGTCCAGCGGGATGTTGTTCACACCGGCACCGGCGCGGGCAATGGCCAGCAGATTCTCGTTGAAGGTGGTGTTCAGCAGGTCGGCGCTGCGGACGAGGATGCCGTCCGGCGCATCGGCACCCACCGAGACGTCAAAAAGGTTTTTGTTCAGCTTCGCCAGGCCCACCGGGCTGATGGCGTTCAAGGTTTTGATGGTAAACATTACGCATTCTCCTTCCGGAACTGCTCCATGAAATCGACCAGCTTGTCAACGCCCTCGGCGGGCATGGCGTTGTAGATGGAGGCGCGCATTCCGCCGACGAGGCGGTGGCCCTTCAGGTTGACGAAGCCTGCCTCTGCGGCCTCGGCGCAGAACTTTTTGTCCAGATCGGCGTTGGGGCTGGTGAAGGTGACGTTCATCGTGCTGCGGTAGCGGTGCTCGACGGGGTTGGTGAAGAAGTCCTGCCCATCGAGGTAATCGTACAGTACCTTGGCCTTGGCTTCGTTGATCTTCTGCATGTTGGCCAGACCGCCGATGTCGTTTTCGAGGTACTGAAGCACCAGACCGGTCATGTAGATGCACCAGCAGGGGGGCGTGTTGTACATGCTGTCCTTGGCCAGCAGGGTGGTGTAGTTCATCATAGTGGGCACGGTGTCAGCGGCGTGGCCCAGCAGGTCGTCCCGGACGATGGCGATGGCCATGCCGGCGGGGGCAACGTTCTTCTGCACACCGAAGTAGATGCAGCCGTACTTCGTCACGTCCACGGGCTTGGAAAGGATCATCGAGCTCATGTCCGCCACCAGCGGGATGCCCTCCACCTGCGGGACTTCGACGTACTGGGTGCCGAAGATGGTGTTGTTCTGGCAGATGTGGATGTAGCTGGCATCCTTGTCGTAGGCGATGGCGTTCACATCCGGGATGTAGGTGAAGTTCTTGTCCTTGCTGGAGGCCACGATGTTGGCTTCGCCGAACTTGGCGGCTTCCTTGGCGGCCAAGTTCGAGAAGTTGCCGGTGACAAGGTAGTCGGCCTTGCCGGTGGTCATGAAGTTCAGCGGCACCATGGCGAACTGCTGGGTCGCACCGCCCTGGAAGAAGCCGACCTTGTAGTTGTCGGGGATGTTCATCACCCGGCGCAGCGAGGCCTCGGTCTCGGTGATGATGGCATCGAACCACTTGCTGCGGTGGCTCATCTCCATCACGCTCTGGCCGCTGCTGCCGTATTCAAGCAGTTCGGCCTGGGCCTGCTTCAGGACCTTTTCGGGCAGCATGCTGGGGCCTGCGCTGAAATTGTAAACTCGTGCCATAATGTTACTCTCCCTTTCCTGATTCCGCGCCGTCCGAATCTCCGGCGGCATTGTGCTCTGGTTTTGTCCGTAGTATAATGGTTTTGAGGGTGCGAAAACAAGAGCATCTTTGCACAAAGATGCGCGCCTGACCGCACACTGAAAGCACGGAACGCACAAATGTATTTGATGCAAATACAGAAACGGAGACAAATATAAAATAGGCAGAAAAACAGGGCAGAGCAGCCGAAACTCTGCCCTTGAAAAAAGCGGGACTTTTCGGTAAAATCAAAAAACGAAGACAAATGTAAAATTAAAAAAGGAGGGCGAACCCTGCAATGTATGGCATCCCGGACCGTCTGAGACCGCTTTCGGCGGCGGAAGAACAGGTGCTGCTGGCCGTGTGGAGCTGCAAACAGCCCGCCTCCCGGCGGGACGTCGGAGAGAAGCTGGCCGCAAAAGGCTGGCGGCCGGCCACCGTGCTGAATTTTCTCTACCGGCTGGAAGACAAGGGCTGGGTGAAGAGCGGCAAGGAGCAGAACCGCAACACCTACACGCCCACCCTCACGAAACGCGCCTACGGCGTCTGGACCATGCGCCAGCGGCTGGATACCGTCTTTGGCGGTGACCTGGCCGAGGCCGTCCGCGCCCTTGTCAGCGAGAGCGGCTGCTCCCAGAGCCAGCTGGAACAGGCGATGGCCGTGCTGGAAGAAAAGCACGCCGAGGCCGAAGAATACGATCTGTATGACCCGTATGGGTGAGCCCTCTCAGTCACGCTTCGTGTGCCAGCTCTCCCGAAGGGAGAGCCATTGGCAGGCCGGTCAAGTTGTGCTGGGTGAAAAGGCTTTTGTAAATGAGGAACGACAGGGCTCCGCTGATTGGGCAGCGGGAGCAGAGATAAAGGAGAGTAAAATGAACTGTAAAAATCGTGCAAAGAACTGCGGCGGCTGCCCGCTGCTGGAACTGCCCTATGCAGACCAGCTGAAGCAGAAGGAGGAAAAAGTCCGCGCCCTGCTGGGCAGATACGGCCCGGTGCACCCCATCCGGGGGATGGAGACGCCCTACCACTATCGGAATAAGGTGATCTCGACCTTTGCCGCCGGGCAGGGTGGAAAACTCGTGTCCGGCATCTATGCCGCCGGGACCCATAAGGTGCTTCCGGTGGAGCGCTGCCTGCTGGAAGACGAGGTGCTGGACACCGTGCTGGAAGCTGTCCGCGCGGCAGCAGCGGCCTGCCGGTATCAGCCTTTCCGGGAAGACCAGGGCACCGGCCTGCTCCGCCACTGCCTGCTGCGCCGGGGCGCCGCCACCGGGCAGGTGATGGTGGTGCTGGTCACGGCCCAGCCCATTCTGCCCGGCGCAAAGAACTTTGTCCGCGCCATGCTGGCAGAGGCCGAAAAGCGGAAGGTCCCCGTGACGACCATCGTGCAGAACTACAACCCCCGCCGCACCAGCGTTGTGCTGGGCGAGCAGGAAAAGGTGCTCTACGGCAAGGGGTTCATTCTGGATGAACTCTGCGGCAAGACCTACGCGCTCAGCCCCCGCAGCTTCTATCAGGTGAACCCGGTGCAGACGGCGGTGCTCTACGGTCTGGCCGTGGAGGCCGCCCAGCTGACCGGCAGAGAGGTCGTGCTGGATGCCTACTGCGGCATCGGCACCATCGGCCTGACTGCCGCCGACCGGGCAAAGCAGGTGGTGGGCGTGGAACTCAACCGGGACGCAGTGCGCGACGCCATCGGCAACGCGAAGCACAACGGCGTCAAAAACGCCCGGTTCTTTGCCGCCGACGCCACAGCCTGGATCTGCGAAGCCGCTGCCGCCGGGGAGCGGGCCGACGTCATCTTCATGGACCCGCCCCGCGAAGGCTCGACGCCCCAGTTCATCGAGAGCGTCGTCCGCATGGCCCCCAGACGGGTGGTCTACGTCAGCTGCAACCCGGAGACCATGGCCCGTGACCTGGCCCTGCTGACGAAAAAAGGCTACCGGGCCGAGGGCTTCACCCCGGTCGATATGTTCCCGAACAGCGAACATATTGAAGTGGTCTGTGCCCTGTCCCGACAGGAGCAACGGAAGCAAAGCCGCCGATGAAGCATTCCGGGGCCTTTGGCCGCGAAAATGTGAAAGAACGCGGGGTCTGGTTGAGAAAGACACTGCAACGTGATATACTAAAATAGCATATACGTGCCTTGATTACAGAAATCCAAAGGTGAAATGTCTTACAATGAACAGTTATTTTTATGTCTTGACGGCCATTGACCTTTTTGTGCTGAGCTTCATGTGCATCCTCACAAAGTTCAGCGAATCCCTGAACAAAAAGCAAAAACGGGGATTTTTTCTGGCCTTTGCGCTGATTGCGGGGATCTCGGTGCTGGAGGTTGTGACGCTGGCGGTGGATGGCGCACCGGCGGGCTACCGCTGGCTGAACATCCTGTCCAACTATCTGGGGTTCGGCCTCTCCCCGGCGGTGTCCCTCTGCCTGGTGTACGTCATGGACCGGAAGAAAATGGTGAACTTCTGGTTCCGGGCGGCCGTGTGCTGCGAGGGGTGCTACCTGCTGTTCCTTGCCCTGTCCATCCCCGCCGGGCTGGTGTTCTCCGTCAGCGAAGACAACGTCTATTCCCGCGGGCCTTACTTTTGCATTTACATCCTGATGTACCTTGCGGCCATCGTGTACCTTTCGGCGTCCACCATCGTCACGGCGCGGGAGTTTCAGAACCGCAGCCGGGTGCTGATCTACCCCCTGATGCTCTTTCTGACTATCGAGACCATCATTCAGGTGGCTCTGCCGAGCCTCCACGTTACATGGCTGTGCGTTACCCTGCTGTCGGTGCTGTACTTTATTTATTGCAGTGAGATGTGGAACCAGCTGGATGCCCTCACCGGGCTGCTGAACCAGGACAGCTACCTGAACCGCACCGCAGAGATGCGCCGCAGCGGTGGTGTGCTGGTGGTGTTCGATGTGGACGACTTCAAGCAGGTCAACGACCGCTACGGCCACTTACAGGGAGACGTCTGCCTGGCCGAGATCGCCCACTGCATCAAAAAAGCCTATGCCCACTGCGGCTACTGTTACCGCATCGGCGGCGACGAGTTCTGTGTGCTGCTGGAAAACGCAGACCGGGAGGCCTGGTGCGCGCAGGAATTTGAGCGTTGGCTGGCACTGCGGCGTGAGGTCGTGCATTGTCTGCCCAGAGTGTCCCTGGGGTCGGCACCCATTTCGGGGGAGGACCTGCTGGCCGTGAAAGACCAGGCCGACCGGGAGATGTACCGCTGCAAAAAGGCCCGGAAGGCTGCGGCGGCTGCAATGGAAAGGGCCGAAAGTGGGAGGCCCTGACCCATAGGCGGTACAAAAGGGGAGGAAGCCATGAGCGAATTTTCACACTTAAAAAACAAGCTGCTGGCTGAGCAGGTCGAAGACCAGATCTACCATTATATTCTGGATACCCCGCTGGAGCCGGGGGCAAAGCTGCCCAACGAGTTTGCGCTGGCGGAAAAGTTCCGGGTGGGGCGCAGCACCATCCGGGAGGCAGTCAAGCTGCTGTCCAGCAAGGGCATCGTGGAGGTGCGGCAAGGCTCCGGCACCTATGTGGTCACAACGGTGAAAGGGCTTTCGGACCCGCTGAATCTGCGCAGTGTGCAGGATAAGAATGCGCTGGCCTTTGATCTGGTCAACCTGCGGCTGCTGCTGGAACCGGGCATCGCGGAGATCGCGGCCCAGAACGCGACCGACGAGGACATTGAGCGGCTGCGGCGGCTGTGTGAGCGGGTCGAGACCAAGATCCACAATGGCGACCGCTACATTGAAGACGACATCGCCTTCCACACCTGCATTGCCGAGAGCAGCAAGAATCTGGTGGTGGGGCAGCTGATCCCCATCATTGATACGGCGGTGATGATGTTCGTGAACGTCACCCACAAAAAGCTCATCGACGAGACCATCATGACCCACCGGATGATCGCGGAGGCTATCGCCAAGCACGACCCCATCGGGGCAAAGTCGGCCATGGTGATGCACCTGAACTTCAACCGCACCTATATCAAGAAGATCTACGACGGCGAAGATCCCGATGACGGGACAGTTGGAATGGCGGGATTTCTCAAATGATACCAGCCCTGCACGGCGAAATACCGTGCAGGGTATTTTTATATCCAAAGTCATCTGATGACTTTTTGCCCCGGCAGTTTGCAAAACCCGGCTGTGAGGGTGAATTTTATGAAAAAGTCGCCCGAAATTGGGCAAAGTGCATGATGTATCCAAGATTTTTTGCGCAAATAGTAGGACGTATATGGAACAACTTGCAAAAAGATGTCTGTAGATTTACAATGAAATCACAAAAGGCCCTACGGGAAAAAGGACGAAAACAAGCGATATTTGGAGGTAAGGATTATGGAACTTCGTTCACAGGAAGTCCGCACGCTGGCACCTGAAAACGACCCGCTGAAGATGGGGATGGGCTGGAAGGTCGAGGACCTTTCCAAGCCCCAGATCCTGGTGGAGAGCACCTTCGGCGACAGCCACCCTGGCAGCGCTCATCTGGATCAATTCGTCAGAGAGGCCGTGCAGGCGGTCAACGAGAACGGCGGCAAGGCTGCCCGCTATTTTGCCACCGATATGTGTGACGGCATCGCACAGGGTCATGACGGCATCAACTACTCGCTGCCCCACCGGGACGCCATCGTGAATCTGGTGGAAGCACAGGCCAACGCCAGCGTCTACGACGGCGGCGTGTTCATCGCCAGCTGCGACAAGTCCGTGCCCGCCATGCTGATGAGCATCGGCCGCCTGAAGGACATGAGCGCCATCGTCGTTACCGGCGGCGTCATGGAGGCTCACACCCTGCCGAAAGAGTATGTGGTCAACGACCCGGCCTGCGCCATCAACGAGCTGCTGACGCTGGAGCAGATCGGCAAGTTTGACGCATGGGAAAAGACCGGCGTCATCCCCAACAGCCAGCTGGACTACTACAAGCACAACGCCTGCCCCAGCTGCGGTGCCTGCTCCTTCATGGGCACCGCCTCCACCATGCAGTGCATGGCGGAAGCCCTGGGCATGACGCTGCCCGGCGCGGCGCTGGTCCCCGCCACCATGCGGGACATCCTCCAGTATGCCCGGTATGCCGGTCGGAAGATCATGGAACTGGTGGAGAAGAACATCACGGTCTCCAAGATCATGACCCCCGCGGCCTTCCGCAACGCCATCATTGTGCACAGCGCCATCGGCGGCTCCACCAACGCCACCATCCACCTGCCCTCCATCGCCCGGGAGTTGGGCTATGACCTGCCTATCGAGCTCTTCGACGAGATCAACCATCAGGTGCCCCATCTGGGCAATATCAACCCCTCCGGCACGCAGCTGACGGAGTCTTTCTGGTTTGCGGGCGGCGTGCCCATGGTGCAGTGGATGCTGCGGGATATGCTGGATCTGGATGTGATGACCGTCACCGGCAAGACTCTGGGTGAGAATCTGGAGGATCTTCACAAGGACAACTGGTTCGAGCGCAATCTGGGCTATCTCCACAACTATGGCCTGGAGCGGGATCAGGTGATCTTCCCTGTGGAAAAGGCCCCTGAAAAGGGCTCTGTGGCTATTCTCAAGGGCAATATTGCCCCCGAGGGCAGCGTGCTGAAATACTCCGCCTGCGCCATGAACCAGCGGGAGGTGGTCAACGCCAAGGCCCGGGTGTTCAACCACGAGGAGGACGCCCACGACGCCGTGGTGAACAACGAGATCAACCCCGGCGAGGTGGTGATCATCCGCTATGAGGGCCCCCGGGGCTGCGGCATGCCCGAAATGCTGATGACCACCGAGGCCATCGTCTGCGACGAACGAATCAACGGTTCTGTGGCCCTCATCACCGACGGCCGCTTCTCCGGCGCCACCCGCGGTGCAGCCATCGGTCATGTCAGCCCTGAAGCTGCCGCCGGCGGCCCGATCGCCTTCATTGAGGAGGGCGACCTGATCTCCTACAGCGTGGAGAACCGCACCATCAACCTCACCGGCATCCATGGTGTGCCCTGTTCCGTTGAGGAAGGTACCAAGGTTCTGGCCGAGCGAGCCAAAGCGGGGATTCTTCCCCGGGAGCCGAGAAAGGGCTTCTATAAGCTGTATACCGACCACGCCCTGTCCGCTATGAAGGGGGCAGGCCTGGAATAAAATAGGCCGCGGGGTGTGCCGCAAATTATGTTCTGCTCCCCGGCGATAAAAGTCCATAAATAGAATCATATTTATCTGAATGGAGAAATCAACCATGAATATGCCAACAATGGAAAGTGTCGCTAAGTTCAAAGCGGCGATGGATTCCGAGCGGGGCGCTCTGGGTCCCTTTATGATCTGCACTGATCCTGCTCTGGTGGAGTCCGCCGGACGGGCGGGATATGACTTCGTGCTGCTGGATATGGAGCACGGCACCACCACCTTCCAGGAACTCCCCAATCTGATCCGTGCAGCAAACGTCACCGGCGTTTGCCCGGTCGTCCGCGTACCTCGCGGCAGCGATATCTGGATCGATCAGGCTCTGGATGTCGGCGCAGGCGCGGTCATGATCCCGCAGATCGACACCGCAGAGCAGGCGCGTGCCGCTGTTTCCGCCGCGAAGTTTTCGCCCGTCGGAACGCGAGGCACCTGCCGTTTTGTCCGTTCGGCAGGCTTCGGCGCGGTTCCCGGCAGCGAGTATTTCTCCCGTGCACAGGACACCGTGGTCATCCTTCAGGCCGAGGGTCAGAAGGCGATCGACAACCTCGATGAAATTCTGGACGTACCCGGCATCGACGTAGTTTTTGTCGGCCCCTATGATCTGTCCAGCTCGCTTGGTCATGTCGGTGAAATCGACCATCCGGAGGTCATCGCCGCGATCAAGCAGATCATCGCAAAGGCAGCTGCAAAGGGCGTAAAGATCGGCTGCTTTGCCGACACGGTCGAGGGCGGCAAGAAGTGGCGCGACATGGGTGTAAAGTTCATCGGTTACGGCTGCGACACTTATATCTTCATGCAGGCTGCAAAGGCCGATGTTGCTGAATTTGATGTATAAATCGAAGAAATAACGAGTTTATACCGTTTTATTCTTCTGATGAGGCATGGATACAGGTTCGGCTGTATTCAATGCCTGTTACATAAAAACCAGGGATTGCGTTTCGCAGGCGGGGTCCGGCTCCGCTGATGCAGGCGCAAAAGAAAGGATCGTTATGGATAAGAAAAAGAACTATGCTGTTATGGACGGCAACACGGCGGCGGCGTACAGCGCCTATGCGTTCACCGAGGTAGCGGCGATCTACCCGATCACGCCGTCCTCGCCGATGGCGGAAAAGGTCGACGAATGGTCCGCAAAGGGCAAGAAAAACCTGTTCGGCACGACGGTCGACGTCATTCAGATGCAGTCTGAGGCCGGCGCGGCCGGCACCTGCCACGGCTCGCTGCAGGCGGGCGCACTCACCACGACCTTCACCTCCTCGCAGGGCCTGATGCTGATGATCCCGGCGATGTACGCCATGGGCGGCCAGTTCCTGCCGAGCGTCATGCACATCGCGTCCCGCGTCGTCACGAGCAACCATCACTCGATCTTCGGCGATCACACCGACTTCATGACCTGCCGCACCACCGGCTACGGCATGCTGATGTCCTCCTCGCCTCAGGAGGCGATGGACCTGGCCGCCGTCGCGCATCTGTCCGCCATCAAGGCGCGCTATGCGTTCATGCACTGCTTCGACGGCTTCCGCACCTCGCACGAGATGCAGCGCATCGAGACCCTCGATTATGAGGATCTGCGCGGCCTCGTTGACCAGAAGGCGCTCCAGGAGTTCCGCCGTCAGTCGCTCAACCCGGAGCACCCGACCAACCGCGGCAACAACGTAAACCCCGACATCTACTTCCAGTGCAAGGAGGGCGCGAACGTCAAGGCCGAGATCGTGCCCGACACCATCCAGCACTACATGGACGAGATCAACAAGCTGACCGGCCGCGACTACAAGCTGTTCAACTACTACGGCGCGCCGGACGCAGAGGAAGTCATCGTCGTCATGTGCTCGGCTTCCGAGGCGGTCAAGGAGACCGTTGACTATCTGAACGCGCAGGGCCGCAAGGTCGGCATGGTGCAGATCCACCTGTACCGCCCGTTCTCGGTCAAGCACTTCGCGGCGGCAATCCCGGCTTCTGTCAAGAAGATCGCTGTTCTCGACCGCAGCAAGGAGACCGGTTCGGTCGGCGAGCCGGTATACCTCGACGTCGTGACCGCCCTCAATCAGGCAGGCCGGAACGACATCACGGTCGTCGGCGGCCGCTACGGCCTGTCCTCCAAGGACACCACCCCGGGCCAGTTCATCGCGGTCTACGACAACCTCGCGAAGGAGCAGCCGAAGAACAACTTCACCATCGGCATCAACGACGACGTTACCCACACCTCGCTCGACTACACCGAGATCGAGCTTCCGCATCCGGGTCAGATCAGCTGCAAGCTGTGGGGTCTCGGCGGCGACGGCACGGTCGGCGCGAACAAGAACGCTATCTCGACCATCGGCTTTGTCGGCGGCAAGTACGCGCAGGCATATTTCTCCTACGATACGATGAAGTCCGGCGGCCTGACGCAGAGCCATCTGCGCTTTGGCGACGAGCCGATTCTCAGCACTTATCTGGTCAATTCCGCGGATTTTGTCGCGGTTCACGCTCCAACCTACGTTAAAAAGTACGATGTCACCGCAGACCTCAAGGACGGCGGCACCTTCCTGCTCAACTGCCCGTGGTCGGTCGAGGAGCTCGAGGAGCATCTCCCGGCGAAGATGAAGCGCGACCTCGCGCGCAAGCACGCAAACTTCTACATCATCGACGCGGCAAAGCTGGCGGCTGCTATCGGCCTCGGCAAGCGCACCAACAACATCCTCCAGGGCGCGTTTTTCGCGCTGACCAAGGTCATCCCGATGGACCTCGCGATCGAGGATATGAAGAAGAACAACTACAACTCCTACTTCAAGAAGGCCGGTCAGAAGA
>ERZ1106919.2246-NODE-2246-length-11029-cov-2.625478_pt1 | contig 11029 bp, 9 predicted proteins | sample MGYA00403654_ERZ1106919 | MGnify/ENA primary metagenome ERZ1106919 (study PRJEB35170, sample SAMEA104062450) | human gut metagenome | biome: human gut; feature: human-associated habitat; material: faeces | place: Denmark | collected 2012-10-08 ... | reverse complement strand
ACAGCTTTGCCGACCAGCTGATGATCTACGCCCAGCGTCCTGATGCGACTGCCTGTGCGAGTTTTGACATCTGGAACAACCGTATGAACCGCTATGTGCGCAGAGGGTCTAAGGGTATCGCCCTGCTCGACCAGTCCAGCAGTGTACCCCGGTTGCACTATGTCTTTGATGTGAGCGATACCGGGGTGCGGCGCAATTCCCGTGACCCGGAGGTGTGGCAACTTAACGATGACCTGTTCCAGCCGGTATCGGAAATGCTGGCGCGGGAATACGGTATTCACCACGAACGGCTCAGTCAGCAGATTGCGGACATTGCCGGAAAGCTGGCAGAATCCTACTGGGATAACAACAGCTCCGACATTCTCGGCATCGTTGACGGTTCGTTCCTGATGGATTATGATGAAGCCGGACAGGAACTCCAGTTCAAGAGTGCCGCCGCAATCAGCATCATGTACACCATCTTGGAACGGTGCGGTTTTGAACCGGAGGGTTATTTTGACCGGGATGATTTTCAGGCAATTTATGATTTCTCGACCCCGGATGCAGTCTATGCACTGGGTGCGGCAGTCAGCGATTGCAGCCGGGATGTGCTACGGAATATCGAGCGCACTGTCAAAACGACCATCCGCCGCCGCAATGTAGAAAGGAGCCAGCATGAATATGATGAACAGGAACGTGACCTACTCGACCGTCGGGGATTACCAGCTCCCGAACCTGACCTTGAACCAGCCGCAGAAGCCGCTGGGCCGGTACGGACGGATGCGCCGGATGTACCTGATGGAGAATCGCCCGGTGCTGTACAACTCGATGCTGCTGACCGGGAAGCTGCATCCGCACCTGCTGGAAGTGGAGCAGGCAGCGGAGAACCAGAAGCAGCAGATGATGACCGAACTGCTGAAGCAGAAACAGTATGCGCCGATGTCTGTTGCGCAACAGTCTCTGGTTCTGTTCGCAGCAGAACGTGGTTACCTGGCGGATGTTGAACTGTCGAAAATCGGCAGCTTCGAAGCCGCTCTGCTGGCTTACGTCGACCGTGATCACGCTCCGTTGATGCAAGAGATCAACCAGACCGGTGGCTACAACGACGAAATCGAAGGCAAGCTGAAAGGCATCCTCGATTCCTTCAAAGCAACCCAATCCTGGTAACGTCTGGCGGCTTGCCTTAGGGCAGGCCGCAAGGCATTGAGGAGAAGCTCATGGCCGGCGCAAAAGAGATACGTAGTAAGATCGCAAGCGTCCAGAACACGCAAAAGATCACTAAAGCGATGGAGATGGTCGCCGCTTCCAAAATGCGTAAATCGCAGGATCGCATGGCGGCCAGCCGTCCTTATGCAGAAACCATGCGCAAAGTGATTGGTCACCTTGCACACGGTAATCTGGAATATAAGCACCCTTACCTGGAAGACCGCGACGTTAAACGCGTGGGCTACCTGGTGGTGTCGACCGACCGTGGTTTGTGCGGTGGTTTGAACATTAACCTGTTCAAAAAACTGCTGGCGGAAATGAAGACCTGGACCGACAAAGGCGTTCAATGCGACCTCGCAATGATCGGCTCGAAAGGCGTGTCGTTCTTCAACTCCGTGGGCGGCAATGTTGTTGCCCAGGTCACCGGCATGGGGGATAACCCTTCCCTGTCCGAACTGATCGGTCCGGTAAAAGTGATGTTGCAGGCCTACGACGAAGGCCGTCTGGACAAGCTTTACATTGTCAGCAACAAATTTATTAACACCATGTCTCAGGTTCCGACCATCAGCCAGCTGCTGCCGTTACCGGCATCAGATGATGATGATCTGAAACATAAATCCTGGGATTACCTGTACGAACCCGATCCGAAGGCGTTGCTGGATACCCTGCTGCGTCGTTATGTCGAATCTCAGGTTTATCAGGGCGTGGTTGAAAACCTGGCCAGCGAGCAGGCCGCCCGTATGGTGGCGATGAAAGCCGCGACCGACAATGGCGGCAGCCTGATTAAAGAGCTGCAGTTGGTATACAACAAAGCTCGTCAGGCCAGCATTACTCAGGAACTCACCGAGATCGTCTCGGGGGCCGCCGCGGTTTAAACAGGTTATTTCGTAGAGGATTTAAGATGGCTACTGGAAAGATTGTCCAGGTAATCGGCGCCGTAGTTGACGTCGAATTCCCTCAGGATGCCGTACCGCGCGTGTACGATGCTCTTGAGGTGCAAAATGGTAATGAGCGTCTGGTGCTGGAAGTTCAGCAGCAGCTCGGCGGCGGTATCGTGCGTACCATCGCAATGGGTTCCTCCGACGGTCTGCGTCGCGGTCTGGATGTAAAAGACCTCGAACACCCGATCGAAGTCCCGGTAGGTAAAGCGACTCTGGGCCGTATCATGAACGTACTGGGTGAACCGGTCGACATGAAAGGCGAGATCGGTGAAGAAGAGCGTTGGGCGATTCACCGCGCAGCACCTTCCTACGAAGAGCTGTCAAACTCTCAGGAACTGCTGGAAACCGGTATCAAAGTTATCGACCTGATGTGTCCGTTCGCTAAGGGCGGTAAAGTTGGTCTGTTCGGTGGTGCGGGCGTAGGTAAAACCGTAAACATGATGGAGCTTATTCGTAACATCGCGATCGAGCACTCCGGTTACTCTGTGTTTGCGGGCGTAGGTGAACGTACTCGTGAGGGTAACGACTTCTACCACGAAATGACCGACTCCAACGTTATCGACAAAGTATCCCTGGTGTATGGCCAGATGAACGAGCCGCCGGGAAACCGTCTGCGCGTTGCTCTGACCGGTCTGACCATGGCTGAGAAATTCCGTGACGAAGGTCGTGACGTTCTGCTGTTCGTTGACAACATCTATCGTTACACCCTGGCCGGTACGGAAGTATCCGCACTGCTGGGCCGTATGCCTTCAGCGGTAGGTTATCAGCCGACCCTGGCGGAAGAGATGGGCGTTCTGCAGGAACGTATCACCTCCACCAAAACCGGTTCTATCACCTCCGTACAGGCGGTATACGTACCTGCGGATGACCTGACTGACCCGTCTCCGGCAACCACCTTTGCGCACCTTGACGCAACCGTGGTACTGAGCCGTCAGATCGCGTCTCTGGGTATCTACCCGGCCGTTGACCCGCTGGACTCCACCAGCCGTCAGCTGGACCCGCTGGTGGTTGGTCAGGAACACTACGACACCGCGCGTGGCGTTCAGTCCATCTTGCAACGTTATCAGGAACTGAAAGACATTATCGCCATCCTGGGTATGGATGAACTGTCTGAAGAAGACAAACTGGTGGTAGCGCGTGCTCGTAAGATCCAGCGCTTCCTGTCCCAGCCGTTCTTCGTGGCAGAGGTATTCACCGGTTCTCCGGGTAAATACGTCTCCCTGAAAGACACCATCCGTGGCTTTAAAGGCATCATGGAAGGCGAATACGATCACCTGCCGGAGCAGGCGTTCTACATGGTCGGTTCCATCGAAGAAGCTGTGGAAAAAGCCAAAAAACTTTAACGCCTTAATCGGAGGGTGATATGGCAATGACTTACCACCTGGACGTCGTCAGCGCAGAGCAACAAATGTTCTCTGGTCTGGTCGAGAAAATCCAGGTAACGGGTAGCGAAGGTGAACTGGGGATCTACCCTGGCCACGCACCGCTGCTCACCGCCATTAAGCCTGGTATGATTCGCATCGTGAAACAGCACGGTCACGAAGAGTTTATCTATCTGTCTGGCGGCATTCTTGAAGTGCAGCCTGGCAACGTGACCGTTCTGGCCGACACCGCAATTCGCGGCCAGGATCTCGACGAAGCGCGAGCCATGGAAGCGAAACGTAAGGCTGAAGAGCACATTAGCAGCTCTCACGGCGACGTAGATTACGCTCAGGCGTCTGCGGAACTGGCCAAAGCGATCGCGCAGCTGCGCGTTATCGAGTTGACCAAAAAAGCGATGTAACACCGGCTTGAAAAGCACAAAAGCCAGTCTGGCAACAGGCTGGCTTTTTTTTACGCGTATTGACCCGTCCTGAAAAGCGTTCACATAGATCCTGATGATATAAAACACCCCTGTTTTCCCGTTTATTCATTGATCGAAATAAGAGCAAAAACATCCACCTGACGCTTAAATGAAGGTACTGCCTTAATTTTCTGCAGACAAAAGGCGTGACGATGGTCGAAAATGGCACTTTCGTCAGCGGGGATAATCCGTTATTGAACAATTTATCCTCTGTCCATTTCACGATGAAAAAAATGTAGTTTTTTCAAGGTGAAGCGGTTTAAATTCGTTCTCAAATTACAGTCAGGACGCGTATGTTGAATAATGCTATGAGCGTAGTGATCCTTGCCGCAGGCAAAGGCACGCGCATGTATTCCGATCTTCCGAAAGTGCTGCATACCCTTGCCGGGAAAGCGATGGTTCAGCATGTCATTGATGCTGCGAATGAATTAGGCGCAGCGCACGTTCACCTTGTGTACGGTCACGGCGGCGATCTGCTTAAGCAGGCGCTGAAAGACGACAACCTGAACTGGGTGCTTCAGGCAGAACAGCTGGGTACAGGTCATGCGATGCAGCAGGCCGCACCTTTCTTTGCCGATGATGAAGACATTTTAATGCTCTACGGCGACGTGCCGCTGATCTCTGTCGAAACACTCCAGCACCTGCGTGATGCTAAACCGCAAGGTGGCATTGGTCTGCTGACGGTAAAACTGGATGATCCGACCGGTTATGGACGTATCACCCGTGAAAACGGCAAAGTTACCGGCATTGTTGAGCACAAAGATGCCACCGACGAGCAGCGTCAGATTCAGGAGATCAACACCGGCATTCTGATTGCCAACGGCGCAGATATGAAACGCTGGCTGGCGAAGCTGACCAACAATAACGCTCAGGGTGAATACTACATCACCGACATTATTGCGCTGGCGTATCAGGAAGGACGTGAAATCGTCGCCGTTCATCCGCAACGTTTAAGCGAAGTAGAAGGCGTGAATAACCGCCTGCAACTCTCCCGACTGGAGCGCGTTTACCAGTCCGAACAGGCTGAAAAACTGCTGTTAGCAGGCGTTATGCTGCGCGATCCAGCGCGTTTTGATCTGCGCGGTACGCTTACTCACGGGCGCGATGTTGAAATTGATACTAACGTTATCATCGAGGGCAACGTGACTCTCGGTCATCGCGTGAAAATCGGCACCGGTTGCGTGATTAAAAACAGCGTGATTGGCGATGATTGCGAAATCAGTCCATATACCGTCGTGGAAGATGCGAATCTGGCAGCGGCCTGTACTATTGGCCCGTTTGCCCGTCTGCGTCCTGGTGCTGAGTTGCTGGAAGGTGCACACGTCGGTAACTTCGTTGAGATGAAAAAAGCGCGTCTGGGTAAAGGCTCGAAAGCTGGTCATCTGACTTACCTGGGCGATGCGGAAATTGGCGATAACGTTAACATCGGTGCGGGAACCATTACCTGCAACTACGATGGTGCGAATAAATTTAAGACCATTATCGGCGACGATGTGTTTGTCGGTTCCGACACTCAACTGGTGGCCCCGGTAACAGTAGGCAAAGGCGCGACCATTGCTGCGGGTACAACTGTGACGCGTAATGTCGGCGAAAATGCCCTGGCTATCAGCCGTGTGCCGCAGACTCAAAAAGAAGGCTGGCGTCGTCCGATAAAGAAAAAGTAATTCTGGCCGGGTAATCCGGTCATATGGGATGAGGAGATAACATAATCTCCCTCCCACAAGCAGTAACTATAAAAATAACCCCACTCTCTACAAGGCTCGGGGCGCCCGAAAAAACGGGCATACAGGTTGACCGACAACGATATAAATCGGAATCAAAAACTATGTGTGGAATTGTTGGCGCGATCGCGCAACGTGATGTAGCAGAAATCCTTCTTGAAGGTTTACGTCGTCTGGAATATCGCGGATATGACTCTGCCGGCCTGGCCGTGGTGGATGCTGAAGGTCATATGACCCGCCTGCGTCGCCTCGGTAAAGTCCAGATGCTGGCTCAGGCAGCGGAAGAACATCCTCTGCATGGCGGCACCGGTATTGCTCACACTCGCTGGGCGACCCACGGTGAACCTTCAGAAGCTAACGCGCATCCGCATGTTTCTGAACACATTGTGGTGGTGCATAACGGCATCATCGAAAACCATGAACCGCTGCGTGAAGAGTTAAAAGCGCGTGGCTATACCTTCGTTTCTGAAACCGACACCGAAGTGATTGCACATTTGGTGAACTGGGAGCTGAAACAAGGCGGTACTCTGCGTGAGGCAGTTCTGCGTGCTATCCCGCAACTGCGTGGTGCGTACGGTACAGTGATCATGGACTCCCGTCATCCGGATACCCTGCTGGCGGCACGTTCTGGTAGTCCGCTGGTGATTGGCCTGGGTATGGGCGAAAACTTTATCGCTTCTGACCAGCTGGCGCTGTTGCCAGTGACTCGTCGCTTTATCTTCCTTGAAGAGGGCGATATTGCGGAAATCACTCGCCGTTCGGTAAACATCTTCGATAAAACTGGCGCGGAAGTAAAACGTCAGGATATTGAATCCAATCTGCAATATGACGCGGGCGATAAAGGTATTTACCGCCACTACATGCAGAAAGAGATCTACGAACAGCCGAACGCGATCAAAAACACCCTTACCGGGCGCATCAGCCACGGTCAGGTTGATTTAAGCGAGCTGGGACCGAACGCCGATGAACTGCTGTCGAAGGTTGAGCATATTCAGATCCTCGCCTGTGGTACTTCTTATAACTCCGGTATGGTTTCCCGCTACTGGTTTGAATCGCTGGCAGGTATTCCGTGCGACGTCGAAATCGCCTCTGAATTCCGCTATCGCAAATCTGCCGTGCGTCGTAACAGCCTGATGATCACCTTGTCACAGTCTGGCGAAACCGCGGATACCCTGGCGGGCCTGCGTCTTTCGAAAGAGCTGGGTTACCTTGGTTCGCTGGCAATCTGTAACGTTCCGGGTTCTTCTCTGGTGCGCGAATCCGATCTGGCGCTGATGACCAACGCCGGTACGGAAATTGGCGTGGCCTCCACCAAAGCATTCCCCAGTTAACTGAGCTGTTGATGCTGGTGGCGAAACTGTCTCGCCTGAAAGGTCTGGATGCCTCCATTGAACATGACATCGTGCATGGTCTGCAGGCGCTGCCGAGCCGTATTGAGCAGATGCTGTCTCAGGACAAACGCATTGAAGCGCTGGCAGAAGATTTCTCTGACAAACATCACGCGCTGTTCCTGGGCCGTGGCGATCAGTACCCAATCGCGCTGGAAGGTGCATTGAAGCTGAAAGAGATCTCTTACATTCACGCTGAAGCCTACGCTGCAGGCGAGCTGAAACACGGCCCGCTGGCGCTGATTGACGCGGATATGCCGGTTATCGTCGTTGCACCGAACAACGAACTGTTGGAAAAACTGAAATCCAACATTGAAGAAGTTCGCGCGCGTGGCGGTCAGTTGTATGTCTTCGCCGATCAGGATGCGGGTTTTGTGAGCAGTGACAATATGCACATTATTGAGATGCCGCATGTGGAAGAGGTGATTGCACCGATCTTCTACACCGTTCCGCTGCAACTACTGGCTTACCACGTTGCGCTGATCAAAGGCACCGACGTTGACCAGCCGCGTAACCTGGCAAAATCGGTTACGGTTGAGTAATAAATGGATGCCCTGCGTAAGCGGGGCATTTTTCTTCCTGTTATGTTTTTAATCAAACATCCTGCCAACTCCATGTGACAAACCGTCATCTTCGGCTACTTTTTCTCTGACACAGAATGAAAATTTTTCTGTCATCTCTTCGTTATTAATATTTGTAATTAACTGAATATCAACGCTTATTTAAATCAGACTAAAGACTTTCTCTCTCTGTCATAAAACTGTCATAAACCTTACATATAACTGTCACCTGTTTGTCCTATTTTGCTTCTCGTAGCCAACAAACAATGCTTTATGAATCCTCCCAGGAGACATTATGAAAGTTATGCGTACCACCGTCGCAACTGTTGTCGCCGCGACCTTATCGATGAGTGCTTTCTCTGTGTTTGCAGAAGCAAGCCTGACAGGTGCAGGTGCAACCTTCCCTGCGCCGGTGTATGCCAAATGGGCTGACACTTACCAGAAAGAAACCGGTAATAAAGTTAACTACCAGGGTATCGGTTCTTCCGGTGGCGTAAAACAGATTATCGCTAACACCGTTGATTTCGGTGCCTCTGACGCGCCGCTGTCTGACGAAAAACTGGCTCAGGAAGGTCTGTTCCAGTTCCCGACCGTGATTGGTGGCGTGGTGCTGGCGGTTAACATTCCGGGGCTGAAGTCTGGTGAGCTGGTGCTGGATGGTAAAACCCTCGGCGACATCTACCTGGGCAAAATCAAAAAGTGGGATGATGAAGCCATCGCCAAATTGAATCCGGGTCTGAAGCTGCCGTCACAGAACATCGCTGTAGTGCGCCGCGCAGATGGCTCCGGGACTTCCTTCGTCTTCACCAGCTACCTGGCGAAAGTGAACGAAGAGTGGAAAAACAACGTTGGTACTGGTTCTACCGTAAAATGGCCGATCGGTCTGGGTGGTAAAGGTAACGACGGTATCGCTGCGTTCGTTCAGCGTCTGCCGGGTGCAATTGGTTACGTTGAATATGCTTATGCGAAGCAAAACAACCTGGCGTACACCAAACTGATCTCCGCTGATGGTAAACCGGTTAGTCCGACCGAAGAAAACTTCGCTAATGCAGCAAAAGGTGCAGACTGGAGCAAAACCTTCGCTCAGGATCTGACCAACCAGAAAGGCGAAGATGCGTGGCCTATTACCTCTACCACGTTCATTCTGATCCACAAAGATCAGAAGAAACCAGAACAAGGCACAGAAGTGCTGAAGTTCTTCGACTGGGCTTACAAAACCGGGGCTAAACAGGCGAACGACCTGGATTACGCCAGCCTGCCGGATAGTGTAGTTGAACAGGTTCGCGCTGCGTGGAAGACCAATATTAAAGACAGTAGCGGCAAGCCGCTGTACTAATAAAACTCCAGGCCGGATAAGGCATTAAACGGCTTATCCGGCATTACAAAATGACTTTGTAAACGCGTTTAACTGAAGAGTAACTTATGGCTGCAACCAAGCCTGCTTTTAACCCACCGGGTAAAAAGGGCGACATAATCTTCAGCGTGCTGGTAAAACTGGCGGCGCTGATTGTGCTATTGATGTTGGGTGGCATTATTGTCTCTCTGATCATCTCATCCTGGCCGAGCATTCAGAAATTTGGTCTGGCTTTCCTGTGGACCAAAGAGTGGGATGCGCCGAACGATATCTACGGGGCGCTGGTGCCGATCTACGGTACGCTGGTGACCTCGTTTATCGCGCTGCTGATCGCCGTCCCGGTGAGTTTCGGTATCGCCCTGTTCCTGACCGAGCTTGCGCCTGGCTGGCTGAAGCGCCCGCTGGGTATCGCCATTGAGCTGCTGGCTGCCATTCCAAGTATCGTTTACGGCATGTGGGGCCTGTTTATCTTTGCGCCGCTGTTCGCCGTTTACTTCCAGGAGCCGGTCGGCAATATCATGTCGAATATCCCGATTGTTGGCGCGCTGTTCTCCGGCCCGGCCTTTGGTATCGGTATCCTCGCGGCAGGCGTGATCCTCGCCATCATGATTATTCCGTACATTGCGGCGGTAATGCGCGATGTATTCGAACAAACCCCGGTGATGATGAAAGAGTCGGCCTACGGTATTGGCTGCACCACCTGGGAAGTTATCTGGCGTATCGTTCTTCCGTTCACCAAAAATGGTGTTATCGGCGGCATTATGTTGGGGCTGGGCCGCGCGCTCGGTGAAACCATGGCGGTGACCTTTATCATCGGTAACACCTACCAGCTCGACAGCGCCTCGCTGTACATGCCGGGCAACAGTATCACCTCTGCGCTGGCCAACGAATTTGCGGAAGCGGAATCCGGTCTGCACGTCGCTGCACTGATGGAACTGGGCCTGATCCTGTTTGTGATTACCTTCATCGTCCTCGCCGCATCGAAGTTTATGATTATGCGCCTGGCTAAGAATGAGGGGGCACGCTAATGGCTATGGTTGAAATGCAAACCACTGCGGCACTGGCTGAATCCCGCCGCAAAATGCAGGCGCGTCGCCGCCTCAAAAACCGTATTGCGCTGACGCTCTCAATGGCGACGATGGCCTTCGGTCTGTTCTGGCTGATCTGGATTTTAATGTCCACCATCACTCGCGGTATCGACGGTATGTCGCTGGCGCTGTTCACTGAAATGACGCCGCCGCCCAATACGGAAGGTGGTGGTCTGGCGAACGCCCTGGCGGGTAGCGGCCTGTTAATTTTGTGGGCTACGGTATTCGGTACGCCGCTGGGCATTATGGCGGGGATTTACCTGGCTGAATATGGTCGTAAATCCTGGCTGGCAGAAGTGATTCGCTTCATTAACGACATTCTGCTCTCCGCGCCGTCGATTGTGGTTGGTCTTTTTGTTTACACCATCGTGGTGGCGCAGATGGAGCACTTCTCCGGCTGGGCGGGCGTGATTGCGCTGGCGCTGTTGCAGGTGCCGATTGTTATCCGCACCACCGAGAACATGCTGAAACTGGTGCCGGACAGCCTGCGTGAAGCGGCTTATGCGCTGGGTACGCCGAAGTGGAAGATGATCGCCGCGATCACGCTGAAAGCGTCGGTGTCCGGGATCATGACCGGTATCCTGCTGGCGATTGCCCGTATTGCTGGTGAAACCGCGCCGCTGCTGTTTACCGCGCTCTCCAACCAGTTCTGGAGCACGGACATGATGCAGCCGATCGCCAACCTGCCGGTGACGATCTTTAAGTTTGCGATGAGCCCGTTTGCGGAATGGCAGCAACTGGCCTGGGCCGGGGTGTTGATCATTACCCTGTGCGTACTGCTGCTGAACATTCTGGCGCGCGTTGTTTTTGCGAAGAATAAACACGGTTAACACTTTGCTGGATGCGGCGTAAACGCCTTATCCGGCCTACGGATGGTGCGGGAATTTGTAGGCCTGATAAGACGCGCAAGCGTCGCATCAGGCAGTCGGCACTGTTGCCGGATGCGGCG
>ERZ1106919.2244-NODE-2244-length-11034-cov-3.319792_pt1 | contig 11034 bp, 5 predicted proteins | sample MGYA00403654_ERZ1106919 | MGnify/ENA primary metagenome ERZ1106919 (study PRJEB35170, sample SAMEA104062450) | human gut metagenome | biome: human gut; feature: human-associated habitat; material: faeces | place: Denmark | collected 2012-10-08 ... | reverse complement strand
GATCTCTACGATCAAGGCCACCAGCGACCGTGTTCAGATAGAGTGGAAAATCTGATATTTCCGCTCTATCGCCCCTCATTTCTATTTTATCTCGTTTGTACCCCTTGTACACCGATGTTTCCAATAGGTAAGAAATATGGTATAGACGCTGTATTTGCATTAACAAAAGCGGAGGATGTCTGGCGAGGTATGGAAAAATGCTTGTATGGGAATGGCAATACCGTTCATTTCTCAAAACATGGGGATTTGCCTTGCATTAGAGCGAAACAGATAAGTCGTGGTATACCGATATCTGTAAGGAATGACAAGTTGCAATTCAAACTCGGTAAAACCTCTTTTGGAATACAAGTGAACGATAGATTTCAACAGGACGAAGTAAATGCAGTTCTGTCATATCTTGTTGAGCCTGAGATTATGGATAATAAAGCAGTAAATACTCTCATAGAAGATGCTTATTGCATAGACACATACAGACCTTGCTATGCCACTCTTGTTCCAAAGATGATACGAGGTAAATACAGAGTATATCTGCACCTAACCATTGAGGGCAAAACGAAACTAAAGTACGATAAGCATGGCAATCCTCGTTACAAGTATGGTAAAGGAATAATAGGCGCCGATATTGGCACACAGACTGTTGCTTATACATCTGATACGGAAGTCGGTTTAAAGAATCTTTCAGAGCGTGGCAATAGCATACAGACTTCTGAAAGAAAAGAACGTCTACTCTATCGTGCTATGGATAGGTCAAGGCGAGCAACAAATCCACAAAACTTCAATGAAGATGGTACTGTTAAGAAAGGTCGTAAGACTTGGAAATATTCAAATCACTATAAGAAACTGAAAACAAAACACTCTGAATTATGCCGTATCAATGCGGTGAACAGACAGCTTGCGATAAACGAAGATGCTAACCATTTACGAGGTCTTGGAGATACACTAGTAACGGAGCCTAAGAACGCAAGCAAACTCATGAAACGAGCCAAAGAAACTACGGTCAATAGTAAAGGTAAGTTTAATAAGAAAAAGCGTTTTGGTAAATCCATAAAGAACCGATGCCCTTCTGGATTCCAGACTACGGTGGAAAAGAAGTTTAAGACGACCGGTGGTACATATATAGAAGTACCAAATAATTACAGAGCCTCACAGTATGATCATACCGTTGATGACTATATCAAAAAGAAATTATCTGACCGATTATATAAACTACAAGATGGTACTGAGGTACAAAGGGATTGGTATTCATCATTCCTGCTTTACTGTTACGACTATAAGATACAGAATATAGATAAAAACAAATGTATAACAGAGTTTGATAATTGCTACAAGAAAGAAAAAGCTCTAATCACATGGATTAAGACTCATAAGATTAAAGTATTAAACAGCGGAATCAAAACAGCTTAACAACTTAATAATAAGGGAGATTGACTGTACTTCCTTGCTGGAAAGCAGAAATTTGCCGCTAATGTGGTCGTTGGACTGCTTGGTAATGAAAGTCCTGATTTAAACAGATTTATACTTGTAAATCCAAAGTCTGAGAATGATGTACGATTACAAGCTACAATTGGTAATCAGAACCCCACAGGCTTGCCTGAGGGAGCAGTCAGTTGAAAGTGCATAAGAATGAAAAGATTCTTGTCATTGCAGATGGTGCTGCGTTTGGTTCTGAAATGGATCGGGTTATGCGATTGATGGAGAGCAGAAAAAATATCGTATTATACTTGCCGGAATCATTCGAATGGTTGATTTTATCAGCAGGAGTATTAAAAAATGCTGCGATGGAGAAGATTTTGAAGAATCCATCTGAATATGTGGAAAGCAGGAACTATTTTAGCTGGGAGCGTTTTTTTACAGCGCTTTTGATAGAAGAAACAAAAGGAACTTATTTGGCTTATTTCAAACGAAACCTGAACCCGGTATATTTAAATGAGAGCATAAAAACAGCAATTTTATCCCAAATGAAAAAGATAAAGATAGATAGAAAAAAATAATGTTTCCCCAAAAAACATCCCCAGCGTTACCGCGATTATCATATAAACCGCGACGCGCTGGGGGATATTTTTCCAATAACAGGTATTCAAGCATTTAGCCGTCTTGCGCAGGCACAGACACCTGCAATGTCGAATTTAGCGACAAGCACTCATTGCTCACATCAGCGATGCATACTGGGACATATAGAGCTTGTAATATTCTCCTTTTTGGGCCATCAGCTCATCATGTGTGCCTTTTTCCAGGATCGTTCCCTTGTCCACATACATGATGCAGGAAGAATTTTTAATTGTGGAAAGACGATGTGCGATGATGAAGGAGGTACGTCCCTTCAGCAGTTCATTTAAGCCCTTCTGCAGGATGATCTCTGTTTCGGTATCGATGCTGGAGGTTGCCTCATCCAGGATCAGGATCTTCGGGTCAGCCAGAAGTGCGCGGGCAAAGGAGATCAGCTGGCGCTGTCCGGCGGACAGACGGCTTCCCCGTTCATTTACCTGTGTCTGATAACCGTTTTCCATTTCCATGATGAAGTCATGGGCACAGACCGTTTTTGCAGCCCGGATGACCTCTTCATCTGTAGCGCTGAAATTGCCGTAGCGGATGTTATCCATGATTGTGCCGGAGAAAATGAAACTGTCCTGCATCATGACACCCATCTGTTTGCGGAGAGAACGGATGGTAACGCCTGCGATATCGACGCCATCGATTAAAATCCGCCCGGAATCTACGTTATAGAAGCGGCTCAACAGATTCACCAGGGTTGTTTTGCCGGCACCGGTGGGGCCTACCACTGCAAACGACTGCCCCTGGTTTGCGTGGAAGGAAACATCCTTTAAGATCGGAACGCCGGGCTCATAGCTGAAGGTAACGTGGTCGAAGGCAACATCTCCGTGGATCGGAGGCATTTCAACCGCATCCTCCCGGTCTTTGACCACAACCGGCTCGTCGATAGTTTCAAAAATACGCTCCAGATAGGAGATCGCGGTCAGCAGAGAGTTATAAAAGCCAGCCAGCGTGTTGATCGGTGCCCAGAAACGTCCGATATAAGCAGTAAAAGCGACCAGCACACCGACGGTAATGCCGGTTTCGCCGTTGATCATCCAGCTGACACCGAGCACATAGATCGCTGCAGTTGTAATTATTGAAATGATATCGATGCTGGGACCCATCGTAAAGTTGAACATAACGGCGCGCATCCAGGATTTCCGGTAGCTGCCGCTTAAGTTGTTGAAAATACCGCTGTTCACGTCTTCCCGGACGAAGGATTGGGTAACACGGATCCCGTTGATACTTTCAGCAATGTACGCGTTTAAGTTGGACTGCTTATTGCTTTGAACCTGCCATGCGGTACGCTGTTTTTTCTTGATGACAACGATAACGATCGCGAGGATCGGAAGACCGCAGAGACATACGAGCGTCAGCCGGACATTTAAGATCAGCATGAAAACGATGATAAACACCAGGTTGCACAGGTCGGTGATGGTATTTAAGATACCGTTGGAAAGCAGGTCGCTGATGCTGTTGACATAGTTTACAACACGCACCTGAATTTTACCGTGGGGGCGGTCATCATAGTAGGAGAACGGAAGCTCCTGCAGATGCTCAAAGATGTCATAGCGCATGTCGTGAATGATCTGCTGTCCGATCTGGTTGGTGTATTTGATCTTGTAGCGAAGGCTGAAGGCACTGTAAAATGCGGCAAGCAGTGTCAAAAAGCTGTAAAATGCGATTCCCTTCATGTCCTTGTTCGGGATACAGACGTCCATGACCTTCTGAAAAAATTGCGGAATCAGCATGGTAAAAGCGGAAGCGGAGAGCATCATGAAGCCGACACTGACAAACCGTTTCCGGTAAGGAATCAGATAAGCGAGCAGACGTTTTAACTGATTGAGGTCAAATTTATCTTCCAGGACTTCGTCCACATCATATTTATTTCGTGCCATGAGTTCTCACTTCCTTTCGTTGGCTGTAACCTGACGGTATTCTTCCTGTTCTTCTCTGGAAGGAAGCTCACCGTATTGATGATGGAACGCGCTTGCATAGTAGCCGTCATTTGCAAGCAGTTCCTGATGCGTTCCGTGTTCGATAATCCGGCCGTTATCCATAACCAGGATCTGATCAGCGTCTTTGATGGAAGAAATACGGTAGGCGATGACGAAGATCGTGCACTGGCCGTTTAATTTGCCGAGCTGCTGCTGGATATAGCTTTCTGTTTCCATATCAACGGCGGAAGTAGTATCGTCCAGAATCAGGATGGACGGTTTCTTTAACAGGGCGCGCGCAAGGGAAATACGCTGCTTCTGACCGCCGGAGAGTCCGACACCGCGCTCGCCGACGATAGTATCATAGCCTTCGGGCATAGCCTTGATGAAATGGTTGGCATCTGCCATGACAGCAGCTTCGTGAATTTCCTCAAATGTACAGTTCGGACGACCGTATGCAATATTCCCTTCAATTGTATCAGAAAAAAGAAAGATATCCTGCATTGCCATGCCGATGTTGTCACGCAGATCGTAAAGGTTCCAGTCCTTGACGTTTACGCCATCTACCAGAACCTCGCCGGAGGTCGCGTCGACAAAACGGCACAGCAGGTTCATGATGGTGGATTTGCCGGCACCGGTGGAACCGAGAATGCCGACTGTCTGTCCTTTTTTCACAGAAAAGCTGATATCCTTTACGATATCCTCATCATCTGCCGCATAGGAAACATCTTTAAATTCAACATTTCCTTCCATATGTTTGCGGGAAACCGGCACAGGAGGCATTTTTACAAGAGGTTCTTCCACATAGGTTGTGTAAATTTTTTCTACGGAGGTGATAAAACGGTGGGTATCATTGACCCACCAGCCTGCCATACGCAGCGGAGCGTTTAACATCCACAGATAGCCGTTGACGGTTACGAGGTTACCGATTGTCATTTCTCCGGTAATTACCATCCAGCCGCCGTAGAGCATCAGGACAACGTTTAAGACATATGCCAGAACTTCGAATATCGGAAGGTATTTCATCCAGACCTTTGAGGAGTTCAACTGTGCGTCCATGTAGGCATCGTTTTCCTTATTAAATTTTTCAATTTCAAAGTCTTCCTTGGCAAAGGCTTTTACGACACGGTTGCCGCTGACATTTTCCTGAACGAAGGCATTCAGGGAAGAAAAGCAGTCGCGGATGCGCTGGAATGTCGGTCGAACCTCTTTGGACTGTTTTGCTGTGGTGATGGCTGTAAAGGGCAGAACGATCAGCATGCAGAGCGCCAGCTTCACATTTACCGTAAAGATCATGAAGAGCGCAAAGCAGAACAGCAGGATATTTTCGTAAACCTGATAGATAATGTAAGCAACGAAGTGGCGGATTGCTTCCATGTCGCCGGTTTGACGGCTCATCAGGTCGCCTGTTTTTTTCTTGCTGTAAAAGGCGAAGTCCTCTGTCAGAAGGCGGCGGTAAACAACGTCCCGCATGTCGTAGAGCACGCCCTGCGAGCATACCTCGAAAATAACCTGATAAAAGAAACGCAGGGCACCGCGGACCAGCGTAACTAAAAGCAGGATGAGAACAAGCTTCCAAAGCAGGTCATACTGACCGCCCTGAATGACATCATCCACGATCATACCGGAAACGTAAGGGTTTACGATGGCGAGAACGGAAATGAAAGTCGTCAGGATCAGGCCGCCCAGAAGCTTGAAGCGGTACTTTCTGAGAAATCCCCAGAACCATTTCATTGGTGTCATATTTCCTTTTTTCCTCCCTTAAAAAAGTATCCATGGGCTTTGATAGATCATGGATAAAAAAAGTGTATCGCAAAATATTTTATTTGGAATGTACAATCTTGCAGGTTTCATGTAAAATGTTGTTAAATGGTAACTGTGAGGATACTGAACAGTTACGTTAAATGTTTTTGTGGGATGTTGCAGGAAAATAAAAGATAAATTTCAGGCATCCGGGAAGGAAGCTGGTGGATATGGAACGGGAAAACACGGTATTTCAGGAGGAGTTAAATCCGACCTTCTTGTTTATGTGGAAGGGAACACGTGTGGAGGATGAGCCGAACTATCACTGCCATGAGCATCTGGAGCTGTGTTATATTCAATCCGGGACAGGAAAGCACAGAATCGGCGATACTATATATGAAGTAAAAGAGGGTGACCTGCTGGTCATCAATGAAGGAGTTTATCATCAAAGCCTGGCGGGAGAGCATAAAACGCCGGTTGCGGAATTTTACGTGGGGCTGACAGATTTAAATCTGGCGGGGCTTGGGCGCAACCACTTTCCACTACCGGGGAATTGCCCGGTATTTCGTACGGAGGGAGAGCTGCAGCGTAAGCTTTCCAAGCTCTGTATGGCAATGGAGGCAGAGCAGGAGCTTTGCCGGATCGGGCGCTATTATATGATGAAGACGTATGCCATGCAAATGCTTCTTTTGCTGCTGCGGGAAGAAGAGACCGGTAAGCCGCAGAAGGCAGGTGGATGCTCCTTTGAATCCGCGAACCGGAAATATCTCGTGGAGAAGATCACGGATTACTTTGAGGATCATTATGCAGAGAAAATCTCTCTTGACCGGATCGCCGGCAATATGTATCTGAGCACTTTTTATGTGTCCAGGATTTTCAAGGCGGAAACCGGAAACACACCGATTCATTATCTGATTGATATTCGTCTGACCAAGGCCTATAACCTGCTGACGCAGAATCTGGAAATGAGCATTCAGGAAATCGCGGCGCAGGTCGGCTATGAGGATGCCTATCATTTCAGCAAGCTGTTCAAGAAAAAATATGGGGTGGCTCCGTCTGCAGTGCGGCGCAGGATACTATAAAGCAGCAGAATACGCCCATTCGGCGAAATACGGCCTGCCATAATTCATGACAATAGAATCTCGCAGAGCGTGCATTCTATTGTATTAACAAAAAAGGAACTAGGGACAGGAGATCATGGAAAATCCGATTATTTTTACGGCGGAGATCATCGGGACGATCGCTTTTGCATCGTCCGGGGCAATGCTGGGGATCCGCAAAAATCTGGATCTGTTCGGGGTACTGGTGCTGGGACTGTGTGTTGCAGTCGGAGGCGGCATTGTCCGGGATATTATCCTGGGGCGGACGCCGCCGGGAGCATTCCGGGATCCGGTTTATGCGCTGGTGGCGCTGGGAACTTCCGTTCTTTTATTTTTACTTGTCTATGGAAAGCAGGAGATCATGACGAGCCGTTATCTGACGATTTATGAGCAGGTTATGAATTACTGTGATGCGGTTGGACTTGGGATTTTTACTGTCCTCGGCGTATATACCGCACACGGCGAGGGCTATGACGGGATCTTCTTTTTAGTATTTTTGGGCATGATGACAGGTATCGGAGGCGGTCTGATCCGGGATATTTTAGCGGATACGATGCCGTTTATCCTGTATAAGCATATCTATGCGATGGCGGCTTTTGCGGGCGCACTGGTGTGTGTGCTTTTGATCCATATCCATCTGTATCTGGCGCTGGCAGCAGGAACTGCGGTGGTGATTGTGATCCGGGTGCTTGCGACACATTACTGTTGGGATCTGCCGCGGCCGCTGCATGAAAAAGATGCACACACGAAAACAAAAATTCTGTCCGAAAATAGTAATGCCGACGATACTTGAGCAGAATCGACACTTTTGCTACCATGAAAAGAAATTTTGTGATAGAATTGGTAAGACTGAGCTGGAAACGTAAAATGCCGCCTGTGCGGCAAAAGGAGGACAAATGGAAAACGTAAGACGGATCTATGTGGAAAAGAAGACCGGTTACGCGGTTAAGGCACAGGAACTGAAGGAGGATCTGATCGGTTATCTGAATATGTCAGGGATCGAAGATGTCCGGATGTTCATTCGTTATGATGTGGAAAATATCAGTGATGAGGTTTTTGAACAGGCATGCCGTACTGTTTTTTCCGAGCCGCCCGTGGATATTCTGTATCGCGAGACGATCGAAATCCCTGCAAACGGACGCGTATTCAGCGTTGAATATCTGCCGGGACAGTTTGACCAGCGTGCAGATTCTGCCGTACAGTGCGTTCAGTTTTTAAAAGCGGAGGAGCAGCCGATTATCCGTACCGCAGTTACTTATTTGATTACAGGAGATCTGACAGACGAAGAATTTGACAAGATCAAGGCTTACTGCATTAACCCGGTGGATTCCAGAGAGACCGGTATGGAAAAGCCAAAGACGCTCGTAACCGAGTTTGCAGAGCCCGCAGATGTCAGGATTTTAGACGGCTTTACTACGCTGGATGCAGACGGATTAAAGCAGCTGTACGATTCTCTTGGTCTTGCGATGACCCTGCAGGATTTCAAGCATATCCAGAAGTATTTTGCAGGCGAGGAAAAGAGAGACCCTTCCATGACGGAGATTCGTGTGCTGGATACCTACTGGTCCGACCACTGCCGTCATACGACGTTTTCCACCGAACTGAAAAATGTCGCATTCGGAGATGGTTTTTACCGGGAACCGATGGAAAAAACCTACCAGAGCTATCTGGATGCGCGTGCGGAGATCTTTAAAGACCGTCCGGATAAGTTTGTCTGCCTGATGGATCTTGCACTGATGGCAATGCGTAAGCTCAAAAAAGAAGGTAAACTGGAGGATATGGAGCAGTCCGATGAAATCAACGCCTGTTCCGTTATTGTTCCCGTTGAAATGGACTACGGCGATGGTCCTGTCACCGAGGAATGGCTCGTATTTTTCAAAAATGAAACCCACAACCACCCGACCGAAATCGAACCCTTCGGCGGTGCGGCAACCTGTCTGGGCGGCGCAATCCGCGACCCGCTTTCCGGCAGAGGTTATGTATATCAGGCAATGCGCGTGACCGGTGCAGCGGATCCTACCGTTCCGGTTGCGGACACCTTAAAGGGAAAGCTTTCCCAGAAAAAGCTGGTGCGCGGCGCAGCATCCGGTTACTCTTCCTACGGCAACCAGATCGGCCTTGCGACCGGTTATGTAAAAGAAATTTATCATCCCGATTATGTTGCAAAGCGTATGGAGATCGGCGCGGTTATGGGTGCGGCTCCGAGACGCAACGTCATCCGTGAAAACTCAGATCCGGACGATATCATCATCCTGCTGGGCGGACGTACCGGACGCGATGGCTGCGGCGGCGCAACCGGTTCCTCCAAGGTGCATACGGAAAAGAGTATCGAAACCTGCGGTGCTGAGGTGCAGAAGGGTAACGCCCCGACCGAAAGAAAGATTCAGAGACTGTTCCGCAGAGAAGAAGTTTCCCGTCTGATTAAAAAGTGTAACGACTTCGGCGCAGGCGGCGTTTCCGTTGCCATCGGCGAACTGGCAGATGGCCTGACCGTTGATCTGGATAAGGTTCCCAAGAAGTATGCCGGTCTGGATGGCACAGAGCTTGCAATCTCCGAATCTCAGGAGAGAATGGCAGTCGTTGTTTCTCCGAAAGACGTTGATACCTTCTTAGGCTATGCGGCAGAAGAGAACCTGGAGGCAGTTCCGGTTGCGGTTGTAACCAAAGAACCCCGTCTGGTTTTAAACTGGCGCGGCAAGAGTATTGTAAACCTGTCCAGAGCATTTCTGGATACCAACGGAGCACACCAGGAAACCGATGTTTTTGTAGATGTTCCGTCGAAAGAAGATAACTATTTTGAGCAGTATGCAGTTCCTGCTGTAAAGGAAGCCGTAAAAGCCGGCGATCTGAAAAAGGCATGGAAAGCGCTGCTGTCGGATTTAAATGTCTGCTCCCAGAAGGGTCTTGTGGAAATGTTCGACTCCTCCATCGGCGCAGGCAGCGTGCTGATGCCTTACGGCGGTAAGTATCAGCTGACCGAGACCCAGGCGATGGTTGCCAAGCTTCCGGTTCTGAAAGGAAAGACCGATACGGTAACGATGATGGCATACGGCTTTGATCCGTATCTGTCCTCCTGGAGCCCTTACCACGGCGCAATTTACGCGGTTGTGGAATCCATGGCAAGAATCGTAGCGGCAGGCGGCGATTTCTCCGGAATCCGCTTTACCTTCCAGGAATATTTCCGCCGCATGACTCAGGATCCCGAACGTTGGAGCCAGCCTTTTGCGGCGCTGCTGGGCGCTTATGACGCGCAGATGGGATTCGGACTTCCGTCCATCGGCGGTAAGGATTCCATGTCCGGAACCTTTAACGATATCGACGTACCTCCGACCCTGGTTTCTTTCGCTGTGGATGTTGCAAAGGAAAAAGATGTTATCAGCCCGGAATTAAAACAGGCTGGAAACCGTCTGGTTCGTTTCTCCATTCAGAAGGATGCTTACGATCTGCCGGATTATGAGCAGGTAATGGCACTGTATGCAAAGATTACCGAGCTGATGGGCAAGGGCGTGATCGTTTCCGCATATGCACTGGACAGCTATGGTGTGGCAGCAGCCCTGTCCCGCATGGCATTCGGTAACGGACTTGGCGTTGCAATTGAGGAAACGGTTTCTGCAGAGGAGCTGTTTACAAACGGCCTTGGCGATCTGGTGGCAGAAGTTCCGGCAGACCGTCTGGCGGATATGGATGTTGCTTATACGCTGCTCGGCACGGTAACGGCAGAGCCGGTATTTACCTATGGAAACATGACCCTTTCCGAAAAAGAGGCGCTGGATGCGTGGAAGAAGCCTCTGGAAAAGGTATTCCCTACAAAGGCAGTCAAGGACACGGACGCAGTAGAAACCGGTCTGTATGAGACGAATCACATTTATGTATGCAAGAATAAAGTAGCGAAGCCTACCGTATTCATCCCGGTATTCCCCGGAACGAACTGTGAATACGACAGCACAAAAGCATTTGAACGCGCAGGTGCACAGGTTGTAACCCATGTATTCAGAAACCTGAGCGCAGAGGACATCCGTTCTTCCGTCGATGCGTTTGCAAAAGAGATCAGCCAGGCTCAGATCATTATGTTCCCCGGCGGCTTCTCCGCAGGCGACGAGCCGGAGGGCTCTGGCAAGTTCATCGCGACAACGTTCCGCAACCCGAAGATTGCACAGGCGGTCACGGACCTGCTCGACACGCGCGACGGTCTTGTGCTCGGCATCTGCAACGGCTTCCAG
>ERZ1106919.2241-NODE-2241-length-11044-cov-5.112749_pt1 | contig 11044 bp, 10 predicted proteins | sample MGYA00403654_ERZ1106919 | MGnify/ENA primary metagenome ERZ1106919 (study PRJEB35170, sample SAMEA104062450) | human gut metagenome | biome: human gut; feature: human-associated habitat; material: faeces | place: Denmark | collected 2012-10-08 ... | reverse complement strand
AAGTTAAACGCTCCAGCTGTGGTACCTTTCAATGAAAATGAGACGAAAATAAATCAACAGCATCAAGATCAGCGCGCGAAACAGAAAACAAATAATTTGGGTGTTTCACGGACGTTTTACGTTTTTCAAGGAAGCACCTTTGAAAAGGAATATTCGCGGTGGCTATATTTGGGCACCGATTACAAATAAACATGGAACGACGCCTCACCATTGGACGAGAATGTTGGATGTCCGCGAAGGAGATATTTTACTGCATGGTTGCAATGGATGCGTGCAAGCGATTAGTCGTGCAAAGGGACCGTGTTATGAAAGTGCGCAGCCAAAAGAGTTAGTAGTCGAAAATTTATGGGATCGAGATGGCCGTAGGGTGGACTGTGATTATACCTATATTGCAAACCCGATTAAAACGGCAACGTATACAAGTGATATTATTCGGTTGTGTACATCAAAATACTCTCCGTTCAACAAAATGGGCAATGGGAATATGGGCTACCTTTATGAAATTAATCGAGATCTTGCAAAACTTTTTGTAAAAGAGTCGATAAAAATAATCCGTCGTTAGAACAATTGGATTATGTAAAAGCACTGTTATCGGAGAATTTGAAATGATCGAAGTTGCGGCAGCCATTATTCGCTCTGAGGAAAAAATACTGATTTGTCAGCGTGCAAGAAAGAAGAACTGTGAGTTACTCTGGGAATTTCCTGGTGGAAAGGTCGAGCTTGGAGAAAATGGCGAACAGTGTGTCGTGCGAGAATGCCAAGAAGAGTTAGATGTAACAATAAAGCCGTTCCGAAAAGTATTTGATGTAATTGCTGCCTACGCGAACGGTGATATTCATTTGCAATTTTATGAATGTGAAATTTTAACGGGTATGCCTATGGCAAAGGAGCACCAGGCCATTCAATGGGTTGCAAAGGATGAATTGAGCCAATATACTTTTTGTCCGGCGGACCAGGAGATGATAGAAGGATATTATAATGATTCTGTATCTGACAAAGGAAACATTTGAGCGGTATCACTTGAAAACGCCGCAGGAAATGCAAAATGAGTTGCCAAAGAAAATTGCTGAAAATGTTTTAGAAAAAGAGAGTGGGGACTCTTTACAGGAGTGGGGCGAAAACTGTTCTATTTTGACCGTCGGAAGTGTTTGCAGCTTATCCATTTTTCTTCGCTTCTCACCATCGTTCTTGTGGACTTCAAGGTCTCAGACTTGCCAAATCTTGGAGATGTGGTTGCACATTATTTGTTCAAAATCTACGAGGACGATGTGCAAATGAAGCGCGCATTGGAATATTATATGCTGTGCATCCGGCACTTGCATTTTCATGCCTGAAAAATCGAAAGGTCAGTTCAAAGCTGAGTTTCAAGCAGCGAACAATGTTGGAAGATGGATACTTTTTGGAAGATTATGTTTGGGATGGCATCCTCCACACGGTAGAGTTAAATCAATATTTGTGCGATAGCGAAGTAGTAGTGGAAAGAGTAGATGGAGAAAAGAAATACTATAGTTCAAAAGAATTTTTCGCTACAAAAATGAAAGAGCAATTTTTGTGACATACAAAAAGGCTCCACCAAACGGGGAAACCGTTCGATGGAGCCTTTTCTTATGCGGAAGAAGGGACTTGAACCCTCACTCCGATGGAACTGGTGCCTAAAACCAGCGCGTCTGCCGTTCCGCCACTTCCGCACGGAGCTTATTAAGTGTATCAAGTTTGCACCCAAAAGTCAATTCCTGCGGCACAATTTTATAATCACATCCCGCGCGGCGCATACTAGCAAAAAAGATTCCGGGGAGATGGCGAACGTGAAACAGCAGGACCGAGCGCACCGAAAGGGCTGGAAGCGGGCAAAGCAGGCGGCAGCATGGCTGGCGCTGCTGCTGGTCGCTGCGCTGGGGTGGCTGTACAGCCGCCTGCCGGACCGCGTCTATCTGACGCCGGGCGAGGTTCTGGCGCTGCCCCGCTTTTCTTATATGGAGCCGCTGGGGGCGCACGGAAGCCAGAATGTTGCCAGCACCCGCGCGGTGGGAAGCTACCAGACCACCCTCTCGCTGGGCGGCTGGCTGCCGATCAAGACCATCCGGACCATCGTCACCGAGCGGATGCAGGTGACGGTCTGCGGGACGCCGTTCGGGGTGAAGATGTTCTCGGAGGGGGCGCTGGTGGTCGGCTTTTCGGACGTGGAACGCCCCAGCGGCGGCACGGCCAATCCGGCAAAGGAAGCCGGGCTGCGCCTGGGCGACCGGGTCATCCGCATCGGCACGACCGTGACGGAGGACAACGACGCCGTCAAAGCGGCGCTGGAAGCAGCGCAGGGGCAGGCGGTGGAGGTCGTGTATATCCGGAACGGAGAGCAGCTCCGCACGACGCTTGTGCCGGTCTGGGATGCGGCGGCGGGGCAGTGGCGGGCCGGGATGTGGGTGCGCGACTCCTCGGCCGGTGTCGGAACGTTGACCTTCGCAGACGATGCACGGGGCATTTTTGCGGGGCTTGGCCACCCCATCAGCGACAGCGACACCGGCGAGAGCATTGCACTGCGCACAGGTGAGATTGTCCCCTGCGAGATCACCGGCTGCAGCAAAGGAACAGCAGGAAGCCCCGGCGAACTGAAAGGGCACTTTCTGGGCAGCCGGGCCATCGGAAGCATCCGCATCAATGGGGAGAACGGCGTATACGGCACAACCCGCACACAGTTCGCCGGGCAGCGCATGGAGGTCGCCTTTGCGCAGGAGGTCACAACGGGCAATGCAGAGATCTGGTCTACGGTGTCCGGTGAGACGCCGCGCCCTTATCAGGTCCGGATCGAACGGATCAGCGACGCAGACCCCAAACGGAACATGGTCCTGCGGGTGACAGACCCGGCGCTTCTGGCGCAGACGGGCGGCATCGTGCAGGGGATGAGCGGGAGCCCCATCGTGCAGAACGGGCGGCTGGTGGGAGCAGTGACCCATGTTCTGGTCAACGACCCGACACGCGGCTACGGAATTTTTGCCCAGACCATGTTGGAACAGGCCGAAATCGCGGCGCAGAGGGCGCAGGATACAGAATCGTCAAAATGAATAAGCATCATTCGACAATGGATGCTATAATATGGCAAAAATAACCGTTGAAATCAATGGAAAAATATGGTAAAATCAAAAGCGATAAGGGAACTGCACACTTTGGAGGAATGAACGATGGATAAAATTCGGTTTTTGATGTCGGATACCAGCGCAGAGATCACGGAAGCCTGCCGCGAAGCGCTGGAACAAAAAGGCGTGGAAGTTACGGTCGTCGAAAAGGACGGACAGAAGGTGCTTCAGAAAATGCTCTCGGTGCGGCCGCAGGTGGTGCTGCTGGACGCTTTTATGCCGGGGCTGGATGCACTGGCCGTCAAGCAGAAGTACAACGCCGCAGGCGAGCGGCACACCTCGTTTTTTGTGACGGGTGCGTTCCAGAGCGAGGAAATGGTCCAGGAATTGCTGGATGAGGGATTTGCGTACTATTTCGTCAAACCGTTTGACGAAAATGTCCTCGCCAGCCGGGTCGTGAAGGTGGCAATGGGCAAGGAAAATCATCACCTGCCCACCAGTGTGGACAGCGATGAGCTGACCGTGACGGAGATCCTGCACCAGATCGGCGTCCCCGCCCACATCAAGGGCTACCAGTTCCTGCGGGATGCCATCCTGCTCACCATGAACGAGCCGGAGTACATCAACGCTGTGACTAAGCGGCTCTACCCGGAAATCGCCAAGAAAAACGGCACCACCGCCAGCCGCGTGGAGCGCGCCATCCGCCACGCCATTGAGGTGGCATGGGATCGGGGAGACGTGGACACCCTCAACAGCTACTTTGGCTATACCATCCACAACCTGCGGGGAAAACCTACGAACAGCGAGTTCATTGCGATGATCGCTGACAAGATGCGGCTGGATAAGCGGCAGCGGGTGGGGTAAAATATTTCGCTGTATCGAAGTATATGGAAGTATATAAAGGAATAAATTGGAATTGCTGAAAATTTGACTTCTGTTTATCGCTAAAAAAATGTGGGATTATGGCTCCATGGCGATAAATAAGTTGAACGCAAGGCAATGGATCTCCTGTATTTATTTGGGGTGCAGTTCCCGATGCGTACAGGAGATTTTTGTCGCTGAACGACCAAAACTTAAAAATTCCCCCTTGCATTTTTCAAAAGTTGTGCTATAATATTTAAGCAATCGTTTCCAAGGCCGCTCGTGGGGGTAGCCGATATTGAAGGTTGTGATGGGCACATACATTGATAATATGGCCCCAATACGTCAGAACCAGAAATGAGGTGAAAAAGAATGAAGCAGGGTATCCATCCGAATTACGTTGACTGCACCATCACCTGCGCATGCGGCAACGTCATCAAGACTCGTTCCACCAAGCCCGAGATCCACGTCGAAGTTTGCTCCAAGTGCCACCCCTTCTACACTGGCAAGCAGAAGCTGGTCGACACCGGCGGACGTGTTGAGCGCTTCAACAAGCGCTTTGGCCGTAATAAGTAATTACAGGCTTTTCCAGCGTCGTCTCCTTCGGGAGGCGGCGCTTTTTTGCGTTTCGGGGCGAAATTGTTTTTGCTTTCCACACAGGTTTGCCCCAATTTGAACACAATTTCCGTCTAAAATAAACCAGCATTAAATCAACCGAGAAGGAGCGTATTGCTGTGGTCGAAGTATCGCATCTGAGCAAGAACTATGGCAGCCATCCGGCCATCCGGGATCTGACCTTTTCCGTGGCGGACGGGCAGGTGTATGGGCTGCTGGGCCCCAACGGCGCGGGCAAATCCACCATTATGAACATCCTGACCAGCTACCTGGCCCCCACCGGCGGGGAAGTGAAGGTGGCAGGCTTTTCCCTGCCGGAGCAGGCGCAGCAGGCCAAAGCCTGTGTGGGCTACCTGCCGGAGCAGCCGCCGCTGTACCCGGAAATGACCGTGCAGGAATATCTGGACTTTGCGGCCGAGCTCAAGGGGGTCAAAAAAGCCCAGCGCCGCGAGCAGGTGCAGCAGGCCGCCCGGCGCACCGGGCTAGATCAGGTGATGCCCCGGCTCATCCGCAGCCTGTCCAAGGGCTACCGCCAGCGCGTGGGCATTGCGCAGGCTCTTCTGGGCAGCCCGCAGCTGATCATTCTGGATGAGCCCACGGTCGGCCTGGACCCGGCGCAGGTCATCGGCATCCGTAAACTGATCCGGGAACTGGGCAAGACCCACACGGTCATCCTGTCCAGCCACATCCTCAGCGAGGTGCAGGCGGTGTGCAGCCGGGTGCTGATCCTCTCCAAGGGAGAATTAGTGGCCGAGGGCACTCCGGAGCAGCTGAGTGAGAAGCTGAGCCCCGGCATCCGCCTGCGTGTTACCGCGCTGGGCAGCAGCGATACGGTGCTGCCGGTCGTGGAAGCTGTGCCGGGTATTACCGGGGTGCAGCTGGTCAGCGAAGCAGACGGCGAGGTGACCTTTACTGCGGAGACTGCCGACACCACCGACCGCCGCGCCGAGGTGTCCCGCGCCCTTTCGGAGGCAGGGTGCACGGTGCTGGAGCTGACGGCGGAGAACCGCAGCCTGGAGGAAGTGTTCCTGGCTCTGACCGGGGAAACCGCCGATGTGCCGGAAGAACCGGAAACCGAACCGAAAGGAGAATGACCGATGTTCGCAATTTTCAAACGGGAAGTCCGCAGCTGCTTCCATGGAATGATCGGCTATGTGCTCACCGCCTTTCTGCTGGTGGCATCGGCCATCTATTTTGTGGCGCTGAACCTGGGCTACGGCCTGCCGGACTTTGGCTACTATACGCTGTACAACACCATTTTTATGCTGCTGTTCTATTTTCCGGTGCTGACCATGCGTTCCTTTGCAGAGGAACGCCGCACCCGCACCGACCAGCTCCTGCTCACCAGCCCGGTGCCGGTGCCGGGCATCGTGCTGGGCAAGTTCTTTGCCCTGTGCGTGGTGTTTGCACTGCCCTGCGTGGTGGACGCAGTCATGATCCTGACGCTGCAGGCGCTGGGGGCGACCGCTGCCAGTACGCTGGCCAATTTTGCGGCGCTGCTGTGCTACTATCTGCTGGGCTGCGCCGCCATTGCCATCGGGGTGTTCCTGTCCAGCCTGACCGAAAACCAGATCATCGCGGCGGTGGCCGGAGCGGCGGCGCTGCTGCTGGCCTATCTGATGCCCAGCCTGCGCAGGATGTTCACCACCGGCAGTGCCGTGGCGCTGGCATTGTTCACCGCACTGGCCGCGGTAATCAGTGTGGTGGCGGGCCTGCGCAGCCGCAGCTTCACGCTGGGGTGTTTGACCTTTGCCGGGTGCTGTGCGGCGCTCACGGTGTTGTTCCTGCTGCGCAGCAGCTGGCTGACCGAGGGCTTCAGCGCCGTGCTGAGCGCACTGTGCCTGTTTGCTCCCTTTGAGGAATTCGTCAACAGCAATTTTTCCATCCCCACACTGGTGTACTATCTCACCGTGACGGTGCTGTTCCTGTTCTTTACCGTGCAGGAACTGGAAAAACGCCGCTGGAACTGAGGGGAGGGCACAACAATGAAAAACAGAAAGAACCGGCCGGTCAACGGCAAGGTATTCCGCAGCGGGGTGTACTCTACCGCCATTCTGGCGGCTGCCATCCTGCTGGCGGTGCTGGTCAATCTGGTGGTGCGGGCACTTCCGTCCAAATACACGGAGTTTGACCTTTCGGAGGCCAAAATGTACACCCTGGGCGACAGCTCGGTGCAGCTGGCACAAAGCCTGCAGCAGGATGTGACCATTTATTATCTGTGTGAGACGGGCAGCGAAGATGCCATCATCACGAAGCTGTTGGACCATTACGCCGCCGAAAGCAGCCATATCCATTGGGAGCAGAAGGACCCGACCCTTTACCCCACCTTTGCGGCGCAGTACGGGGCCGAAAATGCATCCACCGGAAGCCTGATCGTGACCAGCGGGGAGGACAGCGTGGTGCTGAATGCTGCCGATTTGTACGAGTATGACTACTCCGACTATTACACCACTGGCAGTGCCAATGTGACCTTTGGTGGCGAGAAGCAGATCACAGCCGCCATCTATAAACTCACCAGCGGCGACGCCCGGGTGGCCTACTATACCACGAACCATGGGGAACAGGCCCTGACCAGCTCCCTCACCGAGGCGCTGAACGCTCAGAACATCACCCTGCAGCCGCTGGACCTGCTGACCAGCGAGATCCCGGAGGATTGCAGCCTGCTGATCATCAACGCACCCACGTCGGATCTTACGTCGGATGACGGACTGGTGGACGAGGCGTCCATGCTGCAGAATTACCTGAACGAGGGCGGCAAGATGCTGCTGACCACCAACATCTACGATGAGACCCCCAATCTGGACGCCCTGATGGCAGAGTTCGGCCTGTCGCGGGAACCGGGCATCGTGGTGGAAGGTGATTCCGGCCATTCGCTGTACGGCTACCCGTACTCCCTGTTCCCGGATTACGGCGCCACGGAGGAGAGCACGGCCCTGAACGGCGTGAACAAGGACACCCATGTGATGCTCTCGGTGGCACAGGGTCTTGTGCTGACCGAGACGGAGGATGTGACCGCGGAACCCCTGCTCAACACCTCGGAGCAGTCCTACAGCAAGCAGGACGTCAACAACGCCGCAACCACCGAAAAGGAGAGCGGCGACACCGACGGCCCCTTTACACTGGCCGCCTGGGCATGCAACGACAACACCGGGGCGGAAGTGATCTGGATCGGCTGCCCGAATGTGGACAACGAACAGGTGTATCAGTCCATTCCCGGCAACCGCACCTTCCTGCAGGGCTGTGCCGTTTCGCTGGCCGGAGATGACAGCGGTCTGCTCATCGCCACCAAGGCGCTGGAAGCCGAGCCTATCACGGTGGCAGCTTCGCAGGCCACGACCCTGGGGTTGGTGTTCGTGTTCGTCCTGCCTGCCGCCGTGCTCGTAGCCGGTGCCGTGGTGGTGCTGCTACGCCGCCGTCGATAAGGAGGCTGCCATGAACGCAAAACGACGCACCCTTGCGGTGCTTGCGGCGGTGATCGCAGTGCTGGGGCTGGCGCTCTGGGCCCTGAACCGCAGCACTGCCGCAGAGGAAGCCGCTTCCAGTGCGGCAGCCGATGGTACCATCCCGCTGTGCTCTTTCTCTACCGCTGACCTGAGCCGCATCACCTACACCTACAACGGGCAGACCCTCACGCTGGACGATGCGGACGGCAGCTGGACGCTGGCGGAGGACTCGGACTACCATCTGGACGAGAGCGCCTGCAATACCATGGTCACAGCGCTTTCGTCCCTCAATGCAAAGCGGCAGCTGGACGCGCAGGCCGGGGAGGACTACGGCTTTGACGCGCCGGAGTTGACTGTAACGGTCACGGCGGCCGGGCAGACCACCACCCTGACCTTTGGCAGCAGCAACACCGTCACCGGCGACCGCTATGTGCAGAAGGACGGAGACACCGCCCTGTATACCGTGGACGCCAGCCGGACGGCCTGCTTTGCCTGCGATAAGGCCGGGCTGTTCGGCAGCTTCAGCCCGGCGGGCTTTGCCGCGTCGGATGTGGAGCAGGTGGCGTATACGCTGGCCAGCGGGGAAAAAGTCTCGCTGACTGCCGGTTCCGAGCTGGCAGGGGACGGAGACGAGGCAGATTCGGCTTCCTACGAGACGGTGTGGCGCTTTGCCGGAGATGCCGACACGGACCTGGATCAGGACAAGGTGCAGAGCATGCTCTCGGCCCTGAGCAGCTATGTGTCCGGCCAGATCACCCCCGCCGACGGCGCGGACCCGGCGGCCTGCGGCTTTGATGCCCCGTTGGCCGTGGTACAGGTGACCACGGCCGACGGAACAAAGACCCTCACCTATGCCAGCGGCACCGATGGGGATTACCTGATGGTGGAAGGCGATGATTCCATCTATGCAGTGGACGGCAGCATCGTGCAGGCCGTGACCCAGACGGCCGACGCGCTGACAGCGGCCTGAACGGCGAAAAAAATCCATCCTGCGCCCGGCGAAAAAACCGCTGCGGCGCAGGATTTTTTTATGGTCTCTGTAAAGTTTCGGCAAACCTCGACAGAGTGATTGACATTTGCCCCCGGATTGTTTATGATAAGCCATGACAGGGCAGAATAACTGCGCAATATTACGGTCGTCATGGATGTTGTGCAGGGCTGGGTCACCCTGATGCGGGAGAAGGATGGGGCACAGGCCCTGTCTTTTTTCGTATCTGAGTTATAAGGAGGATATTGTAAAAAATGGACAACTCGGTGATCGTTTCACTGCGGGATATCGTGGTGGAATTTGATGGTCAGCGCATTCTGGATGGGCTGAACCTCGACATCCATGACAAAGAGTTTGTGACGCTGCTGGGCTCCTCCGGCTGCGGCAAAACCACCACCCTTCGCCTGATCGCAGGCTTTCTGGAGCCCAACTCCGGCAAGGTGCTGCTCAAGGGCCAGGACATTACCGGTGTGCCGCCCTACAAACGCCCGGTGAATACCGTTTTCCAGAAGTACGCGCTGTTCCCGCACCTGAACGTGTTCGAGAACGTGGCCTTCGGCCTGCGGCTGAAAAAGATGGACGAAGAGACCATCCGCCGCAAGGTGCGCGATATGCTGGAGGTCGTGGGCCTGAAAGGCTTTGAGCGCCGCAGCATCGGCCAGATGTCCGGCGGTCAGCAGCAGCGCGTGGCCATTGCCCGCAGCCTGGTCAACGAACCGGAGATCCTGCTGCTGGACGAGCCTCTGGGTGCACTGGACCTCAAGCTGCGCAAGGAGATGCAGCTGGAACTCAAGCGCCTGCAGCGCGAGATGAACATCACCTTCATCTACGTCACCCACGACCAGGAAGAGGCCCTGACCATGTCCGACACCGTGGTGGTGATGGACAAGGGCCGTATCCAGCAGATCGGCACCCCGGAAGATATTTATAACGAACCGCAAAATGCATTCGTAGCTGATTTTATCGGAGACAGTAATATTATTGCTGCAACCATGCTCGAAGACAAAGTTGTCCGTATGCTCGGTGCTGTCTGGAAATGTGTAGACGTAGGATTTGGTCATAACCGTCCGGTCGATGCTGTAATCCGTCCGGAAGATATTGATCTTGTCAAACCTGGAGAAGGTGTTATTGACGGAATTGTAACAAACTTGATCTTTAAGGGCGTTCACTACGAGATGGAAGTTCTTGCCAACAACTATGAACTTCTCGTACATAGCACAGATATGTTCCCTGTAGGAACTGAAGTCGGAATCAAAGTAGATCCTTTTGACATCCAGATTATGAAAAAACCAGAATCTGAAGATGAGGAGGCACCTGCTGTTGAAGAATAGAAAATTACTTGCCGGGCCTTATCTTTTCTGGTCCGTGTCATTTATTATTATCCCACTGCTCATGATCTTTTATTCTGACAGATAAAGAAGGGACTTTTACCTGGTCTAACATTGCAATGATGGCTTCGCCTGAGAATCTGAAAGCACTCGGACTTGCACTGCTGCTTTCCCTGGTCAGCACACTGATCTGCCTGGTTCTTGCATATCCTCTTGCAATGATTTTATCTGAAAAAAACATGAACCAGACAAGTCTTATCGTACTGATTTTTATTCTTCCTATGTGGATGAACTTTCTTCTGCGTACACTCGCCTGGCAGACACTGCTTGAAAAAAATGGTGTGATCAACAGCATTCTTGCATTCTTCCATCTGCCACAGCAGTCTATCATCAATACACCGGGAGCTATTGTATTAGGTATGGTATATAACTTCCTGCCTTTTATGGTGCTTCCCATTTATAATGTATTGGCAAAGATTGATAAAGATGTCATTTACGCAGCAAGAGATCTTGGAGCCAATGAATTTCAGACATTTACACAGATCATCTTTCCTTTGAGCATTCCTGGAATTATCAGTGGTATCACTATGGTCTTCGTACCTGCGCTGACGACCTTTGTTATTTCCGACCTTCTCGGTGGAAGCAAGATTCTTCTGATTGGAAACGTGATCGAGCAGGAATTCAAACAGGGAAGCAACTGGCATACCGGTTCCGGTCTATCCCTGGTGCTGATGATCT
>ERZ1106919.2238-NODE-2238-length-11048-cov-2.923315_pt1 | contig 11048 bp, 7 predicted proteins | sample MGYA00403654_ERZ1106919 | MGnify/ENA primary metagenome ERZ1106919 (study PRJEB35170, sample SAMEA104062450) | human gut metagenome | biome: human gut; feature: human-associated habitat; material: faeces | place: Denmark | collected 2012-10-08 ... | reverse complement strand
CAGCTCGTCCTTGAGCTTGAGAGCGGCCTCAACAGCGTTCATATCATCGGGGTTGGTGATGGTCTGCATGGAAGCACGGTTCAGAGTACCGTCGGGATTGACGGCCACCTTGCCGGAGGTATCGGGTACCTGCTTGACACAAACATAAATCTTCATTTCGACTTCTCCTCCTTACAGGCCCATGTTGGCGGAGATGACGATACGCTGGACCTCGCTGGTGCCCTCGTAGATCTCCGTGATCTTGGCGTCGCGCATCATGCGCTCCATGGGATAATCCTTGGTGTAGCCGTAGCCGCCGAACATCTGCAGCGCCTTGGTGGTGGTCTTCATAGCGTGCTCAGAGCAGAACAGCTTGGCCATGGCGGCCTCCTTGGTGTAGCGCTCACCGGCACCCTTCTTCATGGCGGCCTGGTAGGTCAGCAGACGACCGGCCTCGCAGCCCAGCTCCATGTCAGCGAAGGTGAACTGGGTGTTCTGGAACTTGCTGATGGGCTTGCCGAACTGGACACGGCCCTTGGTGTAAGCCTTGGCCTCTTCCAGAGCGCCCTCGGCAATACCCAGGGACTGAGCGGCAATGCCGATACGGCCGCCGTCCAGGGTCTGCATGGCGATGTTGAAGCCCTTGCCCTCGCGGCCCAGCATGTTCTCCTTGGGGACGATCATGTCGGTGAACACGATCTCAGCCGTGGGAGAGCCGTGCAGGCCCATCTTCTCCTCGTGCTTGCCGACGGAGAAGCCGGGGAAGGAGGACTCCACGATGAAGGCGGAGATGCCCTTGGTGCCCTTGGACTTATCGGTCATGGCAAAGACCACGAACACATCGGCCACATAGCCGTTGGTGATGAAGATCTTGGAGCCGTTCATCACATAGTGGTCGCCCTCCAGCTTGGCCTCGGTCTGACCCTTGGAAGCGTCGGAACCGGCGTTGGGCTCAGTCAGAGCGAAGGCGCCGACCTTGTGACCGGTGGACAGCATGGGCAGATACTTGGCCTTCTGCTCCTCGGTGCCGTGGGTCAGGATGGGGTCGCAGCACAGGCCGTTGTGGGTGGCTACGATATCGCCGGTGGAGGCGCACTGCTTGGACAGCTCCTCGATGCAGATGGCGCTGGCCAGAGGGTCAGCACCCTGTCCGCCGTACTCCTTGGGGATGCACATGCCCATCACGCCCAGGTCGAACAGCTTCTCGATGTTCTCGCGGGGATAGAGGGTCTTGGCGTCGGTCTCGGCAGCAATGGGCTTCACTTCGTTCTCGGTGAACTCAGCCATCATCTTCCGGATCAACAGATGCTCAGGGCTCAGATTGAAATCCATAATGCTTTCTCCTTATATCAGTTTTGGAAAGGCTATATTGATATGTCGCAGGGACAAATATCACAATTGAAATGCGCTTCAAGCGAGTTTTACTTGCTTGAAACATGCCTGCCCGTTCCGGGGCACGGCTTCCTCACCGTGTGAGGGAGAGGGGGGATGCGATCCCCCTATAACTTTAGTCGACGATGCCGGCGATATCCTTGGCAAACTGCTTCTTGCCCTGGATATTGCCCTGGCGGGCGATCATGATGCGCTGGGCCTGGGGAGAACCGGCTCCGTGCATGGACTCGGTGCGGTAGCCGACAGCGGCTGCGCCCAGGCACAGGTTCTCGATGAAGCGCATGATGCGCTGACGGTTCTCGGTGGAAACACCCTCGCGAGCGGCAAAGAACTTGTTGCAGATCTGGCCGATGGTCTCGCCGTTCCGGCCAACAACCATATCGCTGTGGAAGTCCACCTGAGAGGGCATGGTGACCATCAGGCCGCCGGCAATGTCCTCTGCCAGACGCACGATCTCATAGGGGAAGCGGGTCACGTTCTGCTTGCAGACATTGGCCAGCAGCAGGTCGATCTGATAGTTGCCCGCCTTGGTCTTAAAGCCCTGAGCGGAGCAGGCGATGCCGCAGCAGAACAGGGTCTCGTTCAGGTGGGTCATCTCGATGAGCTTGTCCTTGACAGCGGAGGCCTTCTCCACGCCGTTGTACTCAGCGGCCAGAGCGGCGGCACCGATCAGGGTATCGCCCACGCCCACCTTGCAGCCGCCGTAGGACTGGCGGTGATAACCGGCGAAGCGCTCCACGATCATACCGGCGAACTCATACTCGCCGTTGAGGAAGATGTACTCGTTGGGGATGAACACATGGTCAAGAACCACCAGAGCCTCCTGACCGCCGAACTTGGCGTTGCCCACATCGATGGAGGCGTCCTCCTCCAGCTTGCGGGTGTCGCAGGACTGACGGCCGTAGATCATGTACATGCCCTCGGCGTCGGTGGGGCAGGCAAAGCTGACAGCCCAATCCTTATCGGCCTCACCCATGGAGATGGTGGGCATGAAGATGTGCCAGTGGGAGTTGATGGAGCCGGTCTGGTGGCACTTGGCACCGCAGACCACGATGCCGTCGGGACGGCGCTCCACAACATGGACGTACATGTCGGGGTCAGCCTGCTGGCTGGGAGATTTGGAACGGTCACCCTTGGGGTCGGTCATAGCGCCGTCCACGGTGAGGTCATTGTCCTGCACGTAGGTCAGGAACTTCTTGAAGTTCTCGTGATAGTGGGTGCCGTACTTCTCGTCGATCTCATAGGTGGTGGAGAAGACGGAGTTAAAGGCGTCCATGCCCACGCAGCGCTGGAAGCAGGAAGCGGTCTTCTGGCCCAGCAGACGCTGCATCTTCACTTTGTTCATCAGGTCCTCGGTGGACTGATGCAGGTGGGTGAAGCGGTTAATGGTGTGACCGGTGAGGCTGGACTTCACGGTCATCAGCTCAGCGTACTGAGGATCCTGAGCCAGAGCGTAGGTCATGGCCACGCAGTTGATGGAGGGGCGGATCATGGGGTGGTCCACCCAGTTCTCGATCTTCTCGCCGAACATGTAGACGCGGGTGTTCAGCTTCCGCAGGGACTCAATGTATTCTTGGGGGGTCATCAATGCCATTTTTTGTTATCCTCCTAATTAATTTGGGGACTAAGGGGGGATCGCTCCCCCCTTAGAGGGATGTTTAGTCGTTAGCCAGACCCATCAGTTCCTCACGGAAGATGCGCTCATCCATGAGCTTCAGGTCATCGGCGATCTTGGGCATGAACTCCATCTGATCCAGAACCTGGGTCTGGAGGTCAATGCCGGGGGCGATCTCCACCAGCGTCACGCCCTCGGGCCGCAGCTCGAACACGGCGCGTTCGGTGATGTACAGAACGGGCTGGTGCACCTTGTTGGCGTAATCGCCGGAGAAGGTGATCTGCTCTACCTTGTTGACGAACTTCTTCTTGGCACCCTCCTGGGTGATGACCAGCTTGCCGTCCTTGCACTCGGTCTTGAGGCCCTTGGCGGTAAAGGTGCCACAGTAAACAACCTTCTTGGCGTTCTGGGTAATGTCGATGAAGCCACCGGCGCCGGCCAGACGGGTGCCGAACTTGGAGACGTTCAGGTCGCCGTTGGGAGCGGTCTCGGCCAGGCCCAGGAAGGCCACGTCCAGGCCGCCGCCCTGATAGAAGTCGAACTGGACGTTGTGGTCCAGAATGGCCATGGAGTTGGCTGCGCCGCCGAACTGGGTGCCGCCGTAGGGCACACCGGCGATGGAGCCGGCTTCCACGGTCAGGGTCATCTTGTTGGAGATGCCCTCCTCAGCGCAGACGTTGGCGATCTTCTCCGGAGCGCCGGTGCCCAGGTTCACGATGGCGTCCTGAGGCAGCTCCATAGCGGCGCGGCGGGCGATGATCTTCTTGGCGTCCATGGGGATGGGGGGGATATCGTCCACGGGGATGCGGAACTCACCGGAGAGAGCTCCGTCATAGGGCATGCCCAGACACTGGTTGTTTTCCTCGGAAGAGCCCACGACGATGGCATCCACATAGATGCCGGGGATCTTCACCAGGCGGGGGTCCAGGGTGCCGCCCTGGACGATCTTTTCCACCTGGACGATGACGATGCCGCCGGAGTTCTTGGTGGCCTGGCACTGGGCGGTGACGTCCAGAGGACCGATCTCGCGGTGGACGGTGCAGTTGCCGTATTCATCGGCGTAGGAGCCGCGGACCAGGCACACATTGATGGGGATGGGCTTGTAGAGCAGGCGCTCCTCGCCGTCAATGTTCACCAGCTTCACCAGGTCTTCCTTGGTGCACTCGTTGAGCTTGCCACCCTCGTGACGGGGGTCTACGAAGGTGTTCAGACCAACGTGGGTGATGGTGCCGATGTTGTGGGCGGCGATGTCGCGGTACATGTGGGTGATGACGCCCTGAGGCAGGTTATAGGCCTCCAGCTTGTTGGCCAGAGCCAGCTCACCCAGCTTAGCGGCGCGGTCCCAGTGACCGCCGACTACCCGCTTGCACATACCCTCGTGGCCGAAGTGGTCACCGCCGGTGCCGTCCCGGTGGCCCTGACCGGCTGCAAAGAACAGAGTCAGGTCACGGGGATGGCCGGTTTCCACGAAACGGTTTTCCAGAGCCTTGGTCAGCGCCTCGGGGCAGGCGCAGCTAACGAAGCCGCCGGTGGAGACGGTGTCGCCGTCCTTGACCATCAGGGCCGCTTCCTCAGCGGTGATAACGCGTACTTTCTTCATATCCTAAATCCTCTATTTAAATTAAGAATTTTGAACAGCCGGTAAGACCGGCGGGAATCGCGCGGGATAATTACTTGTTCTGGAAGTGCTTTTCCTTGCGCTTTTCAACGAAGGCGCTCATGCCTTCCTTCTGGTCGGCGGTGGCGAAGCACATGGCGAACAGCTCGTTCTCCAGAGCGATGCCGTCATCAATGTCCATCTGCATGCCGCGGTCGATACAGGCCTTGGAATACTTCACGGCGATGGGAGCATTGGCGGTGAAGGACTTGGCCATGGCGATGGCGCCGGGGATCAGCTCCTCGGGAGCATACACGGCGTTGACCAGGCCGATCTTCTCAGCCTCAGCGGCGCCGATGACCTTGCCGGAGAAGATCAGCTCCTTGGCCTTGGCGATGCCCACGCGGCGGGGCAGGCGCTGGGTGCCGGAGAAGCCGGGGGTGATGCCCAGGCCAACCTCGGGCTGGCCGAACTTGGCGCCGCCCTTGCCCTCAGCGTTGGGGCCGGCAGCCAGGATGATGTCGCAGCACATGGCCAGCTCGCAGCCGCCGCCCAGAGCGAAGCCGTTGACAGCAGCGATGGTGGGGATCTCCAGCTTCTCAATGCGGCGGAACAGAGCGCTGCCGCGCTGGCCCCACTTGCGGCCGCCGGCCACATCCAGGGGGAGCTGCTCGCCGATGTCGGCACCGGCCACAAAGGAACGGCCCTCGCCGGTGATGATGAGAGCGCCCAGCTCGGCGTCCTTCTCCACCTCGGTGATGGCCTGCTCCAGGTCGCCGATGACGGTGGAGTTCAGTGCGTTCAGCGCCTCGGGACGGTTGATGGTGAGAATGCCGATGTTTTCCTGCTTTTCATAACGAAGGGTCTGATACATAAGTAGATTCCTCCTCAAAAATAATATGTAAGCGTCTGTGCTGACGGAGATGTGGGTCCAGCTGCACCCGTCAGCCTATCCATGGTTGTACAGTGAGTAATATAGCAATTTATGTGCCAAGATTGGCAAGATGTTTTTCACAAAAATGGAGCATTCAACTGTGCGGGTTTGACAAAAAAATCGGGGGATTTCGGCGGAATTTTCCTCTTTTCAGCGACCTCATTCGGGCACTATTCAAAAATGAATAGGCTGGATGCGCATATATTTTTCCCTGCGCAGGACATCCTTTCGGCAAGAACCACGAAAGCCGGCGGGTATTTTTTTACAAAAGATACAGAAGAAACTTGGCACTGGCCCTTTCTATTCGTTTTTGAATATGCTATAATCAAAAATGAATAGATCACACGCGGGAGGTACTCTCATGGCGCATACACCTGACCTTCCTCATTTCTTTGAGGAAAATATCAATCTGGAGGGACTTTTCGACATCCTCAGCCCCAAAAACAATCTGGTCCTGGCAGACGATATGATGCTCTCTGACGCAGACGGCATCATTCTCCGGGTCAGTGAGAACTATGAGCGGAACTTTGGCTTTACCCACGATTCCATCGTGGGTAAGTCGGCTTTTGATCTGGAAGCGAACGGGACCTTCCGGCCCTGTATCACTGCGGAGGTCATCCGGCAGAAGAAAAAGATCACCGCCACCCAGACCATCAACCACACCCATAAAAATGTCATGACGGTGGGAATTCCGCTGTTTGACCAAAACGGTGTGCTGAAATATGCCGTGTGCTTCAACACGGTGTCCATGGAGCAGATCAACACCATTCAGCAGAACTACCGGCATTTACAGGACTCCTTGCAGCAGTATACGCAGGAGATCGCGGAACTGCGGCTCCGGGCCACCGCCACGGATCTGGTGGTGAAGAGCCCTGCCATGCAGCGGTTGTGGACACTGATCCTGAATACCGCCAACACGAAGGCCAATATTCTCATCACCGGGGAGACCGGCGTGGGCAAAAGCGCAGTGGCCAAGGCCATCCACGCCATCAGCAACCGGGCCAACGGCCCCTTTATCGAGGTCAACTGCGCGGTGCTCCATGAAAACCTCATTGAATCCGAGCTGTTCGGCTATGAAAAGGGAGCCTTTACCGGCGCGGCCTCTGCCGGCAAGATCGGTAAGATCGAACTGGCCAACCACGGCACCCTGTTTCTGGATGAGATCGGAGAGCTGCCGCCTCATATTCAATCTAAGCTGTTGCAGCTCATTCAGGAAAAGACCATCGAGCGGGTGTCCGGTACCAAGCGCATTGAGTTGGATTTCCGTCTGCTGGTGGCCACTAACCGCAATCTGGAGGAGGAGGTGCAGCGGGGGCTGTTCCGTTCGGATCTTTTCTACCGGCTGAACGTCATCCGGGTCCACATTCCCCCTCTGCGGCAGCGCCCTGAGGATATCCTGCCTATGGCGCACCAGTTTTTGGAGCGGTTCTGCAAGGAATACGGCAAGCAGCTGGCGTTAAGTCCCCGGTTTGTGGCCTTTCTGGAGCAATATCCCTGGCCCGGTAATGTGCGTCAGCTGGAAAACCTGATGGAACGGCTGGTCATCACCGCCCAGAATCCGATTTTGGACATTACGGCCCTGCCGCTGGAATACAACAGCGGCGGCAGCGCACCGGACCTCCCCTCTCAGGAGGGGACTCTGGCGGAGCGGATGGATGCCTTCGAGGGACAGATCATCCGGGATTCCTACCGCCGCTGCGGCACCACGGTGGCTGTGGCGAAGGAACTGGGCATCTCTCAGGCCACCGCTGTCCGGAAAATCGCCAAATATGTGAAGGACCGGAAGGAATGAAGCTGTTATGAATCTCATTTCTTTAAAAACAGAACTGCGGCAGGAGCTGAAGCTGACGCCGCAGCTACTGCAATCCATGGAAGTCTTGCAGATGAATTCTCAGGAGCTGCTGGACTATCTGGGAAAGATCTCCGAGGAGAACCCCACCTTGGAGCTTTCGGAAGCCTCAGAGCTTCGCTCTGCCTACGCGGAGCTGCGTCAGAAAGCCAGTTGGCTGGACGCGGGGACTTTTGGGACCTCCTTTGCCCATGAGGAGGATGCCCCACCGGAGCCGGGAGCGACTGATAAGGAGCTGGACAGCCTGTCTGCGTTTCTCTGCGATCAGTTGGAACGGAAACGACTGCCGAAGCCCATGCTGGCCCTGTGTAAATATATGGCGGAGCTGGTGGACGAGGACGGATATCTGACGCAGGAGGATCTGGACGGCCTGACAGAAATGAAGATCCCCCAGACGATGGTAGATCAGGCACTGGATACGATTCAGTCCTTGGAGCCTGCCGGTGTGGGCGCCCGGAACCTGTCGGAGTGTCTGGTGCTTCAGCTGAGCCGCCGGAAGGACAACGTCCCCTACGCCATGGACATTGCCGCACGGTTCCTCACGGAACTGAGCCGCAGCCACTATGGGCCCATCACCAAGGCACTTGGGGCCAGCATCTCTGAAATTCAGGCGGCGGAGAAGGCCATCGCCGCCTTGGATCCTCACCCCGGTCAGGCGTTTCAGCCGGCAGAACCAACCCTCTACGTCCGGCCGGATGTGTTCATTGTGGAGTTGGAAGGGGAATTGCAGGTGCTGCTGAACGAATACTATCTTCCAAAGGTCACTGTGAATCCTTATTACAGCAGTATGGCCAAGGAGAGTGACGATCCGGAGGCCCGCACTTATTTAAAGGAGAAGCTGCGGCAGACCAAATGGCTGCTGGACAGCCTGGAACGCCGGGGCAGCACCCTGCGCCGCTGCGCGCAGGCCATCCTGGATGCGCAGAGATCCTTCTTTTCCGGACAGACTGTGGAACTGTCACCCATGAAGCTGTCCTCCCTGGCGGAGACGCTGGACCTGCACCCTTCCACCGTTTCCCGTGCCGTGCGGGATAAATACCTGCAATGCCGTCAGGGAATCTATCCGCTGCGATACTTTTTCAGTCGGGCGGTGGGACAGCAAGGACTGTCCCGTCAGGCGGTGAAGCAGCGGATGCTGCTTCGCTTCAAGGATGAGGATTCCAGCCATCCTCTCAGCGATCAGGCACTTTGCGACCTGCTGGCGGCGGAGGGGGTTTTCCTGGCCCGCCGCACTGTGGCAAAATATCGGATCGAGCTGGGAATCGGTTCCTCTACGGCGCGCCGGGCCCGGAACCGTGGAAAATAAGGCATGATGAGTTAAGATCAAAAGACGGAAGGCCCTGATTGGCGTCCACTGACACCTATTTAATTTTAGAGGTATGCGTTGATTTGACGCATACCTCTGTTTTTTGCAATGACGGGCGTATGACCGGCAAGACAGCCTATGGGGCTGGGCACGTTTTATAAGAGCCGTGTAAAACGGGAATTGAAATGGATTCGTGTTGCGTAAAGTGACGTAAAAATTTTGTAAAAACTAAAAACTTTTATTGCAATCAAGGTTGTCAGTTTGTATAATAGGCGTATGAATAAAGGGGTGAGCTTTATGGACAATGACGGATTGACCCAGTATATGCGAATCGCAATCTCTGTGGCTGAGCGGATCGCGGCGGGAGAACTACGGGAAGGGGAAAAAATCTCCGGTCGGTCCAAGCTCTCATCGGAATACGAGGTGTCGCCGGAGACTGTCCGGCGGGCCATCCAGCTTCTCAGTGATATGCGGGTGGTAGCGGTGAAGGAGCAGAGCGGCGTATATGTGCTCTCTGCGGACAACGCCAAGCGCTATCTGCAAAACTTTGAGAACAGGGCAGATCTGATGAGCAAACGCCGGAAACTGCGGGAACTGATCGAGGAAAAGGAGGCGCTGAACCGCCGTATGGGGGAACTGTGCCAGAGTATTCTGGAGGATACCCTTTATCCTGTTCAACCGGCGGAGACGCTGCCTACGTTTAGCTGCCGGGTGCCGGAGGGCTGGTACGGCATCGGAAAAAATTTGGGTGACCTGCGATTCTGGCAGGCGACCGGCGCTACGGTGGCTGCCATCCGTCGGGGCACCACGGATATTCTTTCCCCCGGCCCCTACGCGGAGCTGTACGCCGGGGATATCGTTATTTTTGTGGGCGAAAAGAAAGCGAAGGAGGCGGTGGAACGCTTCCTGAACACGGAGCAGAAAACCGGATCCGGTATGGGTCCCTGATCGGAAAGGAGCAGCCTATGGTTCACAATCAACTTCACGCAATCGACCTCATCATCATCGCAGCCTACCTGATTTCCATGGTTTTGATCGGCGTGGTGGTGGTCAAGAAAGTTCAGAGCATGGATGACTACTATCTGGGCGGCCGGTCCTTCGGTCCACTGGTGCTGATGGCTACCGTGTGCGCCACCATCATTGGCGGCAGCGGCCTTATGGGCCGGGCGGGCGTGGCCTATTCCAGCGGCTTCAAGGCCATTATGACGGCACTGCCCTATCTTCTGGGTATGTTTATTTTCTCCGGCTTTGCCGGGCGGATCTCCGCAGTGGGCACTACGTTCCATGTGACCTCAATCCCGGACCTTTTTGAGCAGCGCTTCGGCAAGACCACCAAGGTGATTTTAGGCGGCCTGATCGCCTTTACCATGATGGGCACTGTGGCCTCGCAGGTGACGGCCACCGCCACCATCATCAATATGCTGGGCAATGAGATCGGACTTTCCTACGAGATGGGCGCACTCATCGCCTGTGTCGTGTTTATAGTCTATACGGCCACCTCCGGCCTGTTCGGCGTGATCTATACGGATGTATTCCAGTTTGTCATGCTGATCCTGTTTGTCTACATTCTGATCCCCTCGGCATCTCTGGTTAAGCTGGGTGGCTTGTCCGTCTTTTTGGAGGGACTTGCTCCGAAATTGGCAAAGCCCTATCTGGATGGCGGCATCGTGGGCGATATCATTACCTATTTCGTCTTTACCCTGGCGGGAGCGGAAATGTGGCAGCGGGCTTTCGCTGCCAAGAGCCAGAAAGCGGCCAAGGAGGGCCTGTTCCTGGGGACTCTGGCCTATGGACTTACCATTCCACTGGTGTGGTTCATGGGCGTGGTCGCGCATCAGCTCGTCCCGGCGGAGAAGATCGCGGCCTACGGCTCGACCGACGCGGGCGTTCCGGCGCTGGCGATTGAAATCCTCCCGGTCGGCCTGACGGGCCTCGCACTGGCGGGCATTCTGTCCGTCATCATGTCCACGGCGGACAGCTATCTCATCGTCTCCGTCCAGACCTGCGTCCACGATATCTATAAGGTGTTCCACCCGAACATCCCGGAGAAGAAGGAGCTGCGCCTGACGCGCGTGTTTGCGATTGTCCTGCCGCTCGGCGCGCTGGTCATCGCGCTCTATATCAAGAATGTCTACAACATCCTGATGTTTGCCTGGAGCTTCTACGCCGCGGCCGCGGGTCTGCCGGCCTTCGCCGCGCTCTATTGGAAGAAGGCCACGAAGGCCGGCATCATCTCCGGTATGGCCGCGGGCTTCACGGTCTGTGTCGGCTGGAAGCTGGCGGGTACGCCCTTCGGCCTCGGTCCGACCGTCCCCGGTGCCATCGCCTGCGCCGCCGCGCTGGTGATCGTCAGCCTTGCAACGTATAAAAAAGCCC
>ERZ1106919.2225-NODE-2225-length-11122-cov-2.304961_pt1 | contig 11122 bp, 10 predicted proteins | sample MGYA00403654_ERZ1106919 | MGnify/ENA primary metagenome ERZ1106919 (study PRJEB35170, sample SAMEA104062450) | human gut metagenome | biome: human gut; feature: human-associated habitat; material: faeces | place: Denmark | collected 2012-10-08 ... | reverse complement strand
TTGCGGCGGTAGAACTTTGGTGTAGGGGCTGGCGCCCTCGACAGCCCGATATTGAAGCGGTTAAGCTTGAATTTGTCACGAATGAAAAAAAGCGGACAATGTCTTGCCAAACGTTGTGCGGATACCGCAGGTGTGAAATAAAAACCGCCCTGCACAATGTATACAGAGCGGCTGCATTTTTCAATTTTTTATCCCAAAGGACAAATATTTTTGCGGTTTTCGGCTATCCTTTCGTCTATACCATCTACCTGCGGCTTAACAAGGCTCGATGTTCCTGCAACAAACATTCTTGCACCTGCCTCGTAAAGCTTGCGGCAGTTCTCGTTTGACATATTGCCGTCAGTTTCTATGATGATGTCCTCGTGGCCGTTTTCGTCAAGCCACTTTCTAAGACGTCTTGCCTTATCCACCGTGTTAGGCACGAGCTTCTGTCCTGCAAAGCCAGGGTTTACTGTCATGACAAGCACACCGTCTATGAAGTCTACGGCTTCCTCTACCACGCAGATAGGTGTGCCGGGATTGATAGCCAAGATAGGCTTTGCACCGATAGAACGGAGATATTGCAGGCACTTTGCGATATGCTTTGTGCTTTCATAATGCACTGCCGCATAATCGCCCTCTCTGATATCAAACCACTGGAGCCTTTCCTCAGGCTTTTCTATCATGAAATGAAAATCAAATGGGATATCCGTCAGATCACGGAGCTGTTTTACATAATCAGGATAAAGTGTGAAATTCGGCACAAATGAGCCGTCCATTACGTCTATATGGAGATATTCGATATTGTTGCGCTTAAAAGCGTCAAGATATTCCTTTATCTGTCCCAGATGGACGCACATCATTGAGACTGATATCATACCATTGTCCATACTGATCCTCCTGTTTCTATTCATCTTTTTTTATCTTCTGCTGTTATCTTCAGGCTCAATGCCCATGATAAGCTGGTCTATTACTCTGTCGGTGGACTTGCCGTCTGTATATTTGAAGTTCTTCTTTATGAAGCCCTCCATTTTCTCAAACTCGTAATCCTTATCTCTGAGAGCGGTCATAAGCTCATCAAAATCGTGGACGATCTTACCAGGAACAAGCTCCTCATACGGCTCATAGAAATCTCTTGTTGCTTCATAATACTTTTGGTCGAAAGCAAAGAAAAGCATTGGCTTTTTAAGCAGTGACATCTCATATATGATAGAGCTGTAGTCTGTGATAAGCACGTCAACTATAAATAGAATATCATTTACCTCTCTGTAGTCGGAGGCGTCAAGTATTCTGTGAGCATACTCGTCAGGTATTTCGATACGCCTTTTTACAAACGGGTGGAGCTTTACGATAAGAACGGAATCCGTTTCATCAAGAAATTTGCCCCATGCTGTAAGGTCAAGCTTATCAAATGGGAAATGAGCATTATTTGCGTTATTTCCTCTGAAGGTCGGCGCATACATATAAACTGTTTTTGCAGTTTTGCACTCAGGGAAAACTTCCAGCATCTGCTCTCTTGTTTTGGCTTTATATTCGTCATCAAAGAAGATATCCGTTCTTGGGATACCCACAGGATAGAACTTCTTTTCGTCAATAGCGAAGCCCTCTGCATGGTGAAGCGCAGAATGATAGGAGCTTACAGGAACGTGGGTATAGCACTTATGCACCCTTGTATTGAACGGAGGTGCGCCCGGCTTGCCCAATCTTTCAAAGCCCAATGACTTGAACGCTCCGCAGGCATGCCAAACCTGAAGCACCTTGACGTTCTTAGGATAATCCACAAGATAGATGTCAGGATAATAATCATCTATAAGAATGATATCGGAGGTTGCAAGATAGTAGACGAACCTTATCATGGCAGGTATCGACCTATTGACAGTGATACTTGCTTTGAAGTCAAATCTGAACTTATACTTGCTGTCAAGTCCTCTTTCTATCATGCGGTCATAGATGACTTTTTCGTTTCCGCCTATCTCGGCTCTCGAACCACTGGCAAAGAGGATAATATCCCCGTTTTTCTTAGCAAAATGCTTAAAGAACGAGAACGCCTTTTTAAAGCACCATATCTTTAAGCCGTAAACATCTCTTATGATAAGCTTCTTACGGTTTTGAAGCTTCTTCTCAATACGCTTTGGCAAGGTCTGGGAAGGCTTAGGCTCTTTATAGGTGACGGCAAGCTTATATTCGAGTGTATCCATATCGCTTGCAGACTCGGCATAGAAAAGGTTTTCTGCGCCTCGTCTGAGCTTGAAGTTCATAGGGTTCGCCTTTGTATCGTCCTCTATAGTTTCCACTTTATCGGATATGATACAAGGATACTCGTTCGTAAGCACCTGTTTTGACAGGCATCTGCCATCGTTATCATAGGTGAGCTTGAGAAGCGTACTGCCACTGAGGACATAATCCACTGTATCTGTTGATATCTGCGGTTTATTCATGCCCTTATACTTTGTGAATATTTTAAGGTCATAGTCGCCTGTGGCGATAGGAGCTTCGTTATTGGCGGACATTATATTCACTGTCAGATGAAAATGAGTTCCGCTTACTTCAAAATGCTGGGCAGGGAACATACAAGTTCTATCATGTGTGACAAATCTTGCTGACAAGTTTTCAAGCTCGTCTTTTTCAAAGCCCACAAGCTCGCCCTCGATATGGAGGATAACTCTCTTGAACTCTACTCTTGTAAGCTCTGCGAATTTTTTGTTTCTCTCTTTTAATCTCTCAATAGTCTTTCTTCTGTTCCCGTATATCTCTTCAAATTCGGGAGTCATATTATCCATTTAAAACTATTCCTTACTTTCCGCCGCTTTTATAGCTTCCCTCAACTTTCATTTCAGGTCTTGAAAAGCGACTACAAAATTTTTACTCAAATTTACAAACAGCAGACTGTTTAATCGTCAAATGTGAACATTACCTTTAAGGTGAACTCGCCTGTGTTTCTGATAGCGGAGAATGCCTTTTCGTTCTCCTCTATTGTGAATGTATGTGTGATAAGATCGGCAAAGTTTACGTCGCTATGCTCGAAAACTTCAAGGGCTTTCTTCCAATCGTTCACTCTGCTGTTATAGCTGGAATTCCATGAGCCTTTGACTGTTATCTGCTTTCTCAGTATTGACCAATAGATATTCTTAGGCAGGATAAGGTCTGTTGACGGGTTGCCAACGAGAACGATACTGCCAAGAGCGCCTGTTGACTCGATAGCGGAAGCGATAGCTTCGTTTGAGCCGACAGCTTCAAATGTTACGTCTGCTCCGTCGATACCTATTATCTTCTTCACCTGTGCAGGGAGATCGTCAACGCTTGTATCAACAACGTCAAAACCCAGCTTCTTTGCATACTCAAGCTTATTCTTTGAACGACCTGCGATAACCACCTTACCGGTCTTTGTTCTCTCTTTTGCAAAGAGGGCTATCATAAAGCCTATTGTACCTGTGCCTATGATAACAACGTTCTGACCCTCTTTGATGTCACCGATATTTACAGCGTGCATTGAAACAGCGGCAGGCTCGCAGAGCGCTGCAGTTTTATAATCAAGGGTATCGTCGAACGGAACTAAGTTCCATACTGGAACAACGAGGTACTCAGCCCATGCGCCGTCCTGTCTTGAACCGAAATAGCTATAGCCTGAGCATTGTGCATATTCCTCCATTTTGCAGGCTTTACAATGCTTGCAAGGGAGCATAGGGAACACGCAGGAACGTTTGCCGAGAAGGCTTTCGTCAACGTCATCGCCAACTGCAACTATCTGACCTGAAAACTCATGACCAGGTATGGTCGGGAAGTGGTAAGTTCCTGTTACAAAGCATCTTGGCATATCGCTTGAACAAATTCCGCACGCCTTTATTTTCAGCAATACGGTGCCTTTTTCAAGCTTTGGCACGTCTACCTCAGTTACTCTCAGGTCGCCCACGCCATAAAGCACAAGTGCTTTCATCTTTTCGGGTATGTTTATTAAGCTTTTCATAAAAAAAGTCCTTTCTATTTACCGCCAAGCAGCGTTCTGACAATAAGCAGGTCGCTGTCTGTTGTTATCTTGAAATTAATAGCGTCGCCCTCTATAAGGTGGATAGGCTGGTTATTCATTGTGCATATCTGCGAAGTGCCTGTGATGACTTTTTTCTGCTCCTCAGTGAGGTTATCCTGCATTTGGATAAAGTGGGCAAGGCGGAAGCTATCGGGAGCTTGTCCGCTGTAAAGCTCGCTTCTGGCAGGAATGTCTTCAACATACTCTCCTCCCTTTGAATGGAGGATAGTATCTGCACATGGAAGTCCACAGACGCAAGCACCATATTCTGCGGCACAATCTATGGAATCGTTGAGTATCTTCTCTGTAACAAAAGGTCTTACGGCATCGTGGATAACGATAACATCGTCATCATGAATTCCGTTATCATTTGTGATAGCGGTGGTGACATTATTTATAGTATCCATTCTTTCCTTGCCGCCGAGAATTATCCTTACCTTTTCGCTTTCAGGAATATTCTTTTTCACCTGCTCGTTCATATAGTCCTCATAGTCCTTATGGACGGCGATATAGATATAATCAAATCTCTTTACCTTGAGCATATTTTCAAGGGTATAGATTATAATCGGCTTACCTCCGATCTCGATAAACTGCTTTGGTATTTTTGAGCTTTTAACTCTTGTACCTGATCCCCCTGCGAGCATTGCACCGTAAATCATAGACAAACTCCTTACTGATATTTATATTATAATAATGTATCTGACAAATAAATCATTGTGATACGCCGATAAAGTTTCGGCAGTCAACGGGCGAACGCTGTTCACCCCTACTTAGTATTCGCTGTTTTGTGACATAATATAATTCGGTAGAACGGCCATCGCAAGCGCCCATAAATCTTTCTCTGAAATCAGAAATGACAGTAGGGTCGGCTTTTCCCTGCTTTATGGCACTTATAAGCTCCTCATTGGTCTTAACTATTGGTCCCGGGAGAAAGCTATAGTCATAGGGATAATAAAAGCCTCTATAGTCATAAAACTGGTCAAGGTCAAAAGCGTAGAATATCATAGGTCTTTCAAAGAGCGAATATTCAAAAATAAGCGAAGAATAATCGGTTATGCACATATCGGCAGTAAAAAGAAGATCCTCGATAGGCATATGTTCTGTTATGTCAAAGGCGAAGTCCTGACAATCCTCTGGGATATCCCACTCCTTTTTAACAAAGCCGTGTCTTTTTACAAGAAGCACCCACTCGCTGCCGAAATTCTCTTTAAGGGCTTTTATATCCAGCTTTTCGGGGATATAAGCCTTATCAGCGTCCCCACGATAGGTCGGGGCATAGAGCAGGACTTTTTTATACTGTGCGTTCGGGCAATTTTTATAGAGATTTTCAAAGGCTTTCACACGATTTTCCTCTTTAAAGAAAAAGTCGGTACGAGATACGCCTATTGCCTGCACGCTATTATTATCAAGGTCAAAGCCGAAAGCTTCCTTGAAAGCCCATATGCACTCTTTACTGCTGACGGTACAAAGTGTATAGCTTGTATGGGCAGGGAACTTTCTCAATTCTTCCAGCGACTCGCCGAAAGAGAGGTCGGTGATACTTTCTCCCCACTTTTTGAAAGCTCCGCAGGAATGCCATGTTTGAATGACCTTTGTGTCTTTTCTGAACTTAAAAGCGCCGAACAGATTACAGGTATCGTTAAGCAAAACGCAACCCACGTTTCCCATTAGCCAAGTAAGCTTCAGATATCTCAGCAGATAGCCCATTCCGCCCTTATTATTATGGACGTAATAGACCTGCGGATCAAGTCCTCTGGTCTTTATCTCCTCATAGATATAGCGGAAGCTATCCGTCAGCGTACCGCTTCTTATCTCGGCAAAGATGACCTTGTTTTTTCTCAAAGGTCTAAGGCTTGACACTTTATAGCAAAGGGGATATACTCCTTTGAACATTATGATCTTGGCGGTGTTTCTGACCGCCTGTTTTAAACCGCTCATTTCTCATCCTACATTATATCATATTATGCGCCGTTTGTCTACACTTTAACAAATAACAGGACACTTTTGCGGCACATCTCACAAAAAAGCTTATTTTCTTAGCTTTATTATGCTCATTTTAACGTATGCACAACGCTAAAAAAGTTCTCTTGTGTAGTATTATAGTGCAGAACGGGAGAAGTGTCAAGGGGGTATTTGTAATTTTGTAAAATTATTTGAATAATGAAAGTGAGTGTGAAAAAGGCTGTGAACGAGGTGCGTTCACAGCCTTGGGGTATCGTATCATTCCCACTCCACCGTTCCCGGTGGCTTTGAGGTTATATCGTAAACTACTCTGTTTACATGGTCTACTTCGTTTGTTATCCTGTTGGATATTCTTGCAAGAACATCGTATGGTATCTTTGCCCAATCGGCTGTCATGAAGTCGTCTGTTGTTACGGCTCTGATAGCTATAAGGTGGTCATAGGTTCTGTGGTCGCCCATTACGCCTACTGTCTGGACGTTCGGGAGAACTGCAAAGAACTGGCTCAGGCTGCTTTCAATTCCGCTTTTCTTGATCTCGTCACGGAAAACGGCGTCTGCTTCCTGCAACACCTTTATCTTATCCTCTGTTATCTCACCAATTATTCTTACGCCAAGTCCTGGACCTGGGAACGGCTGACGCCATACAAGCTCCTTTGGTATGCCGAGCTTTTCGCCGACTTTTCTTACCTCGTCTTTGAAGAGGTCGCCCAATGGCTCTATAACGCCGTCAAAGTTGATGTCCTCAGGCATTTTCACCTGATTGTTTTAAAATCGCTAAAGCAGTTTCCACTTGCGATTGTGGTAATGCAATCACCATGCCAACGCCACAGTTGAATGTACGGTACATTTCATAGGTTTCGATGTTGCCTTTTTCTTGTAACCATTTGAACACTGGTTGCCATTCCCAACTGCTTTCATCAATAACAGCTTTGGTATTTTTCGGTAATACACGAGGGATATTCTCCCAGAAACCGCCACCCGTTAAGTGTGCGATAGCATGGACTTCCGTTTGTTTGATTAAAGCGAGAATAGATTTAACATAGATTTTTGTCGGTGCAAGCACTTGTTCACTTAATGGACGACCATCTAATTGCTCAGTGGCTGGGTTGACGCCAGCAACATCAATGACTTTACGAATTAAAGAATAACCATTTGAATGCGGGCCACTTGAACCTAGTGCAATTAAAGCATCACCTGCTTTAACTTGACTACCATCAATGATTTCTGATTTTTCGACCACACCTACACAGAAACCTGCAAGGTCATAATCACCAGCATGATACATCCCTGGCATTTCAGCAGTTTCGCCACCCACTAATGCACAACCCGATTGTACACAGCCTTCTGCAATGCCTTTTACCACATCAGAAGCAACATCCACATCAAGTTTGCCTGTGGCGTAGTAATCCAAGAAGAATAATGGTTCTGCACCTTGCACGACTAAATCGTTAACACACATTGCGACCAAATCAATACCGATGGTATCGTGTTTTTTTAAGTCAATAGCTAGGCGTAATTTGGTGCCTACACCGTCTGTGCCAGAAACAAGGATGGGTTCTTTATATTTGCCTGGAATGGCACATAATGCGCCAAACCCACCTAATCCCCCGATGACTTCAGGACGAGTAGTCCGTTTCACGTGTGGTTTAATACGTTCAACTAATTCATTACCGGCATTAATATCCACGCCTGCATCTTTATAACTTAATGATGGTTTGCTCACAATGTTATCCTATATTTTTAGGTTAAATGATAAAACGGCGTGATTGTATCAGATTAAGCAAACGTTTGCGATAGTGATTTAATTGGGTTTTAACTAAAAAAATAACCGCACTTTATTTTAAAGGATAAAGTGCGGTTATTTTTTAATGTGTTTTTAGCGATTCGCTAATTCGAAAATCATCGCTTCAGCTTGGCAACTAAATGTGAAGCGAGCCGTTAAATTTGCGCCATTTTCAGTTTCTGTGATTTCACTTTTAATATCACAAGGATCGCTTTCTGTTTTGCGAGCTTTTTCAATGAAACGATTAAGTGCTGCTTCAGCTTCAGCTTTATTCGCATAGGTTTGATGAATATCAACAGAACAATCTGAACCGTCAATAATCGTACCCACATCAACACAACTACAAGTGAGAGATTCTTCTGCTTTGCATGTTACTGTCATAGGATTTCCTTATTTAAAATTAAGATTGGTTTTATTCTAGCATTTTTGAAACAGTCTGCCAAAGTAGCCGTATTTTTTTAATTTAAATATCATTTATTTATCACTGGTCGGAACACTTAAAAATAAATCTAAAATAATTTGCACTCCATTTATTGGAGTTTTAGAATCTCGCGGCTTTTTTCATTATTATTAATAACAAAAGGTTCCAAATGACAAAATTTAATAAAACGCTATTAGCAATGAGCACATTGTTAGCAGCAAGCGGTGCAAATGCAGCCGCATTCCAATTGGCAGAAGTTTCTACATCAGGCTTAGGAATGGCTTACGCAGGAAATGCAGCTGTAGCAGATAATGCTTCAGTAGCTGCAACTAACCCAGCATTAATGACAGAGTTTAAAAAAGCAGAGTTATCTGCTGGTGGTATTCTAGTTGATGCAGATGTTGATGTCACGGGTACTATTGGTGGAGTACCAGCTAATCATAAAAATGTCATTCCAAATGCCATTATTCCTAATATGTATGTGGTTGTGCCTGTAAACGACCGCTTCGCATTGGGCGGCGGTATGAATGTTAATTATGGTTTAAAATCTGAATATAATGATACCTACGCTGCTGGTGTATATGGTGGTAGAACAGAATTAAAAGCATTAAATTTTAATTTAAGTGGTGCATATGATTTAGGCTATGGTTTTAGTTTTGGTGTAGGTCTAAATGCAATTTATTCTGATGCAGAAGTCCAACGCTATTTAGGTATCGGTGGTAAAGCGGTTGCACAAAAATTAGGTGCAATGGCAGCAAAATTAAGTGCGGCTGGACAGACTGCTAAAGCAACGCAGTTATCAGTAGTTGCTAAGCAATTAGCAAACGCCCCAGCAAATACATCGGTTTCTAAAATTAAAGGTGATAAATGGAGCCTAGGATGGAACGCTGGTTTAACTTATAAACTTAATGAAAATCATCGTTGGGGTTTAGCATATCACTCTGCAGTAAATGTTAAATTTAAAGGTAATTATTCAAATGAATTCCCTGTTACATATAATGCATTATTATCTCAATTAGCAAATACTGGAGTTACCTTGCCAATTACTCAGGCAACCGGAGGTGAGAACGTTCCCGGCAGTTTAACTTTACACTTGCCAGCTTATTGGGAGTTTTCGGGATTCCATAAATTAACGGATAAATTAGCGGTTCAATATAGTTATAAATATACTGAATGGAAACGTTTGAAAAGCTTAACTGCTTATGGTGAAAGCGGTAACGTTTTATTCCATAAAGATGAAAAATTCAGTAATTCTTCACGTTATGCACTAGGTTTTTCTTATGATGCAACTGAAGCGTTAACAGTAAGAGCGGGTGTTGCTTATGATAAGAATGCCAGTGTCAATCATCCATCAATTTCAATTCCAGACACAGATCGTATGTGGTATAGCTTAGGGGCAACTTATCGTTTTACCCCGAACTTATCAGCTGATTTTGGATATGCACACTTACATGGTAAGAAAAATAGCTTTAAAGAAGGTTTATCAGGTCAATTTAAAGTTAAATCAAGTGCTAACCTTTACGGTTTAAACTTAAACTATAGTTTCTAATTTGTTAAAAATTTAGCATAATACGTAGCACACCGAATGTATGTTCGGTGTGCTTTTTTCTTATATGGTCCCATAAAAAACGGGAGAAAAATGACCGCACTTTTTTATGCTTATATGGACTCACCAATTGGTCGGTTATTAATGCTTTCTGATGGTGAAAACCTTACAAATTTAGATTGTGAATTAGAACAAACCACGCCAAATCCAAACTGGATTTTTCGACAGGATTTACCGCTTTTTGAAAAAGTGCGGTGCGCTTTAAGGCGTTATTTTAATGGCGAGCCAGAAAGTTTCTCCGATATTCCTTTATCGCCTAAAGGTACCGCATTTCAACAAGCGATTTGGACAGCATTGCGTCAAATTCCTTATGGTAAAACGGCGAGTTATGGCGGGTTAGCCGAAAGCATTAATAACCCTAAGGCGGTGCGAGCCGTTGGCGGTGCGGTAGGGAGTAATCCCATTAGTATTATCATTCCATGTCATCGTGTATTAGGGAAAAAATGTGAAATCACGGGTTTTGGTGGTGGATTGCCGGCAAAACGTTTTTTATTGAAATTAGAGAATATTCCTTACATTGACAAAGGCGTAGAATACGTTAAACCGAAATTATTGAAGAAATACCACGCATGATCCCACAAACCGAACAAGCCTTATTAGAAAAAGCGCAATCTATTGCGGGGTTAACCTTTGGCGAACTTGCAGATGAATTAAATATTCCCGTTCCGCCTGATTTAAAACGCGATAAAGGTTGGGTTGGAATGTTGCTTGAAACCGCATTAGGAGCGACTGCTGGCAGTAAAGCAGAGCAGGATTTTTCCCATTTAGGTATTGAGTTAAAAACGTTACCTATTAATGCAGAAGGTTTTCCGTTGGAAACCACGTTTGTGAGCCTTGCGCCCTTGGTTCAAAACTCTGGGGTAAATTGGGAAAATTCGCACGTTCGTCATAAATTATCGAAAGTTTTGTGGATTCCTATTGAAGGCAGTCGAGATATCCCTTTGCGTGAGCGACATATTGGTCAGCCTATCTTATGGCAACCTTCGGCTGAACAAGAACATCAATTACGCCAAGATTGGGAAGAGTTGATGGATTATATTGTGCTCGGAAAGTTGGACCAAATTACGGCACGCATTGGTGAAGTGATGCAACTTCGTCCAAAAGGTGCAAACAGCAAAGCCATCACAAAAGGCATTGGCAAAAATGGGGAAGTAATAGATACCTTGCCTTTGGGCTTTTATTTACGTAAAGAGTTTACTGCAGGTATTTTGAAGGCGTTTCTAGATAATAAAAATGGGTAAATCATCACCCATTTTTTTATTTCTCTAAGTTCTGAAAAACACGGAAAAAACCCACCGCACTTTGTAAAGTCTCACCATAAAAAATGAGTGGAATACGATTTCGTTG
>ERZ1106919.2220-NODE-2220-length-11135-cov-5.790975_pt1 | contig 11135 bp, 6 predicted proteins | sample MGYA00403654_ERZ1106919 | MGnify/ENA primary metagenome ERZ1106919 (study PRJEB35170, sample SAMEA104062450) | human gut metagenome | biome: human gut; feature: human-associated habitat; material: faeces | place: Denmark | collected 2012-10-08 ... | reverse complement strand
ACCAGTTCTATTTTTCGCGGGTGTTCAAGCGCGCCAAGGGCGTGCCGCCCAGCAAGTATTTTGCCACCCAGGCAGATGCTGCCCCCGCCGAACCGCAGCCGTGACCCGGCACATTTCCACTACCAAAGGAGACTATGACCCATGCCCTTACAGAAGAACCAGATCCTGACCCTGCGCATCGAGCGGCTTTCCAGCGACGGCAGCGGTGTGGCCCACAGCCCGGACGGCGAGACCGTTTTTGTGCCGGGTGCCGCCCCCGGTGACGAAGCCGATGTGCGCATCGTAAAGGACTGCAAGCGCTACGCCTTTGGCATTCTGGACCATCTGCGCACCCCCTCGCCGGACCGCATTCCGGTGGACTGTACCGTGGCGGGACCCTGCGGCGGCTGCAGCCTGCGGCATCTGGATTACACCGCCGAGCTGCGTGCCAAGCAGGAGAATGTGACCGATGCCTTCCGCCGCATCGGTGGGCTGGACGTGCCAGTGCTGGACATCTGCCCTTCCCCCGAAGTGGACCGCTACCGCAACAAGGTCCAGTTCCCGGTAGGGCTGGACAAGAACGGTAACCCCTGCATCGGCTTCTACGCCGGGCGCACTCACCGCATCGTGCCCTGCCCGGACTGCAAATTGCAGCCCGGGGTGCTCAACGACATCGGCAATGCACTGTGCAGGTTCTTTGCCGAAAACGGCATCCAGCCTTACAACGAAGAGACCGGCCGGGGCCTGGTGCGGCACATCTTCCTGCGGCGGGGCGCGCACAGCGGACAGATCATGGTGTGTCTGGTGTGCACCCGCCCGAACCTCCCCCACGCCGATGCGCTGTGCACCCGTCTGCGGGAGCAGTTTGCGGACATTTCCACCATCCTGCTCAATGTCAACAGCAAAAACACCAACGTGATCCTGGGCACCGAGACCCACACCCTGTACGGGCCGGGCTACATCGAAGATACGCTCTGCGGGGTTCCGGTGCAGCTGGGGCCGCTGTCGTTCTACCAGGTGAACACGCTGGCTGCCGAGCGGCTGTACGGCATTGCCGCACAGTACGCCCAGCTGACCCCGGATGACCTGTTGCTGGACCTCTACTGCGGCATGGGTACCATCGGCTTGTCCATGGTGGACCACTGCCGGGAGCTGGTGGGCGTGGAGATCGTGCCCGAAGCCATCGAGAGCGCCAAGGCCAACGCCGCCCGTATGGGGGATGCTGTGGCCGCAAAGAGCTGCTTCTTCTGCGCCGATGCAGGCCAGGCTGCTACCCGCCTGGCCGCCGAGGGCCTGCACCCGGACGTGGTGATGCTAGACCCGCCCCGCAAGGGCTGCGATGAGGCCACCCTCTCCGCCGTGGTGCGCATGGCTCCCCGCCGGGTGGTCTACGTCAGCTGCAACCCCGCCACCGCCGCCCGCGATGCCGCCTGGCTGGAGCAGAACGGCTATCACGCTGAGAAGGTGCAGCCCGTGGATCTGTTTCCGAGGACGAAGCATTGCGAAGCGGTTCTCCTTTTGACCAAACTCAATGTCGAGCGCCACATTGAAGCGGAAGTGAGCATGGATGAGCTGGATGTGACTGCTGCGGAAAGCAAGGCAACTTACAATGAGATTCGGGAGCATGTATGGGAACATCATCAGTTGAGGGTTTCCAACCTCTATATCGCACAGGTGAAGCAGAAGTACGGCATCATCGAGCGAGAGAATTATAATAAGCCCAAATCTGAAAATGCCAAACAGCCCAAGTGTCCGAAAGAAAAAGAGGATACGATCGTGGAAGCGTTGCGGCATTTTCAGATGATTTGATAAGTTGAAGCAACCTGCTGATGCTAAATAGGAGGCATCAAATGTCAAAATTAAACATTGATCAAAAAAGCGTGCGGGCACTTTTCAGTGAGAAGAAGGCTGATTTCCTCATTCCGGATTATCAAAGGCCTTACGCCTGGGGAGAAAAGGAATGCCAGACTCTTTGGGATGACCTGTTCTTATTTGCATTTCCTGATAATGACTGCGACAAATTCAACAGTGACAGCGATGAGTATTTTCTCGGTCCCATCGTCACATTTAAAAATGATGACGGTAAAATGGAGATTATTGACGGACAACAGCGCCTTACGACATTGATGCTGTTGCTTCGAGCTTTCTATGAAAAATATGGAAGCATGAAGAACGATAAAGCTGTAAAGACCAGCAAGTTCATTGAGCAGTGCATCTGGAAAACCGATGAGTTTGGTGACCCGGACAAGTCAGCATTGAAAATCGACTCAGAAGTCGCCACCGACAAGGAAAAGGACGAATTTCTGAATATCCTGAAAACAGGAACCTTGTCTGATTGCGAAAAGAGCAGCTACGCCAATAACTATCGCTTTTTTCAGCAAAAGATCGTAGACTTTCTGAATACTTACCCAGACTGGTTTTCCTTCTTTCCGATTCGGATCATGAACAACTGTATTTTGCTCCCGATTGAAGCAGAATCTCAGGACACCGCTTTGCGAATCTTCTCGACATTGAATGACCGCGGAAAGCCACTGTCTGATGCAGATATCTTCAAGGCGCAATTTTACAAGTATTACTCTGCCAAAGGCGAGCGGGAAGTCTTTATCCAAAAGTGGAAGGACCTCGAGGTACTGTGTGATTCTATTTTCCATCCTATTACCGGCACTCCGATGGATGAGCTTTTCACACGGTATATGTACTATGAACGTGCAAAGCAAGGCATCAAATCCTCGACAACGGAGGCGCTGCGCAAATTCTATGAGCGGAATGCTTACAGCTTGCTAAAAAATGACCAAACTTTTGAAAATCTGATCAATCTTGCAGATTTCTGGAATGATGTGCAGAATCAAAATGTTGAGCGCTTCTCTGACCGAGTTCTTCGCAGGCTCTTTGTTCTGAACTACGCTCCCAACGGTATGTGGACCTATTTTGTTTCGGTCTATTACATGGCCAATCGGGATTCTGATGGTCTACTGAACGACGATCGTTTCTATAGCTTTCTTAACAAAATCACCGCATTCATCTGGGCATATGCCGTTACAAATCCGGGCGTAAATGCACTGCGCACTCCCATTTTTGCAGAAATGATCAACATTGTAACCGGGCAACCTGTTCGGTTTTCTGACTATTTGTTTGATACGCAGAAATTGCAGAACGCTTTTGACAACTATACCTTCAGCAACAACCGCGCGATCACAAAGGCCATGCTGACATGGTGGGCATTCCAGAACTCCTCCCAGGAGCTCTTGTCCCTTGAAAGTGTACTTGAGATCGAGCACATCTACGCACGCAACCGCCAGGAAAAGGAGCACTCGCTTTCCAATCCGAGAAATGTTGAAAGCCTTGGCAACAAGGTGTTGTTGGAAAAGCGCATCAATATCCGCGCTTCTGATTATCGCTTCAGCGATAAGGTCAAGTACTATACCGGTTTTGAAAACAACCGGAAGCAGAAAAAAGAGGGTACAAAAATCAAGGAGCTTACTGACCTTGCTGCGAATGCCACAGATTTTACCGAATCTGACATTGTAGCGAGAAACGCCAAAATCATCCTCAGCTTTGTCACCTTCATGCGCAACAACGATCTTCTATGTGAAGATTAAATCCTTCTATGATTGATGCCCGTCTGGTTTTCAGGCGGGCATTTTCTTTTGCCGGAATATGGTGTTTCCACTTTTATCGTGGTACAATAGATGCAAGAATCATTTTTCAGGAAAAGCATCCTGCCATCCGATTTATAGGACACCCATTGTTGTAAAATCAGGATGTCCACCTATCACAAAAACAAGGAGCAACGTATGCCAAACGATAAGATCACCGCCGTAGGTGCCAACATTGCCGAAAAAGCCGCCATGATCTGGAACGTAGCCGATATGCTGCGGGGGCCGTTCAAGCCCCACGAGTACGGTCTGGTCATTCTGCCCATGACCGTGGTGAAGCGGTTCCACGACTGCCTGCTGCCCACCCATCAGGCAGTGCTGGACACCTACGAAAAGGTGAAAAAACTGCAGGTCATCGACGGCTTTTTGCAGAAGGCCTCCGGTTACCAGTTCTATAACACCAGCCGGTTCACCTTCGAGACCCTACTGGCAGACCCGGACAACATTGAGTCCAACTTCCGGGATTACCTGTCCGGCTTCTCTGCCAACGCACAGGACGTGCTGGCAAAGTTCGACTTTGACAACATCATCAAACGGATGGTGGAGAGCAACACCCTCTACCTCGTTATCAAGGAGTTCGGCTCCGAGAAGGGCTATCTTGGCCCGGACAAGATCAGTGCCGTGGACTGCGGCTACATCTTTGAGGACCTGGTGCGGCGGTTCTCCGAGAGCTTTGGCGAGGAAGCCGGAGCCCACTTCACCAGCCGGGACATCATCTACCTGATGACCGACCTGCTGCTGTCCGAAGCCGACCTCGATACCAGCAGCATGACCGTTTACGATATGGCTATGGGCACCAGCCAGATGCTGAGCTGCATGGAGGAGCGCATCCACGAGCTGAACAGCGACATTGAGGTGACCTGCTTCGGGCAAGAGTTCAACCCCTCCACCTTTGCCATCGCCAAGGCGGACATGATGATCCGGGGCGGCGACCCCAACAATATGCGGTTCGGTGATACTCTGTCGGAGGATCAGTTCCCCGGATTCACCTTCCAGTACATCATCTCCAACCCGCCCTTCGGCATTGACTGGAAGCGGGAGCAGAAGGCAGTGGAAGCCGAGGCCGCCCGGGGCGAGATGGGGCGTTTTGCGCCCGGTCTGCCCAAGATCAGCGATGGTCAGCAGCTTTTTGTGCTGAACGGTCTTGCCAAGCTGGCAAACAAGGGCAAGATGGCCATTATCCAGAACGGCTCTCCCCTGTTCAGCGGCGACGCCGGCAGCGGGCCCAGCAACATCCGGCAGTATATTCTGGAAAACGACTGGCTGGACTGCATCATCCAGCTTTCCACCGATATGTTCATGAACACCGGCATCTCCACCTACATCTGGGTGCTCAGCAAGGATAAGCCCGCCCACCGTGCGGGCAAGGTGCAGCTTATTGACGCCAGCCACTGCTTTGAGCCCCGCCGCAAGAGCATCGGCACCAAGCGCAACGACATCACCGACACCTGCCGGGAACTGATCGTCACCGCCTACGGCGAATTTGCCAACGGCAAGGTATACGGCGACAAAAACGGCATCTACTGCGAGAGCAAGGTGTTCGAGAGCGTGGAGTTCGGCTACAACAAGATCGTGGTGGAGCGTCCCCAGCGAGACGAGGCAGGCAACGTTATTCTGAAGCGTGGCAAGCCTGTGCCGGACACCAGCCTGCGGGACACTGAAAACGTACCGCTGGTGCAGGATATTGACGCCTACTTTGCCCGCGAAGTTCTGCCCTACGCGCCCGACGCATGGATCGACCACAGCAAGACCAAGGTGGGCTACGAGATCCCCATGACCCGCTATTTCTACGAGTATCAGGCACCGGAAGCCGTGGAGGATATCGTAGCACGCATCACCGCACTGGAACAGGATATCTCCGCCGGGCTGGCAGAGCTGTTCCATAAGGAGGGCTGACCATGGCACGGAAAATGAAAGACAGCGGCATTGAATGGATTGGGGAGATCCCGGAGGGGTGGGAAGTTGTACCGATAAAGCGCCTTTGCACCATGCAAGCCGGAAAGAACTTAACTTCCGAGCAAATTGCCCCTGAAGGAACATACCCTGTTTATGGTGGTAATGGTATTCGAGGCTTTTTCTCCGATTATAATTGTGATGGACAATTTCTGACGGTAGGACGTCAAGGTGCTTTATGCGGTAACGTACACAAAATCAACGGAAAGGTATGGGCAACTGAACATGCTGTTATTACCACCCCCTCTAGCTATACAATCCTCGATTTTCTTTATTATCTTTTAATTGGAATGGACTTAAATCAATATGTTTCCTCAACCGCCGCACAACCCGGACTTGCTGTTGGAACGCTGCTGAATTTGAAAACGTGTTATCCCTGTTCTACATTAGAACAAACGCAGATTTCTAATTATCTTAATACAAAATGTTCTGAGATTGATGTCATGCTCACCAAAACCCGCTCCAGCATTGAGGAATACAAAAAGCTCAAGCAAGCAGTTATTACGCAGGCTGTTACCAAAGGCGTGCGTGGCAAGCGGGAGATGAAGGATAGCGGGGTTGACTATATTGGTCAAATTCCAGCTAAGTGGGTTCTTGGTAAACTCCGCAATGTTGGAGATACGCAGAACGGTATAAGTAAGAGCAGCGAATTTTTTGGAAAAGGTTTTCCATTTGTAAGTTATAGCGATGTTTATAAAAATTACTCCCTGCCTTTTGCCGTATCTGGATTAGTCGAGTCCACTCCAGAAGAACAAGAGCGATACTCTGTAAAGGAGGGAGACATTTTCTTTACCCGGACTTCCGAAACGATCGAAGAAGTTGGATTTTCTTGTGTTTGTGAAAAGGATATTCCCAATGCCACGTTTGCTGGTTTCCTCATCCGAGTACGTCCATTTTCAGACAGATTGTATACGCCGTATGCAAAGTATTATTTTAGAAGCACTCACTTACGGTTTTATCTTGTTAAGGAAATGAATCTTGTAACACGGGCTAGTCTTGGGCAGAGCCTTCTTAAATCCATGCCTGTTTTGTTGCCACCACTTGAAGAGCAAAAAGAAATCGCCAACTACCTTGACGCCAAGTGTGCCGAGATTGACAGACTGATTGCAAAGAAGGAACAGCTGGTAAAAGAACTGGAAAGTTACAAGAAAGGTTTGATTTATGAGGTTGTAACGGGAAAGAGGGAGGTGTAAAGAATGGATAAATTCAATGACAAGGATAATATTTCTGTAGATAAATCCGGCATCCCATCTCTCGCCCAAAATATGGTTTCCCTTTTTACAAAATCTGTTTCAATTAATTTGAACGGACTTATCAATTCAGCTTCTATATTCGCCGAATCAATTTCCAAAATCGTTCAATCTTCCAGCACGATTGTAGAAAGTTTTTCACACGTTCTTTCTGATCTTTCAGACACCATCCGACAGGTACATCTTTCAGCTTATACAGACGAAGAAAAGCAAAAGCTCATTGACGCTTTTAGCACTTGGGGAAACTATGGATGGACTTTTCATCCTGATGCACCTTGGAAATTTTTCTTTACTGCTCCGTCAAATCAATCAAATGCAAACGCTCTGATTCAACCATACTGCAAGGCGCAAAATATAACATCTCTATTAGACAAAATTTCTGCTGAATCGAGGGTTCATCTCAACGATTTCAGTACAGCTAGAGAACTTTTTCTAAATCGGAATTATAAGCCCTGCGCTCAAATGTTATTTTCTTTAATTGACGGTGTATATTTACGCATTCAGCCATCTGTAGATGAAAGAAATCAATGGCGAAAGGCTGGAACCAACGGTATCAATCGATTAAGTAAAACTCTTAATGAATCCGAACAGAATCAGTGGTTTTTTCAACAGCTCTTAACCATCAATCTAATCAGTTGTCTTTCCACATTATACAAATCTTACAGCAGCTTTAAGAATGAGCCTTCCTCTATAAATCGAAATTTTATTATGCACGGTATGGGGCATCGAAAAGTTCTACGCCGTGACTGTATTCAACTCTTTCTGCTTTACTACAACGTGCTCATTCAAACACGCAATATGCCCTATCGCCATTAGAAATCCTCGCAATTTCAACAAGTATCAAGGAGGTCTAACCATGCCCCTCAACACCACCGAAAAGCAGTTTGAATCGGACATTGCGGCGGCGCTGCTCTCCCCTGCCGGGGGCTACACCCGCAATGGGGATTGCTACGACCCCAAGCTGGGGCTGTTTGTGGATACCCTGATCCGCTTTGTGCAAAAGACCCAGCCCAACGAGTGGGCATTTTTTGAAAAGCAGAACCCGGTAAACCCGGTGCGGAAGTTCTGCACGGCCTTTAACAATGCCTGCGATGCGGACGGGCTGCTTTCGGTGCTGCGGTATGGCTTCAAGCACCGGGGACGGCGGTTCCGGGTATGCTATTTTCAGCCGGAGTCCGCGCTGAACCAGAAGGATGCCCAGCGCTACGCCCAAAACGAGATTACCTGCAACCGGCAGTGGTTCTACTCCGACACCACCCACAACTCGGTGGACATGGTGCTGGCGGTAAACGGCATCCCGGTGTTCGCCTTTGAGCTGAAGAACCAGTTCACCGGGCAGACTGTGGAGAACGCCAAGCAGCAGTGGATGCACGACCGGGACCCCCGGGAGGTGTGTTTCCAGTTCAACAAGCGCATTCTGGGCTATTTTTGCGTAGACCTGACCGAGGTGTGGATGGCCACCCGGCTGGCAGGCAAGGACACCCGCTTTCTGCCCTTCAATCAGGGCTCCAACGGTGCCGGGCGGGACGGCGGTGCAGGCAACCCGCCCAACCCCAACGGCTACCTTACCGCCTACCTCTGGGAAGAAGTGTTCCAGAAGGACAGCATGATGGACATCCTGCAAAAGTTCATGAGCCTGCAGGACGGCAAGACCCTGATCTTTCCCCGGTACCACCAGCTGGACGTGGTGCGTAAGCTGGTGGCAGATGTGCGGCAGAAGGGTGCCGGGCAGCACTATCTCATCCAGCACAGCGCCGGGTCGGGCAAGTCCAACTCCATTGCATGGACGGCCTACCGGCTGGCTTCCCTGTTCAACACAGAGAACAAGCCTGTATTTGCCAGCGTCATCGTGGTGACTGACCGCACCGTGCTGGACGCACAGCTGCAGGAGACCATCTCCGGCTTCGACCATACGCTGGGCGCGGTGGAGGCCATCGGCGAGGACAAAAACTCCGGCGACCTGCGGGATGCCATCAACAATGGCGCACGCATTATCATCACCACGCTGCAGAAGTTCCCGGTCATCTACACCGAGGTGAACAAAACCGCCGGGAAGAACTATGCCGTTATCATCGACGAAGCGCACTCCTCCCAGACCGGCACCTCTGCTTTAAAGCTGAAAGCTGCCCTTGCCGACACCGAGGACGCACTGCGGGAATATGCCGAGCTGGAAGGCAAAGCGGAGGACGAGATCGACCCGGAGGATGCGCTGGTGAAGGAGTTGACCTCCCACGGGCGGCACAAGAACCTGTCCTTCTTTGCCTTTACCGCCACCCCCAAAGCCGCCACGCTGGAACTGTTCGGCACCGAGTACCCGGACGGCAGCCACCACCCTTTCCACATTTACAGTATGCGGCAGGCTATTGAGGAAGGGTTCATTCTGGATGTGCTGCAAAACTACATGACCTATTCCACCTGCTTCAAGATCGCCAAGACCATCCCGGACAACCCCGACCTGCCTGCCAGCCGGGCGGCAAAACTTATCCGCAAATACGAGGAGTTGCACCCCTACAACATCAGCCAGAAGGCAAAGATCATTGTAGAGACCTTCCGGGAGACCACCAGCCACAAGATCGGCGGGCGGGGCAAGATGATGGTAGTCACCTCCTCCCGGCTGGCGGCGGTGCGATACTTCCACGAGGTCAAGCGCTACATTGCGGAGCAGGGCTATGATGATGTGCAGATCTTAGCGGCATTTTCCGGTGCCGTACCGGACGGCGGCGTGGAGTACACGGAGCCGTCTCTGAACGTCCGCGCCGACGGCAGCCACATTGCGGAAAGCCAAACCAAAAAGGAGTTCCATAACAACTTCAATGTGCTCATCGTGGCTGAAAAATACCAGACCGGCTTTGACGAACCGCTGCTCCACACCATGATCGTGGACAAAAAGCTGAAGGGCGTCAAGGCGGTGCAGACCCTCTCCCGTCTGAACCGTACCTGCCCCGGTAAAATCGACACCTTTGTGCTGGATTTTGTGAACAAGGCAGAGGACATCCGGGAGGCCTTCCAGCCGTTTTATCAGGAAACCTTTCTGGAGCAGGAGGTCAACACCGACCTCATTTACAAGACCCAGAAGGAGCTGCGGAGCTTTGCCGTCTATTCCGATGCAGACGTGGAAGCCTTTGCCAAGGAGTATTTCCGCAGCACCAAGCAGGATAAAAACGCCGTGGGCCGCATGAGCAGCGTTTTGAAGCCCGTGGCGGACCGCTACAACCAGAAAACGCAGGCCGAGCGGTACCAGTTCCGCCGCCTGCTGCGCAGCCTTGTCAAGTGGTACGGCTACGTTTCGCAGGTGGCTCGGATGTTCGATGAAGAGCTGCACAAGGAGAACGTATTCTGCGCTTATCTGCTCAAATTGCTGCCGCCGGACGAGGTCTCTCCGCTGGACTTGGAGGGCAAATTGCAGCTGGAGTATTACAAGCTGCAAAAGACCTTTGCCGGTGCTATTGAGCTGGAACACGCAAAGGGCGTCTACGAGCCGGTCACCCAGAAGGGTGCTCTGGGGCACGACCCCAAGGAGCCGCTGGACGAGATCATTCTGAAGATCAACGAGAAGTTCAAGGGTGAGTTCACCAATGCCGACCGGGTGCTGCTTACTGCCCTGCATGACCGTCTGCTGGCTGACCCGAAACTGGCAAAGCTGGCGCGCAGCTCCGACCCACAGATCTTTACCGAAAGCATCTTCCCCAAGGCCTTTGACACTGCCGCACAGGACAGCTATCTCGAAGCGCAGGACACCTTCTCTTCCCTGTTTGAAGATACCAGCAAGTATAAGGCTATTATGTCGGCGCTGGCAGAGTGGCTGTATGGAGAATTCCGCAAGAAGTAAAACAGTTTTTATTTGCTTAAAACAGCCTGCATCCACGGGATGCAGTTCAAGGGTTTGGGTGCTCCCAACAAGTATTTTGCAATGCAAATGGTGTTTGTATAGACAGACACATTGCTTGCAGATGCAGACGACGGTCTGACCAAAATTGATACTACCTTTGATGGTGATACCGTCTGGCTGTCCATCGACCAGATGGCTGAGCTGTTCCAGCGTGACCGCAGCGTTATTGGAAAACACGTCCGGAACATCTTCAAGGAAGGTGAGCTTCAGAAGGAATCAGTGTGGGCAAAATTTGCCTACACTGCCGCAGATGGAAAGGTCTACGATGTGGACTATTACAACCTCGATGTCATCATCTCCGTCGGCTACCGGGTCAAATCCAAACGCGGCACACAATTCCGCATCTGGGCAACCGGCATCCTGGCAGTGCTGAGCAGCCTGCTCATGGCATTTGCGCCCGGCCTTTTC
>ERZ1106919.2219-NODE-2219-length-11137-cov-3.601787_pt1 | contig 11137 bp, 10 predicted proteins | sample MGYA00403654_ERZ1106919 | MGnify/ENA primary metagenome ERZ1106919 (study PRJEB35170, sample SAMEA104062450) | human gut metagenome | biome: human gut; feature: human-associated habitat; material: faeces | place: Denmark | collected 2012-10-08 ... | reverse complement strand
CGGCCCCCAGTCGCATATCGGGCGTTCCCCATTTCTGGCGAAAGTCCCGTCCCGTTGTGTGCCGGTGGGTTCTCGCCGGAGGAATGGCCCGCTCATGTGTGGGTGAGCCGCAGAAGGAGGCCATCTATGTGCGGGGTGGTACGTGTCGCGGCCACGGCTCGGACGTCGTGATTGCCAACGATTGCGGATCTGTCTCGTCGTGCGAGTCGAACCGCCGCTACGGCACGGCTTGGAGTACAGTACATAGGAGTGTTATCCACAAACGAGCAGGAGAAGTAACGATGCCTAACCGTGCCGAACGCCGCAAAGCAGCAAAAGATCAGCGTCGGGGAGTCCCGTCGCAGTACGACCAGACCCGTGGCCGTGCCCGATCCGGCATGCTCGACGAGTACGCGCTTCAGGAGAAGTCCCGCCGTATTCAGGAGGGCGTGGATGACAGCGGCGTGTGGAAGCCCAGCGCTCGCACCGAGGTCGATGAGGAAGTGGAGTCGGTGTTCGAGGCCAACCCGAACTATCAGGATCCCAAGGCGTTCAAGGCACCGCACTCCGTGCGGCAGTGGTTCCGTGTCGGCAGCTGGACGCTGATCGCGCTGTCGGTCATCGCGTTCTTCGTGGTGATGTGGCTGCCCACGCATCCGCTGTGGCTGATCCTGACCGTGTCCGTCGTGTTCGTCGTCGGCGTGCTCAGCCTGTTCTTCACGGCCGGCAACTACCGCAACAACCCGAACCTGGACGCCAACGGCACCGCGGTGTGAGAGCCTGGTATCCGGTAGTTATCTGGTATTATGGCGTGTTTTTTCGCCAACACGAACATGGGCATTGTGCGTTTTTTCGACGTGCAATGCCCTAAAGTTATATATGGCAGTAGCCGCAAACAAGGTTACCGACGAAGGAGGCCTTAATCGTGAAAGTTGATATCCTCACCCGCGAATACCCGCCGTATGTCTATGGTGGCGCAGGCGTGCACGCGGAAGAGCTCTCGAAGGTGCTGGCCGAGCGGGTCGACGTGACCGTCCGTGCGTTCGACGGACCGCGCACCGAAGCCGATGTACCCGCCATCCCCGGAGATGGCTCGGCGAAGGGCAGCCTGAAGGTCGTGGGCTATGGAACGCCCTCTGAGCTGGCCGACGCGAATCCGGCGCTGAAGACCTTCGGCGTTGATCTGCAGATAGCCAACGACGTCGACGCCGACATCGCCCACGCGCACACCTGGTATGCGTGCCTGGCCGGATACCTCGCCAAGATGCTGCACGGTACGCCGCTGGTCATCACCGCGCATTCGCTGGAGCCGTTCCGCCCGTGGAAGCGCGAGCAGCTCGGCGGCGGTTATAATCTGAGCTCCTGGGCCGAAAAGGACGCCTACGAGCACGCCGACCGCGTCATCGCCGTCTCCGGCGGCATGCGCGAGGACATCCTCGCCGCGTACCCGAACCTCGACCCCGACAAGGTCGTCGTGGTGCATAACGGCATCACCATGAGCGACTTCGCCACGCCGGCCGACGACGACCCGGGCTGGGCCGTGTTCGACCGTTACCACATCGACCGCAGCAAGCCTACGCTGCTGTTCGTCGGCCGCATCACCCGTCAGAAGGGCCTGCCATACCTGCTCAAGGCGCTGCACCTGATCTCCAAGGACATTCAGGTGGTGCTGTGCGCGGGAGCGCCCGACACCCCGGAAATCGCCGAAGAGGTCAAGACTGCGTTCGCCAAGCTGGATGAGGAGCGCGGCAACATCGTCTGGATTGAAGAAATGCTGCCGAAGCCTGAGCTGAATGCTTTGGAACACGGCTGTGATGCTTTTATCTGCCCGAGTATCTATGAGCCGCTCGGCATCGTGAACCTTGAGGCCATGGCCTGCGGTCTGCCGGTCGTCGCATCCGCCACCGGCGGTATTCCGGAGGTTGTGGTCGACGGTGAAACCGGCTATCTGGTTCCGATTGACCAGTTGCACGACGGCACCGGCACTCCCACCGATCCGGACAAGTTTGTACACGATATGGCCGCCGCTATCGACAAGATCATGGCTGACCCCGAACTCGCCAAGAAGATGGGCCAGGCGGGCTACGAGCGCGCCCGCGACCATTTCAGCTGGGAGTCCATCGCCGACAAGACCGTGGCCGTCTACCAGTCCGTCCTCGACGAGCAGAACAAGTAACGGCGATCCGACGCAGGCGAGGGCAAGGAATGATGCCCCCGCCTGCGGGGCCGTAATGCGCGGCATGACCGGATGGCACGGCTTCGCGAATTACCGCAACCATTCCAAACCCGCACTGCCGGCAAACCTCCCCACGACAAGGAACCACAACATGCCCACGACCGACACCGCCGACAACGAAGTCCTCAAGCTCGACAACGTCGAATTCCGCCGCAACCGGCGCGTCATCATCACAGACGTGAACCTCATCATCCACGCGGGGGAGCGATGGGTGCTGTTCGGGCCGAACGGCATCGGCAAATCCACCGCGGTCGGCATGCTCGCCACGCGCACGTTCCCCTCGGACGGTCGCGTATTCATCCTCGGCCATCAACTCGGCAAATACGACGTATTCAAACTGCGTACGCGCATCGGTCTGGCTTCGGCCGACCTCGGCCGGCAGTTTCCCGAATTCGAGGATCCGCTGGACGCCGTCGTCACGGGCCTGAGCGCCGTGACCGGACGATGGCGCGACACCTATACTGACGAGGAGTATGCGCGGGCGCGACAGCTGCTGCGCGACTTCCACGTCTCCTATCTCGAAGGCAAGGAGATGTGGCGGCTCTCCGAGGGCGAGCGCACCCGCGTGCTCATCGCCCGCGCGTTGATGGGCGACCCCGAACTGCTCATCATGGATGAGCCGACCACTGGCCTTGACCTGGGCGGCCGCGAGCAGGTGATGCGCACCCTGAGCCGTATCGGCGAAGAGGATTCGCGGCGTGCCGTGGTGCTGGTCACCCATCGACTTGAGGAGATTCCCGCGGGCTTCGACCACATCGCCATCATGGGACGCAAGCCGGTCTCCGCCGAGGACGCCACCAACGACGGCATTGACGCGATGGGCAACCCGTCCGCCGGCACCATCATCTACACCGGTCCACTGGAGGCCGGCCTGACCGACGAGCGACTGTCGGAACTGTTCGGCATGCCGATTGAGGTGCAACACACGCACGGGCGCTGGTCGGCGTTCGCGGTGTGAGACCGAGGCGTATCGGTCGCGGGCGGGATTCATGAGGAACCATGCCCGCGCATCTGATATAACGGTAGCCATGAATGGCACGCAAGAGCTGAAGGTCGCCGTAGCTCAGTTCACGGTTCGCCGGGAGCCGGAATGGAATCTTGACATTATCGACGGATATGTCTGGCGGGCCGCGGATGCCGGTGCTCGCTTGCTGGTGCTTCCGGAAGGGCTGATCGCGCGTGACGGCGATGATGACATGTTCGCGGCCGCACACGCGCAACCACTGGACGGGCCGTTCGTCACCGGCCTGAGACGGATCAGCGAAGAGCGTCGTATTACGTTGATGGGCACGGTTCATGCTGTGCCCGGCGCGGCTGATGCGGTGCCGGACAAGCCGGCGTCTTGCGCAACGGATTCCCGGGTCTCCAACGTTTTCGTCGTCATCCGTGACGGGGCTCTTATCGCGATCTATCGGAAGCTGCATCTCTATGATGCATTCGCCGCGCGGGAGTCCGATACGGTTCGTCCCGGTACCGAGCTGCCGCCAATCGTCGAGATCGACGGCTGGCATGTCGGCGTCATGACCTGCTATGACGTGAGATTTCCCGAAGTCGCGCGGTCGCTGGCCGTGCGCGGCGCCGATGTGATCATCGTCAGTGCGGCATGGGCGCGCGGGCGTTTGAAGGAGCGACATTGGAAGCTGATGACCGCCGCGCGTGCGCTGGAAAACACGTGCTACGTACTGGCATGCAGCGAGGTGAGCGCGCGCAACATCGGCTGCAGCCGTGTCATTGACCCGCTGGGCGAGGTCATCGCGCAGGCGGGTGACGGACAGGGCGAGGCGGGCGGACAGGCCGGAATGCTGATTGCCCGGCTGCACCGAGAAGTTCTCGAATCCGCGCGACGCACGCTGCCGGTTCTGGAGAACCGACGCTTCGCAGACCCGCAATTGCGGGATTGACGCGAATTTCCCGTATGACGCGCATGCGGCCCGGGAATCGGCCACACGCGTCGCACGACACGCCCGGATTGCGCTGCACGAATGTCAAAGTGCACCGTTGTACTTCAGTGATCCCCTGACGATTGTGCTGAGCAATCCGGGCGTGTCGCGCTCATCGGAAGCGCAGATCGCGCGAATCAGCCCGGTCGGCATCGGTCATGCGAACGAGGCGGAAGCGGGCGTGCCGTACTACGACGATACCTTCGATGAGGACGACGAATGCACCACGGCCGACATCAGCGATCCGGACGGGTCGATTGCTCGGGGCCTCAGCGGCATATACTACGAGGAGGGCATGCACTATACCGCCGCATCGGAACGGCAGAAGCGGGTCGACTGTTTCAGAGCCGCCGAGATCCTTTACCGGCACGCGGCCGGCCGCGGCAATGCGATCGGATGGCTGTGCCTGGGGTACGTGTACGCGTACGACCGCTGCAAGGGTAGATACTTCCGCTCGTATTACAACAATTTCGGCGAAGTTCCACCCAAACCGGATACGGACGTTTTGGCATACGAGTGCTTCTGTCATGCGGCCGAAGCGGAGATCGCGGAGAGCTGCTACAAGCTGGGAGACATGCTGGCCGAGGGCAGAGGCTGTGCGGCTGATCATGCGAAGGCGCTCGACATGTTCCTGCGGGAGTACATGTGTGACGGATATTGCGGCAGGCACATTTTTCACGAAATACATGATTGAGGAGGACGATACTATGGATGAGGTAGCCAAAGCAGATTCTTCCGCGGGCAAAACTTAAGATTTTCCCAGCAAGTGACGCTTACCATGAACACGCAAGCAAGAAAATCACGGCAAATCATGGAAAGGAGTCCATATGTGCACTGGTGTTCGTTTCTCCGACGATGAGGGAAACATGTATTTCGGCCGTAATCTCGACTGGAGCTTCTCCTACGGCGAGACCATTCTGGTCACTCCGCGAGGCTACCAGTACGACTATGCGTATGGGGCCGAAGGTAAAAGCGAACCGAATGCGGTGATCGGCGTGGGCGTGGTCATGGTCGACCGCCCCATGTATTTCGACTGCGCCAACGAGCATGGTCTGGCCATCGCGGGATTGAATTTCCCCGGCTACGCGGAGTTCGTGCATGAGCCGGTCGAAGGCACCGACAACGTCGCGACCTTCGAATTCCCGCTGTGGGTGGCACGCAATTTCGATTCCGTCGACGAAGTCGAGGAGGCGTTGAAGAACGTGACCCTCGTCTCCCAGATCGTGCCCGGCCAGCAGGAGTCGCTGCTGCATTGGATCATCGGCGACAGCGAGCGCAGCATCGTCGTCGAACAGATGGCGGACGGCATGCATGTGCACCATGACGACGTAGACGTGCTGACCAACCAGCCGACGTTCGGTTTCCATATGGAGAATCTGCGCAACTACATGTGCGTCGGCAACGAGATGGCCGAGCCGGCCACGTGGGGCAAAGCGTCCCTGTCCGCTTGGGGCGCGGGTGTGAGCATGCATGGCATTCCGGGCGATGTGAGCTCCCCGTCGCGTTTCGTGCGTGTGGCTTATGCCAACACGCATTATCCGCAGCAGGAAGGCGAGGCGGCCAACGTGTCCCGCCTGTTCCACACCCTTGGTTCCGTGCAGATGGTTGACGGCATGGCGAAGATGGGCAACGGCCAGTTCGAACGCACGCTGTTCACCAGCGGATATTCGTCCAAGACCAACACGTACTACATGAACACGTATGATGATCCCGCCATCCGCTCCTACGCGCTGGCCGATTTCGACATGGATTCCTCGGAGCTGATCACCGCCGCCTGAGCATGCGTGGGCTTTTTCGTCCGTCGGTTCCCATACAGACGGACGAAAAAGCCGCACGATTGCCGAAAAGGACATGAAAATGGAGTCGTGCGACAGATCCACTTTTCGGATACCGGCTCTTCCATTGCCCGCTCAATGCCGTTTGACGTCGGACCAATACGACACGCCGGAATATGGACTTCGAGCACTTTAAGTTTTTAGAGTGCGGGGTATGAGCAATACGACGACCACCTGGCATTCGATCCGTGAGGCGTCCATGATTTCCGGACTGCCCGAATCGACGTTGCGTTATTACGAGCAGATCGGCATCATCGATCCGATCGCCCGCGATCCGAGTTCAGGCCACCGAGTCTATTCGGACAAGGACATCGAATCGCTGACCACCATCGCATGCCTGGCGGCGACGGGCATGCCGCTTGAATCGATGCGCGAATACCTGAAGAACCGTTTCGACGGTCCGGAAGGCGCCCGACGGCAGATCGAACTGCTCGACGCGCAATCGCTGCGTCTGGCCGCGAAAGCCGAGGCCCTGCGCATCCAGCAGGCGTACGTGTCGCTCAAATCGCTCTATTGGCGCGCCATCGCCGAAGGACACGAGGATGAGGCCAACCGAATTCTCGAGGAAAACAAAGACGTCATCGAAAACGTCAAGAAACAGCCCGGCAAGGGCGCGATCGCACGCTGAACATTCAGACGACGATGGCCGCTATCCGCACGCAACATTTCCGACGATAGAATGAACGCGGCATGCGGCGCGAAGACATCGAATGGAAAGGAAGCCATGTTCGAGGAACTGCATAGGAAGATGAACGCGTTCTGGAACAACGACAGGACGCTGTCGCAGACCGATCCGGAATATGTCAAGCTGTTTTCCGACTTCGCTTACGGGGAAGTGGTGAACGAGCCGGGCGCGAACCATCCCGATCTGGACGACCAGACCCGCTCCCTGGCGATCCTCGCGGCTCTGGTCGGCTGCCAGGGTCTCGACGCGTTCGAAATGATGCTGCCGGTCGCCTACGAGACAGGACTGACGTCCGTGGCCATCAAGGAGATGATCTACCAAGCCACCGCATACTGCGGATTCGGGAGAACCCTGCCGTTCCTGAAGAAGCTCAACGTTTTCCTTGGAGCCGCGAACGTGCATCTGCCGCTGGAGCCGCAGGGCACGACCACGTCGGAGACCCGCGCGCAGGCCGGAGAGGACAAGCAGGTCGAGATCTTCGGCGAGAACATGCGCGGATTCGCGCAATCCGGACCGGAGGAGACCCGGCACATCAACAAGTGGCTGGCCGACAACTGCTTCGGCGACTACTACACTCGCGGCGGACTCGACACCCGCGAGCGCGAAATGGTCACGTTGTGTTTCCTGGCCGCGCAGGGTGGTTGCGAACCGCAGCTTACGGCGCATGCCAAGGCGAATATGGTCGTCGGCAATGAGAAGGCGTTTCTAATCGCGGTGGTCTCGCAGTGCATGCCGTATATCGGCTATCCGCGTACGTTGAACGCGATTCGTTGCATCGATGAGGCTGTGAAGGGCTGACCTGCCCGTTAAAAACGCCGGCAAACAAACAAAGGGCTATCCGCCGAACAAGACGGATAGCCCTTCCTTATAGCTGATTGTGGATGGCGTGCTGTGTTTACTCGCCCCACACGTCCTTGGCGATGGATTGGACGAGTGCGATCTTGGCCCACTGCTGGTCTTCGGTGAGCTTGTTGCCTTCCTGGGTGGAGGCGAAGCCGCACTGGGTGGACAGGCACAGGCGGTCGAGCGGAATGTACTGGGCGGCTTCCTGGATGCGGGCCTTGATGGTGTCCGGATCCTCAAGGTCGGGCTTCTTGGAGGTGATCAGGCCGAGCACGACCTTCTTGTCGCCGGAGACTTCGGCGAGCGGCGCGAAATCGCCGGAACGGTCGTCGTCGAACTCGAGGTAGTAGGCGTCCACGTTCTCCTCGCCGAACAGCTTGGCCGCGACCGGCGCGTAGCCTCCGGAGGAAAGCCAGGTGGAGTGAAAGTTGCCGCGGCACACGTGGGTGTTGATGACCAGGTCGTCCGGCTGGTCGGCGATCACGGCGTTGATGACGTCGAGGTTCTCCTGCTGCAGGCGTAGCGCGTCCTCGTCGCTCCAGCCGAGACGTTCGCGTACGCTCGCATCGCACAGGCGGGTCCAGGTGCAGTCGTCGAACTGCACGTTGCGGCAGCCGGCGGCATACAGGTCGGCGATGACCTGGCGGTAGGCGGCGACGATGTCGGCGGTCAGCTCGTCGTCGTTCTTGTAGAACTCGTCATACGGGTAGGCGGCCGCGTTGCCGGTGAGCACGAAGCGGGTCTGCGCGGGGGAGGGCATGGTCTGGCGGGCCACGGTGTTCTCGTCCTCGAACTGCTTGACGAACTTGAAATGTTCGACGAACGGATGGTTCTCGCCGGAGATCCTTCCGGTCACGGTGGCGGTGTCGGCCGGGGTCACCTCGTCGTGGAAGGCGACGCGGTGGGCTGCGGCGGCATGGTCCACGCCGTTGAAGCCCCACATGAAGTCGAAATGCCACCAGCCGCGGCGGAATTCGCCGTCGGTGATCACATGCAGGCCGGCGGCCTTCTGCTTGGCGACGAGTTCGGTGATGGCCTTGTCCTCGACCGCCTTGAGCGCTGCGGCATCGATTTTGCCGGCGGCGAAATCCTCACGCGCGGCCTTGAGCTCGGCCGGGCGGAGATAGGAGCCGACCACGTCGGCGCGGAACGGCGCGTTATGCGAGTATGCCATTGAATACCCCTTTTTTTGGGAAAGCGACAAATACCTAGTGAAGGTTACACGCACGTCCCGAAACACGGGCGCACACGGCTTCTCGGCCAGTATTCGTGCTTGAATGGATGATGTTATCCGTTACACATTCGAGAATGGAAGGCAATGAGCGAATCGCGCGATCCCGCAGGCGACAGTACGACCACGAACAACATGGGGGAGGTGCGGGAAGCCGAACATCAGGGCGCGGCCGTCAAGGCGGCGTTGGGTGCGAACATCGGCGTCGCCATCGCGAAACTGTGCGCGGCGTTCTTCACCGGATCGTCCGCCATGCTTTCCGAGTCGGTACATTCCATCGCGGATTGCTCCAACGAAATCGTATTGATGGTGGGCGGACGTTTCTCCAAGCGCAAGACGGACGGCGACCATCCGTTCGGCCTGTATCGCGCCAAATATCTTGCTTCGTTCGTCGTGGCCACGCTGCTGTTCTTCGTCGGTGGATTCTTCTCGACGTCCGAAGCGGTGAAGAAGCTTGTCGCGATCAGCGCCGATCCGGCATTGCGTGACGTGAACAGGATGGAACTGCTTGTCGCGTTCATCGTGGTCGTCATCAGCGCATGCCTGGAAGGATTCGGCCTGCACCAGAGCATCAAGGAAGCCAACGAGCGTATGGAACGCACGAACACGAAGCATATGGGCGTGTTCCGTTTCTGGAGGCACACCAAGTCCGCCGAACTGGCTTCGGTGATCATGGAGGATACGCTCGCTTTGATCGGTTTGGCGTTCGCAGGTCTCGGCATTGGTCTTGCGATTCTGCTCGACGATGAGATTTTTGATGCGTTGGGTGGTCTCATGGTCGGTCTGGTGCTGATCGTCGGTTCGCTGTTTCTCGCGTTCAAATCCGGTTCGCTGCTCATCGGCGAGGCCGTGGATTCCGATACGCGCGGGAAGATCGTCGAGGCGGTTACCACCACGCCGGGCGTCGAACGATTGCTGAACATGCAGACCGTGCACATGTCGGAGGACGACATCCTCCTGTGCGTCAAAGTGCAGACCAGCAAGCTCGACCGCGACTATGACGTGGAAACCGTCGACAAGATCGAGAAGGCCGTGCGCACCGCGTTGCCCTGGTACAATTTCGAGATCTACGTCGAGCCGGACATCTACAGCGCCAAACACGTGCACGCGTAACCGGTTCCCGCGTAACAGGAACCGTTCAATATGGGAAAGCCCGGACGATCTGATTCGTCCGGGCTTTCCCATATGCGTGTCGGAAATGGTGGACGTGGGATTATTCCTCGGCCACCAGATCCAGGTAGGAGTCGTTCCACAGGTCCTCGTCGCCGTCGGGCATGAGCAGCACGCGTTCCGGATTCAACGCCTCGACCGCGCCCTCGTCGTGGGTGACCAGCACAATCGCGCCCTCGTATTTGGCGATGGCCTTCAGAATCTCGTCGCGGGACGCCGGATCCAGATTGTTGGTCGGTTCATCAAGCAGTAGCACGTTCGCGCGGCTCGTCACCAGCGTGGCCAACGCCAGACGGGTCTTCTCGCCGCCGGAAAGCACTCGTGCCGGTTTCAGCGCGTCATCGCCGGAGAACAGGAACGACCCAAGGATGGAACGTGCCTGTGTGTCGTCAAGTTCCGGTGCCACGTGAATCAGATTCTGCAACACGGTGGCGTCAAGGTCCAATGTGTCGTGTTCCTGTGCGAAATAGCCGATCTTGCAGCCGTGCCCGTACTCCACGGATCCGGTGTCGGGATCCTCCAGGTGGGCGAGCAGACGCAGGGTGGTGGTCTTGCCAGCGCCGTTGTATCCGAGGATGACCACGCGGGAGCCCTTGTCGATGGCCAGGTTCACGCCGGCGAACACGATGTTCGAACCGTAGGCCTTGGAGATGTCCTTTGCCATGATCGGCGTGCGGCCGCAGGGCGCCGGTTCCGGGAAGCGGATGTCCGCCACCTTCTCCTTCTTCTGTGCTTCGGACGTGTTCTCCAGCAGTTTCTCCGCGCGACGCATCATGTTCTGCGCGGCCACGGCCTTGGTGGCTTTCGCGTGCAGACGGATGCCCTGCTGCATCAGACGTTCGGCCTTCTTCTCGGCGACCTCGCGTTCGCGGCGGCGACGTTCCTCGTCGACCACGCGCTGGTGCAGGTATGCCTTCCAACCGAGAGAATACATGTCGATCTGACCGAGCTGCGCATCCAAATGCCAGACCTTGTTCACCACTTCGTCAAGCAGTTCGGTGGAGTGGGAGATGACCAGGAAACCGCCCTCGTATTTTTTCAGATAGCCGCGCAGCCATTCGATGGAATCCGCGTCCAAATGGTTGGTCGGCTCGTCAAGGATCAGCGTGTCCGCGTCGGAGAACAGGATGCGGGCCAGTTCGATACGACGGCGTTGACCGCCGGAAAGCGTACCCAGCTGCTGGCCCATCACTTCCTGTGGCAGGCCGAGACTGGCCG
>ERZ1106919.2205-NODE-2205-length-11176-cov-8.174085_pt1 | contig 11176 bp, 6 predicted proteins | sample MGYA00403654_ERZ1106919 | MGnify/ENA primary metagenome ERZ1106919 (study PRJEB35170, sample SAMEA104062450) | human gut metagenome | biome: human gut; feature: human-associated habitat; material: faeces | place: Denmark | collected 2012-10-08 ... | reverse complement strand
TGTTGGCCTGCATTCCCGTCACAGTTTGGATTTGAACCTTGCTATGTAAATAGCCGTCTGGTTTCCAGAGGAATTCCGGTATCCTGTGAGGTTGATATCTACGGAGCACTCAGCGAGTACATCGGACTTTGCATTTCCAATGATGCAGTTACACTGCTTGATATCAACAACTCTGTTCCACAGTATATCTATGATGAAGATATCAAAGGAAAATACGATTACAAGCTTACTGATACATTTATGGGATTCCATTGTGGAAATACTCCTGCATGCAAGATGTGTGATTCCAGAGCTGTTAAATATCAGCTGATCCAGCACAGACTTCTTGAGCCGGCAGGATCTGAACCAGACTTTACAAGAGGAACTCTTGAAGGTGATATTGCTGCATCTGACATTACATTCTATCGTTTACAGTGCAATTCCGAGGGCGAGCTGGTTTCTTATGTTGCAGAAGGTGAAGTACTGGATGTACCTACAAGATCATTCGGTGGTATCGGTATTTTCGCAATCAAAGAAATGGGAAGATTCTACCGTCACGTACTGATCGAGGGCAACTATCCGCATCATGGAGCAGTTATGTTTGGACATTACGGAAAAGCATTCTATGAGGTAGTGAAATTCCTTGGACTGGATGTTAAGAAGATTGGCTATAACCAGCCGGCAGGCGTAAGATACCCGACAGAAAATCCATGGGGTTAATGAGAAATCAGTAAAACGGGTTATTAATGTTCATGTGATGTGAATGAATCTGAATACAGAATAAATAAACTGACACTATATTAAAGGCATCCCGGGGCTTTGCTCTGGGATGTATTAGATTAGAAATAGAAAAGGAGAGCACTTATGTATTATATTGGTATTGACCTTGGTACTTCCGCTGTAAAACTTCTTCTTATGGAAGAATCAGGAAAAATCTGTAACATCGTATCCAGAGAATATCCTTTATTCTTCCCACATCCGGGCTGGTCTGAGCAGAAACCGGAAGACTGGTGGGAGCAGAGCAAAGAGGGAATCCGCGAGCTGGTAAAAGACGTAGACAAATCCCAGGTAGCCGGCATCAGCTTCGGCGGCCAGATGCATGGCCTTGTCATCCTGGATGAGAACGATAACGTCATCCGCCCGGCGATCCTCTGGAACGACGGCCGTACCGCAAAACAGACCGATTATCTGAACACCGTAATCGGAAAATAAAAACTCTCCGAGTATACCGCAAACATTGCATTTGCCGGCTTTACCGCCCCCAAACTGCTGTGGATGCGCGATACCGAGCCGGAGAACTTTACAAAGATCAGCAAGATCATGCTGCCGAAGGACTACATCAACTACAAGCTGACCGGCGTACACTGCACCGATTACTCCGATGCTTCCGGCATGCTGCTGCTGGATGTGCAGCACAAGTGCTGGAGCAAAGAAATGCTGGATATCTGCGGCGTTAGCGAAGCCAAGATGCCCAAGCTGTTTGAAAGCTGGGAGCCGGTTGGCACCCTGACCGCCGAAGCTGCTGCCAAGCTGGGTTTGCCGGAAGGCGTTAAGGTCTGCGCCGGCGCCGGCGACAATGCTGCCGCTGCTGTTGGCTGCGGCGCTGTGGGCAACGGCAAGTGCAACATCTCGCTGGGAACCTCCGGTACCGTGTTCATCACCAGCAGCACCTTTGGTGTGGACAAGCAGAACGCCCTGCACAGCTTTGACCATGCAGACGGCGGCTACCACCTGATGGGCTGCATCCTGTCCGCTGCAAGCTGCAACAAGTGGTGGATGGAAGATATCCTGAACACCCAGGACTTCGGCAAGGAGCAGGAGCCCATCACCGCTGAAAAGCTGGGTGCAAACGATGTGTACTATCTGCCTTACCTGATGGGTGAGCGCAGCCCCCATAACGATCCCGCAGCCCGCGGTTCTTTCATCGGGCTGCGTATGGATTCCACCCGCGCCGATATGACCCAGGCTGTGCTGGAAGGCGTTGCCTTTGCCATCAAGGATTGTGTCGAGATCGCTCGTGCACAGGGTGTTGAGATCGCATCCAGCACGCTGTGCGGCGGCGGCGCCAAGAGCCCGCTGTGGCGCGAGATCATGGCAAATATTCTGGGCATTCCCCTGGCGCTGCCCCAGACTGAGCAGGGCCCCGGTTACGGCGGCGCCATGCTGGCAGCCGTTGCCTGCGGCGAATACGCCACAGTGCAGGAATGCGCGGATAAGCTGATCAAGATCAAGAGCGTGACCGAGCCGGATCCGGCTCTGGTTAAGAAATATGCAGCCCGCTATGAGCTGTGGCACAAGCTGTACCCGGCCCTGAAGCCGCTGTATGCAGAGATGGAGGCATTGCAATGAAGATCTATTCTGTAAATGATCCCGAATTCAAGCCTTATGGCCGTGTGGTGACCGGTCTGGAAGCTGCCAAGGCAGAGATCCTGCAGGCGCTGGCAACCACCCCGCTGCCGGAAGCTACCGACTATGTGGCCGAGGAGCCTGTTCTGCAGGGGCTGCCCGCAATGGTGGAAGTTTCCGAGCATCTGTTTGGCGGCATGCCGGTCCAGCTGGGCTGGTGCAACGGCCACAACACCAAACTGAACTGCCTGGAATACCACCGCGACAGTGAGTTCAACCTGGGCACCGAGGATTTCATCCTGCTGCTGGCCAAGATGGACGACATCACCGATGGCAAGCTGGACACCGCAAAGGTCAAAGCTTTCCGCGCACCGGCAGGCACCCTGGTGGAAGTTTACGCCACCACCCTGCATTACGCACCCTGCCATGTGGACCCGGCCAAGGGCTTCCGCGTGCTGGTTGCACTGCCGCAGGGCACCAACACCGCCAAGCCGGAAATCAAGGCTGACGGCGGTGACGACGCCCAGCTGTGGGCCTGCAACAAGTGGCTGCTGGCCCATGTTGAGAGCAGCGAAGCTGCCGCAGGCGCTTATGTCGGCCTGGAAGGCGTGAACATCGACATCGCAGACGATCTGTAAAAATAGTTAGAAGTTGGAAGGGAGGAGTTAGGAGTTACAATGTGCGTGCAGGCGCACACCATCAACTCCTACTTCCTAACTTGATATTGAGCAGAGCAAAATTAAAAAATAAACGGAGGGCAAACTTATGAAGTCTACCAACATCCCTGAAGTCAAGCTGGGCATTGTTGCCGTCAGCCGTGACTGCTTCCCCATTCAGCTGAGCGAAAAGCGCCGCGCCGCTATCGTGGCAGCCTGCCAGGCTAAGGGTCTGGACCTGTACGAGGCAAAGACCACCGTTGAGAACGAGAAGGACATGGAAAAGGCTGTTGCTGAGGTTACCGAGGCTGGCTGCAATGCTCTGACCGTTTTCTTGGGCAACTTTGGCCCCGAAACTCCGGAAACCCTGATCGCAAAGTTCTTCAACGGCCCCTGCATGTTTGTTGCAGCTGCTGAAGGCGACGGTGACATGATCAACGGCCGCGGCGATGCTTACTGCGGCATGCTGAACTGCTCCTACAACCTGGGTATGCGCCACCTGAAGGGCTACATCCCCGAATACCCCATCGGCACTGCTGATGAGATCGCTGACAAGATGATCGAGTTCGTTCCCATCGCCCGCACCCTGCTGGGTGTGCGTGATCTGAAGATCATCACCTTCGGCCCCCGCCCGCAGGACTTCTTTGCCTGCAACGCACCCATCAAGGGCCTGTACGAGCTGGGCGTTGAAGTGGAAGAGAACAGCGAGCTGGACCTGCTGGTTTCCTACAAAGAGCATGCAAATGACCCGCGCATCGAGGATGTCTGCAAGGATATGGCTGCCGAGATGGGCGAAGGCCACTACTATCCCGACCTGCTGGCCCGCATGGCTCAGTTTGAGCTGACCCTGCTGGACTGGGCAGATGCACACAAGGGCAACAAGAAGTACGTTGCTTTTGCTGACAAGTGCTGGCCTGCATTCCCCTCTCAGTTCGGCTTTGAGCCCTGCTATGTCAACTCCCGCCTGGTAAGCCGCGGCATCCCCGTTTCCTGCGAAGTTGATGTCTACGGCGCTCTGTCTGAGTACATCGGCATGTGCGCTTCCGGCGACACCGTTACCCTGCTGGACATCAACAACAGCGTGCCCCAGTACATTTATGATGAGGACATCGCAGGCAAGTTTGATTACAGCCTGACCGATACCTTCATGGGCTTCCACTGCGGCAACACCCCGGCCTGCAAGATGTGCAATGACCGTGCCGTTAAGTATCAGCTCATCCAGCACCGTCTGCTGGAGCCGGCCGGCAGCGATCCCGACTTCACCCGCGGCACCCTGGAAGGCGACATTGCACCTTCTGACATCACCTTCTACCGTCTGCAGTGCGACAGCGAGGGCAACCTGCGCTCCTACATTGCAGAGGGCGAGATCCTGCCTGTTGCTACCCGCTCCTTCGGCGGCATTGCAATCTTCGGCATCCATGAGATGGGCCGTTTCTACCGCCATGTTCTGGTCCAGAAGCGTTACCCGCACCACGGCGCCGTTGCATTCGGTCATTACGGCAAGATCCTGTTTGAGGTCCTCAAGTTCCTGGGCATTCAGGACATCGCTTACAACCAGCCCAAGAGCCTGCCGTACCCGACCGAGAATCCGTTTGCTTGATCTGGCATAAAAAGCTGAACCACAATCCAGCAACAAGAACGGAATCCACTATTTTGTTTCGGTAACAGTCACTATACTGTTAAGCGTAGGGAAAAACCGTAAAAAAACAAAAATCTAGGGAGGAACATTATGCTGAATCCGTCCGAACTGAAAAAGATCGATGCCTATTGGCGTGCCAGCAACTACCTGGCAGCAGGCCAGCTGTACCTGCTCGATAACCCCATGCTGCGCCGTCCGCTGACCCGTGACGACGTGAAGAAGAAGATCGTTGGCCACTGGGGCACCGTGCCTGGCCAGAACTTCGTTTATGTTCACCTGAACCGTGTCATCAAGAAGTACGACCAGGATATGATCCTGATCTCCGGCCCGGGCCACGGAGGAAACTTCTTTGTTGCCAACGCTTACCTGGATGGCACCTACTCTGAAGTTTACCCCAACATCAGCCGTGATGAAGAGGGCATGAAGAAGCTGTTCAAGCAGTTCTCCTTCCCCGGCGGCATCTCCAGCCACGTTGCACCCGAAACTCCGGGCTCCATCAACGAAGGCGGCGAGCTGGGCTACTCCATCGCACACGCATTTGGCGCTGTGTTCGATAACCCGGATCTGATCTGCGCAGTTACCGTTGGCGACGGCGAAGCTGAGACCGGCCCCCTGGCCACCAGCTGGCAGTCCAACAAGTTCCTGAACCCCGTGGGTGACGGCGCTGTTCTGCCCATCCTGCACCTGAATGGCTACAAGATCTCCAACCCCACCATCTTTGGCCGTATGACCCATGAAGAGATGGAGAGCTTCTTCCGTGGCTGCTCCTGGAAGCCGTACTTCGTTGAAGGCGACGACCCGATGACCATGCACGAGAAGATGGCTGAGACCCTGGATACCGTCATCGAAGAGATCCACGACATCCAGAAGCGCGCCCGTGCTGGTGAGGATATGGGCCATATCCAGTGGCCTATGATCGTTCTGCGCACCCCGAAGGGCTGGACTGGCCCGAAGGTAGTGGACGGCAAGCCCATCGAGGGCACCTTCCGTGCACACCAGGTGCCCATCGACATCACTGTCGGCACCCCGAACCAGGAAGAGCACCTGAAGCAGATCGAAGAATGGCTGCACAGCTACCATGCTGAGGAACTGTTCGATGAGAACGGCACCCTGATCCCCGAACTGCAGGAACTGGCTCCCACCGGCGACCGTCGTCTGGCTGCCAACCCGCACGCAAACGGCGGCAAGCTGCTGCGTGACCTGCGTACCCCCGATTTCAAGCAGTATGCAGTGGATATCCCGTTCCCCGGCTCTGTCGAGAAGCAGGATATGATCGAGCTGGGCGGTTACATCCGCGACGTGCTCAAGCTGAATGCTGATGCTAAAAACTTCCGCATCTTTGGACCTGACGAGACCATGTCCAACCGTCTGTACAAGTGCTTCGAAGCTACCCAGCGTGATTGGAACTCCACCATCATCCCGGGCGATGAATTCCTGGCACACGACGGCCGCATCATGGACTCCATGCTGTCCGAGCATATGTGCGAAGGCTGGCTGGAAGGCTACCTGCTGACCGGTCGTCACGGCTTCTTTGCTTCCTACGAGAGCTTCATCCGCGTGGTGGACTCCATGGTTGCACAGCATGCTAAGTGGCTGAAGGTTTGCAGCCAGCTGCCCTGGCGCCAGAGCATTGCTTCCCTGAACCTGATCCTGACCTCCAACGTATGGCAGCAGGATCACAATGGCTTCACCCATCAGGATCCCGGCTTCCTGGATCACATCGCCAACAAGAAGGCAGACGTTGTCCGCCTGTACCTGCCGCCGGATACCAACTGCCTGCTGAGCTGCTTCGACCACTGTGTCCGCAGCCGTGACTATGTCAACGTACTGGTCACCTCCAAGCATCCGCGTCCCCAGTGGCTGACCATGGAGCAGGCTGTTAAGCACTGCACCCAGGGCGTTGGCATCTGGGATTGGGCTTCCAGCGATGCAGGCGAAGAGCCGGATGTCGTCATGGCTTGCTGCGGCGATACCCCGACCCTGGAAACTCTGGCTGCTGTCACCATCCTGCGCGACGCTATGCCCGAACTGAAGATCCGCGTTGTCAACGTTGTTGACCTGATGAAGCTTGAGCCCAACACCAAGCATCCTCATGGCCTGTCTGACGCTGATTACGATGCTCTGTTCACCAAGGATAAGCCGATCATCTTCGCATTCCATGGTTACCCGACCCTGATCCATGAGCTGACCTACGAGCGTACCAACCGCAACCTGTCTGTCCATGGCTACCAGGAGGAAGGCACCATCACCACGCCGTTCGATATGCGCGTGCAGAACGAGATCGACCGCTTCCACCTGGTTAAGGATGCCCTGCAGCACCTGCCGCAGCTGGGCAACAAGGGCGCTTATCTGATCCAGCAGATGAACGACAAGCTGGTTGCTCATAAGAACTACATCCACGAAGTTGGCCAGGATCTGCCTGAGATCATCGACTGGAAGTGGCATCTGCCTGAGAACAAGTAATTTGTTCTAACCCTTTGTTTACTAACCCCAAACCCTGAAAATATGCCACCCACCGCAGCCCCCGCAAGGGGACTGCGGCGGGTGGTTTTTTGTGCGCTGATATTTTCTTCTCTTGTGCGGGCTGCTGTGCATGCTGGCCCGGCAAAATAAAAACACCCCCGCTCAGGCGCGGCACTGCTTTGCAGCAGGCCATGCGCCGGGGCGGGGGTGTTATTCGTTACAACAAATCAAGCCTTAAGCGGCTTGTGCACAGAACTTGCAGCAGAAATTACAGCTGCGGGCCGGCAGAGACCAGAGCCTTGCCGTGCTCGTTGCCTTCGTACTTGGCGAAGTTCTTGATGAAGCGGCTTGCCAGGTCCTCAGCCTTCTTGTTCCACTCAGCAGCATCTGCATAGGTGTCACGAGGATCGAGGATAGCGGGATCAACGCCGGGCAGAGAAGTGGGAACTTCGAAATCGAAGTACGGGATCTTCTTGGTCGGGGCTTCGTTGATAGCGCCGCTCAGGATAGCGTCGATGATGCCGCGGGTATCCTTGATGGAGATACGCTTGCCAGTGCCGTTCCAGCCAGTGTTGACCAGGTAAGCCTTAGCGCCGCTCTTTTCCATCTTCTTGACCAGCTCTTCAGCATACTTGGTGGGATGCAGTTCCAGGAATGCCTGGCCGAAGCAAGCGGAGAAGGTCGGGGTGGGCTCGGTGATGCCGCGCTCGGTGCCGGCCAGCTTTGCGGTAAAGCCAGACAGGAAGTAGTACTGGGTCTGAGCCGGGGTCAGGATGGAGACCGGGGGCAGAACGCCGAATGCGTCAGCAGACAGGAAGATAACATTCTTGGCTGCCGGAGCAGAAGAAATCGGGCGAACGATGTTCTGAATGTGGTTGATGGGGTAGGAAACACGAGTGTTCTCGGTCACGCTCTTATCAGCGAAATCGATCTTGCCTTCGGCGTCGAGGGAGACGTTCTCCAGCAGAGCGTTGCGCTTGATGGCGTTGTAGATGTCAGGCTCAGAATCTTTGTCCAGGTTGATGACTTTGGCGTAGCAGCCACCCTCAAAGTTGAAGACGCCGTTGTCGTCCCAGCCGTGCTCGTCGTCGCCGATCAGCAGGCGCTTCGGGTCGGTGGACAGGGTGGTCTTGCCGGTGCCGGACAGACCGAAGAAGATGGCGGTGTTCTTGCCCTCCTTGTCGGTGTTGGCCGAGCAGTGCATCGACGCGATGCCCTTCAGCGGCAGCAGGTAGTTCATGTAGGAGAACATACCCTTCTTCATTTCGCCGCCGTACCAGGTGTTGATGATTACCTGCATTTTTTCGGTGAGGTTGAACACGACCGCCGTTTCCGAGTTGAGTCCGAGTTCCTTGTAGTTCTTGACTTTGGCTTTCGAGGCGTTCAGCACCACGAAATCGGGTTCGCCGTACTTCTCCAGCTCCTCGTCCGTCGGGCGGATGAACATGTTTTTCACGAAATGCGCCTGCCAGGCGACCTCCATGATGAAGCGGATCTTCAGACGGGTGTTCTCGTTGGCTCCGCAGAACGTGTCCACGACGAAGAGCTTCTTGTTCGACAACTCTTCGACAGCGATCTTTTTCAGCTCCTTCCAGGTCTTCTTCGTCACCGGTTTGTTGTCGTTCTTGTATTCGGGCGAGGTCCACCAGATGGTATCTTTGGTGGTTTCGTCCATGACGAAGAACTTGTCTTTCGGGGAACGACCCGTGTAAACGCCGGTCATCACGTTCACGGCACCCATTTCGGTTACCTGACCCTTTTCATAACCGCGCAGGCCCTTGCGGGTCTCCTCGCGGTAGAGTTCGTCGTACGACGGGTTGTAGATTACTTCCGTAGTACCCGTGATGCCGTACTGTTTCAAATTGATTTTAGCCATAATTATTGATTTAAATTAATCCTCTTATTTCACTTGACAGCGGTTGTTCGTTTATGAACGATGCTCGCAAAGTTAAAGATTTTTTTCGAATGTGAAAATATTAACAGTAGGTTTATCGTTTTTCCCGGCGAATCATTCGGCTGTCGATGGCGTTTACGATCACCGCGATCGCACCGTCGCCCGTTACGTTGGTCGCCGTACCGAAACTGTCCATGGCAATGTAGGTGGCGATCATCAGTCCGATCATATTTTCGTCGAACCCGAGCATCGACTCCAGCAATCCGATCGCAGCCATGATGGCTCCGCCCGGTACGCCCGGTGCGGCGATCATCGTAATGCCCAGCAGCAGGATGAAACCCGAGTAGGTGCCCATCGAAACGTCCAGTCCGGAGAGCATCATCACCGCGAGCGAGCAGGCGACGATCTTCATCATCGAACCCGAGAGGTGGATCGTGGCGCAGAGCGGGACGACGAATGACGCGATTTCGGGCCGCACGCCGAGTTTCAGGGTCTGCGCCAGCGTCACGGGGATCGTGGCTGCCGACGATTGCGTACCGAGGGCCGTCATGTAGGCGGTCATCATCGTGCGGAGCATCTTCAACGGATTCTGCCTTGCCACGAGGCCCGCGATCGAGAACTGGATCAGCAGCAGGACGACCGTCATCACGAAGATAATCACGATCAACTTGAGGAAAATGCCCAGAATACCCGATACCTGCCCCGACTGAGTCATCGAGAGGAAGATGAAGGTACCGCAGACGTACAGGGGCAGCAGCGGGATGATGACCTTCGAGATGACACGCTCGATGATGAGTTTGAAATCATCCATCATGCCCTTGAGCTTGTCGCTGTGGATATAAGCCATGCCCAGTCCCAGCACGAAGGCGAGAATGAGGGCGGTCATCACGCCCATCAACGGGGGCATTTCGACCGTGAAGAACGGTTGCATGGGTGTTGCGGCGGTTTCTCCCGGGGCGCTCATCTCCGTACCGCCCAATAGCCGGGGTAATATCCCGAAACTTGTGAAGAAAGTTCCGAATCCCGAAAACAGGGTAAAGGCATAGGCCAGGGCTGCGGTGATTACCAGCAGCCGTCCTGCCTTGCTGCCCAGGTCGGCGATGCCCGGAGCCACGAGGCCCAGGATCAGCAGCGGGATGACGAAGTTCAGAAAATTGCCGAAAATGTTGTTGAAGGTCAATGCGATTCGGGTGAACCACTCGGGAACGAAGAGGCCGAATACGATGCCCAGCGCGATAGCCAGGAGCACTTTGGGAAGTAAGCCGAATTTATGCTTCATAAGGTGTCGTTTCATTGGTTTTCGGTTGGACGATTCATGCGTCGGGGCCTTGGGCCGATCGTGTTCCCGATTCGGACCGAATTCGTTTTTCGGAGGTCCCGTTGCATGCCGTTTTTCTATTAACGTATAAAAAGGGAGCAATATTTGTGCAAAGAAGAGAATATTTTCTAATTTTGTCAATATGACTGCACTGTATAGCGATATTATTTTCGGCCCGATCCATTCCCGCAGATTGGGTCTGTCATTGGGTGTCAATCTGTTACCCACTCAATCGAAGTTGTGTAGCTTCGATTGCATTTATTGCGAATGCGGCTGGAATGCCGAACATCCGGGCGCCCGCCGGTTCAATTCGCGCGAGGACGTGCGTACCATGCTCGGAGCGACCTTGCGTCAGATGGTTTCCGAAGGTACGCCTCCCGACGTGATTACTTTCGCCGGTAACGGCGAGCCGACGATGCACCCCGATTTCGAGGCGATCATCGACGATACGATCGTCTTGCGGGACGAAATTTGCCCTTCGGCGCGGATTTCGGTGTTGAGCAATGCGACGCAGATCGGCCGCGAGAGCGTGCGCCGGGCCTTGCGCCGGGTCGATAACAACATCCTGAAACTCGATTCCGCTTTCGACGATACGGTTCGGCTCATCAATAACCCGTGCGGGACCTATTCGGTGGCCGAGGTGGTGAAGAACATGAAACTGTTCGACGGGCAGATGATCCTGCAGACGATGTTCCTGCGGGGCGAGTGCGAGGGCCGTACGGTGGACAACACGACCGAGCGGGAGGTCGCGGCCTGGTTGAAGCTGGTCGAAGAGATCCGGCCCCGTCAGGTGATGGTCTATTCGCTCGACCGCGACACTCCGTGCAAAACCTTGCAGAAAGTCCCCCGCGAAGATTTGCAGGCGATCGCTGCCCGGGTCG
>ERZ1106919.2195-NODE-2195-length-11220-cov-3.222571_pt1 | contig 11220 bp, 8 predicted proteins | sample MGYA00403654_ERZ1106919 | MGnify/ENA primary metagenome ERZ1106919 (study PRJEB35170, sample SAMEA104062450) | human gut metagenome | biome: human gut; feature: human-associated habitat; material: faeces | place: Denmark | collected 2012-10-08 ... | reverse complement strand
AACTTCAAGCCCACCCAGCTTTCCGGCGGGCAGAAACAGCGTGTGGCGATCGCACGTGCCATGGTGAGCCATCCCCGGCTGCTGCTGGCGGACGAACCCACCGGTGCGCTGGACACCCGTTCCGGCGAGCAGATCATGGAACTGTTTGCCCAGCTGAACGCAGAAGGTGTGACCATCGTAATGATTACCCACGAACTGGAAATTGCCCAGCACGCCCAGCGGATCGTAACCATCCGTGACGGCAGACTGGAACAGGGCGGTTTCGGAGAGCGCCGGACAGAACAGGAGGGCGATGCTTCATGACAAAGGTGAAAAAGATCGTGACCATAGCGGTTTGCCTGGCAGTAGCTGCCGGCGGCGGCACAGGCGGTACGCTTCTGTATCGCTCCAGACAGGCGAAAAAGCATGAGGTAGATGTGATGCCCGTTGCCAACATGGTGCAGTACTATTGGGGCGATGATCTGTCGATGGATGGTCAGGTCGTCTCCGGCGATGTGCAGAACGTGACACCGTCCAACGACCAGCTGGTGGAAAAGGTGCTGGTCAAAGAGGGCGACCATGTGACAAAGGGAACGCCGCTGCTGCAATATGACATGACGGCGGTGGGACTGGAAGTGGCACAGAAACAGACGGCGCTCGCCGTGGCACAGGACAACGTGCGCCAGGCGAAGAAGGAACTGGAACGCATCCAGAAACTGAAACCGTCAGAAGAGGCGCCGGTGATCCCGGATTATCCCGACTATCCGGACGAGCCAGACGAACCGGATACGCCGGACACACCCGGAACGCCCAAGGATACCCTGGCGGCGGTGACGGCGCTGACACAGGCGGCAGCCGGCAGCGGCTCGGAGAGCGACCCGTTCCAGTTCGCCTGCACCGGAACGACGGTGGTCAAGCAGGCAGTCCTGGACCAGCTGAAAGCATCGGGACAGTGCGCTGTCTTTGTGGTATACAGCGACCAGGGCGAAGTGCTGTACGGCTGGCTGGTGCGTGGCAGCCAGCTGACCGCTACGGGAGACTGGACACTGGGACAGAATGTTACCGTGACCGAGGACGGCGGCGTGCAGATCTCCGGAAACGGCGTCTGGTACGGTACGCTCCAGGTGGGCGGTACATTCGACTATGACCCGGCAGGCGGCGATGATTCATCCGGCGATACAACACAGCCGGCAGACACCACACCGGGGACTTCGGATGACGCAGCGTCTGCGCCGGGAACGCAGACCACATCACCGGACACCACAGCTGCACCCACTGCACAGATGCAGGGCGGATTTGTGATAACGCCTATGGCGGCAATACAGCCCATGGCATCCGCTGCATCGGACAGCGACAACTATGTCTACACCCGTGCGCAGCTGAAACAGAAGGCGGCAGAACAGCAGATCGCCATTCAGTCCGCAGAGATCGACGAGAAAAAGGCGCAGATCGACTACGTGGACGCGCTGCTGCGGGAACTGGCGAAGATCGACGGCGTTGTCACAAAGGTGGCAGAGTCTGTGGAATCCCTGGAGACCAACGAGCCGTACCTGGTAGTACAGGGCAGCGGCGGCATCATGGTACAGGGCAATGTCAGCGAGATGAACCTGGACAAGCTGACGGTCGGTTCCCAGATCACAGTGAACGCCTGGGATACCGGAGAAATGCTCACCGCAGAGGTGACAGAGATCGGCACAACGCCGACTGCCTACACCAACCAGAACGGCAGCGAGAACCCCAACAACAGCACCTATCCGTTCCAGGCGGCAGTGACCGATTCCACCAGCCTTTCCGTGGGCAGCTATGTGAGCCTCAGCTTTACCAGCGAGGTGGACAGCAGCACGTTCTATCTGCCCATGAGCTATGTGCGGCAGGAAAACGGACAGTACTATGTGATGCGGGAATCCAAGGACAAAAAGCTGGAGCGGCAGAACATCCAGACGGGAAAGATCATCGACGGCGGCAGCGCCATTGAGATCCTGTCCGGCATCAGCCAGGAGGACTACATCTGTTTTCCCTATGGAAAATATGCGTCAGAGGGTGCGCTGGTCCATGAGACCAACGGCACATCGGAATATTAAAGGAGGGACAGAATATGCTGGAAAACATCCGTTTATCCTTACAGGGCATTTTGTCCCATAAGGTGCGTTCCATTCTCACCATGCTGGGCATCATCATCGGCATTGCGGCGATCATCGCCATTGTTTCCACCATCAAAGGCACAAACGAGCAGATCAAGAACAATCTGATCGGTGCGGGAAACAACACGGTCAGCGTCCAGCTGTACCAGGGCGACAGCCCCTATGACTTCACCTATCAGTCGGCGCCGGACGGCGTGCCGGTCATCTCCCAGGCAGTGCGGGACAACATCGCCGCACTGGACAATGTGGAATCGGCATCCTTTTACCGCACACGTTCCTACTGCAACAACGTATACTATCAGAACACCCAGTTCAGCGGCGCCATGTTCGGCATAGATGCCAGATACTTTGACACAGCCGGCTATGAGGTGCAGCAGGGAAGAGGATTCCTCAGCAGGGAATACACCGACAACGCCAAGGCAGTGATCCTGGACAGCACCGCCGTCAAGAGCCTGTATTCCTCCGAAGATCCGGTGGGAACGGTCATCGACATCAACGGCGAGCCGTTTACGGTGGTGGGGGTTGTCACTGAGGTGAACAGCTTCGAACCGGTCATCAACTCCGAAGAGGACTACTGGACTTATATGGGAAACAGCGGCGGCAAGATGTTCATTCCGAACCAGTCCTGGCCCATTGCGTACCAGTATGACGAACCGGAAAACTGCCTGGCAAAGGCAGTGGACACTGACAGTATGCCGGCTGTGGGAAAAAAGGTGGCAGAACTGATGAACGCCACCATCCGCACCACCAGCGCCGGCGGCGAAAATGACAGCAGCCAGGTGAAATATGACAGCCAGGATCTGCTGAAACAGGCGAAGTCCCTGCAAAAGCTCAGCTCTTCCACCAATACCATGCTGATCTGGATCGCCAGCATTTCCCTGCTGGTCGGCGGCATCGGCGTTATGAACATCATGCTGGTATCTGTAACAGAGCGTACCCGTGAGATCGGTCTGAAAAAGGCGATCGGTGCGAAAAAGGGAAAGATCCTGGCGCAGTTCCTGACAGAGGCATCTGTGCTGACCAGCATCGGCGGCATCATCGGTGTGGGCATCGGTATCGGGCTGGCACAGCTGATCTCCAAGATCGCATCCGTGCCGGTGGCAATCAGTTCCCTGTCCATTGTGGTTTCCGTGGTATTCTCCATGGTGGTGGGCATTGTCTTTGGACTGATCCCGTCCATCAAGGCATCCAACCTGAATCCCATTGACGCTCTGCGCTATGAGTGACGCAGTGTCATTTTACTTTCAATTTGTTCAACTTGTTCTATGATAAACAGAAAGTTCCGGTCTGCGGAAAAATTGCAGACCGGAGCTTTCGCAGTTGGTGAAAATGGCTGCTGTACACATTGCATTTTCTGAAAAATCCCCTTGACAAATGGGGCGTGATAGCGTATAATAGAAATAGAAAGAGCATACCAGTAGACGGTCTGCTCCCAAGGTAAGATTATTTTAGAAATAACTGTCCGAGTTTTGCAGTTCTGGGGCGGTTATTTCTTTTTTGATTATAGTGTGAAAAATCAGACTTGCAGGATTTCGCAGCGTGAAATCCGTAGGGGTCTCCGTCAACATGGGCACCCGGGGGCTGAAAGCCGCGCTCGACGAGCTCGAGTACGTCAACGGCGCGCCCGGCACCGCTTGGGCGGATCAGCGCGTGGCCAACGGCATCGAGGAGCCGATGGATATCAAGATGTGGTGCATCGGCAACGAAATGGACGGCCCGTGGCAGGTGGGCCACATGAGCCCGGAAGAATATGCCGGCGCGGTGGATAAGGTGGCCCACGCCATGAAGCTCGCCGAGTCCGGTCTCGAACTCGTGGCCTGCGGTTCCTCGGGTGCCTATATGCCGACCTTCGGCACGTGGGAGAAGACCGTGCTCACCAAGGCTTACGAGAATCTCGACTTCGTCTCCTGCCATGCCTACTACTTCGACCGCGGCCATAAAACCCGGGCCGCCGCCTCCATGCAGGACTTCCTGGCCTCTTCCGAAGACATGACCAAGTTCATCGCCACCGTCTCGGACGCGGCCGATCAGGCGCGCGAAGCCAATAACGGCACCAAAGACATCGCCCTGTCCTTCGACGAATGGGGCGTATGGTATTCGGACAAGTGGAACGAGCAGGAAGACCAGTGGAAGGCGGAGGCCGCGCAGGGTTTGCACCACGAGCCATGGCCCAAGTCTCCACATTTGCTGGAAGACATCTACACCGCGGCCGACGCGGTGGTCGAAGGTTCCCTGATGATCACCCTGCTCAAGCACTGCGATCGCGTGCGTTCCGCCTCGCGCGCCCAGCTGGTCAACGTCATCGCCCCCATCATGGCCGAGGAACACGGCCCGGCATGGCGGCAGACCACGTTCTACCCGTTCGCCGAAGCCGCCCTTCACGCGCGCGGCCAGGCCTACGCTCCGGCCATCAGCTCCCCCACCATCCATACCGAGGCATACGGCGACGTGCCGGCCATCGACGCGGTAGTCACGTGGGATGAACAGGCCCGCACCGGTCTGCTGCTTGCCGTCAACCGCGACGCCAACACCCCACACACGCTCACCATCGACCTTTCCGGGCTGCCCGGCCTGCCCGGTCTCGGCACGCTCGCGCTCGGCAAGGCGCAACTGTTGCATGAGGACGATCCGTACCGCACCAACACCGCCGAAGCGCCCGAAGCCGTCACGCCGCAACCGCTCGACATTGCAATGAACGCCACCGGCACCTGCACGGCAACGCTTCCCGCCATCTCCTGGATCAGCGTGGAATTCCACGGCTAAAAGACGGAGAGTCACGCCCGTACCAAGTACAGTCAAGTCCAATACGACCAGGACCCGTCAATCACCATACGATTGACGGGCCTTGTCATTCACTTCGGATATTTCGAACCACGGATTCATCAGGCGCGCGCCAACGCCGGTGAGGACTCGCGCAGGGAGAGGCTATAGGGGGCCTCGATGGTTTGGGCAGGAGCGCGACTGCCGGATTCGACCTGTTGGATGATGGATTCGACGGCCAGTCGGGCGATGGCTTCCCTGCCGGGGTTAACGGTGGAAAGAGACGGCACCATGTAGGCCGATTCCTCCACGTCATCGAAGCCGATAACGCGAACATCATCCGGCACGGCAACGCCGCGTTCGCGCAGTTCACGCAGCACGCCCCACGCCAGCAAGTCATTCAAAGCGAACACGGCATCGAATTGCAGGCCACTCTCCAGCATGGTGTCCACCGCGGCCAAACCGTCGGCGCTCCCCCAGCCTTGGGTTTCGATAAGCAGACTGTCATCACAGGGGATGTCGCGCGCGGCCAGCGCCTCACGATATCCGTGGGTGCGGATGGAGCCCGACGAGAAATCGTGCTCGGGGTGGGGCACGGCACCGACTACGGCGATGCGGCGGCAACCGGCATCAAGCAGGTGATAAGTCGCGGCGGCGGCCCCTTCGCGATTGCGAATCACCACGTGCGGCGCGTTGACGCCGAACAAACGTTCACCCAACAGCACGAGCGGGTAATCGCCATCCAAAGCCGCGATATCGTCAACCGTCATCATCAGAGGGCTTAAGATGAGCCCGTCCGCGCTGTGCGTGCCCATCGATGCGATGCTTTCCAGCTCGCGGGCACGATTGTTAGTGGTGGATTCCACGATGACGCCGTAGCCATGTTGCCGGGCCTCGGCCAGAATATCCTCGGCGAGTTCGGAGAAGTACACCTGCCGCAGATCGGGAATAACCAGCTTGAGCAACCGGGTACGCCCGGAACGCAGGTTTCTGGCCGACGAGTTGACTTTGTATCCGAGCCTGTCGATGGCTTCCGCAATACGCGCGGCCATCGCCTCGCTCATATATGGCTGTTTGTTCAGAAAATTAGACACCGAGGCTACCGAAACACCGGCCTCATGGGCCACGTCCGCCATCGTCACTCTGTTTTTGCCTCGCACGGTGACCACCCTACCCGACTTTGCTGGAGATACGAAAACGACTCCCCTGCTACGATGAGCAGCAAGGGAGCCGTTGGGTAATTAGGCGCTATGCGCGGTTTTACAGCTTGACGACGAGTACGCCGTTGGGCTGGATGGCGGCCGTGTGCTCGGACTCGTTGACCTGGGCCAGCGAGGCGACCAGCGGTTCGCCTTCCACGTCCACGACCGCAACATCGTGGGTGCGGTTGAACAGGAACACGAAGTGGTTCTCGCCAGTTTCGTCCGCACGCTCGACGCGCAGCACTTCACCGCGATCGTCCTCAGCCGAAGTCTCGATGCCGAGTTCCTCCAGCAGCACGGGCAGGCTCTTGGCCAAACCCTCACGGCCGAGACGGGCACCGACGTATGCGGCCTTGCCGTCGCCGAAGTCGTTGACGGTGATGGCGGGAGCGCCGTCGAAACCGGTCCACTTATCTGCCTTGAAGGAGGCGACCACGTGAGCGGTATCGGCCACGGAGGTGATCACGTCGGCGAAATCGTGCGCCACGGTTCCGTTGTCCAAGTCAAGGTGGTCCATGGCACCGGGGAAGTCGTTGCCCATCGGGGCGAATTCCTCAACGCGCACACCCACCACGTCACGGATGGAACCGGGGTAGCCACCCAGCCAGACGTGATCCTTGTCATCCACCAGACCGGTGTAGTAGGTCACGAACAGCTTGCCGCCGTTCGCCACATACTCGCGCACGCGGCGCGTGGTCTCTTCGGACAGGATGGTCAGGCTCGGCAGCACGACGGCTTCGTACTCGTCCCAAGGGCCGCGAACCGGCACCACGTCTGCGGTCAGACCGTTGTCCGCCAGCGCGCGGAACCACGCGAGCGGCTCGGTCCAATGGCGTACCTCCTGAGTAGGCGTGGCGGTGTGTTCCGTAGCCCACTGGGACTCGTAATCGAAGACGACGGCGACCTTGGACTTGACCAGCTTGGTGCTCAGCAGGCCCTCGTCAGCAAGCTTGTTGAGGTCGGCACCCAGCTCGCACACATCGCGGAAGATCTGGGAGTCGGGGCCCGCGTGAGGAACCATCGAAGAGTGCCACTTCTCGGCACCGGCCTTGGACTGGCGCCACTGGAAGTAGCAGATGGCGTCGGAGCCCATGGCCAAGTGGGCCAGGGAGTCGCGCACCAATTCGCCGGGTTCGACGCGATAGTTGATTGGGCGCCAATTGACGGCGGAGCTGGAGTGCTCCATGAGGAACCACGGATTCTTGCGGGCGATGCCGTCGCACAGGGAGGCCGAGTAAGCCAGCTCGTCGAAGTGGGCTTCGCCAGGCGTGAAGTAGTGATCGTTGGACACGAAGTCCACGTCGTAACCCCACTTGTCGTAATCGATGCCGGTACCGCCGGCGGAGACCATGAAGTTGGTGGTCTGCGGCTTGGGGGCGATCTCGAGCAGGGCATCGCGCTCGGCCTTGTAAAAGTCGAGCAGGGCGTCGGAGCTGAAGCGCTTCCAGTCAAGCAGTTTGCCCGGATTCATGAAGTTACCATCGCCGATGAAGCGCGGCGGGATGATCTCGGAGAAATTGTTCATGCGCTGCGCCCAGAAGGCGGTGCCCCAGGCGTCGTTGACAGCGTCGATGGTGCCGTACTTCTTCTCGCACCACTTCTGGAAGGCGCGCTCGGCGTCTTCGGAATAGTCGAAGCGGTTGTGGCAGCCGTACTCGTTGCTCACATGCCAAGAGACCACATAGGGGTTGTCCTTGTAGTGCTCGGCCATCTTGCGGCACAGGTTGAGCGCGTAGTCAAGGAAGACCGGGCTGGTGGCGCGCCAGTGCTGGCGGGCACCGGGCTGGCAGACGTCGCCGCGGTAGTCGACCCAGAGGATCTCCGGGTGGGCCTGGGTCATCCACATCGGCGGGGATGCGGTGCCGGAGGCGAGATCGACGGCGATGCCGGCCTTGCCGAGCTTGTCGATGACGCGATCGAGCCAATCGAAGTCGTACACGCCTTCTTCGGGCTCAAGCTTGGCCCAGGAGAAGATGGCTACGGAGACGAGGTTGACGCCGGCCTGCTGCATAAGCTCGATGTCTTCGTCCCAGACTTCCTCCGGCCACTGGTCGGGGTTGTAGTCGCCGCCGTACCAGATGCGGGGCTCGTTGCCCGCAAGAGGCTGCGGCCACTTGAACTCTTTACGTTCCATGATGATTCAGTTCCTTTATTGAATTTTATCGATAATCTGCGTCTACGGGAATAAATTCCTCACGTTGCACAGACACACAAGGAGGCACCTGCACAATTCTCAACAATGCGAATATCTGCATAGGTGCCTCCTTCTGTTAGTGGTTATGCCTTTATCTCGGCTCCCTCCACCAGAAGGGAGCCAAAGTACGCTCACTCCTTGACGGCGCCTGCGGCCAGGCCGGACTGCCAGTACTTCTGCAGGCACAAGAACGCGATGACCAAGGGGATGATCGTGATCAGGGAGCCCGTGATCACCAGGTTCTGGATCGCCTGGCCGCCGGCCGTGCTCGCCTGGTCCTTCCACTGGTTCAGGCCGATGGTCAGCGGGTACCAGTCCGCGTCCTTGAGCATGATCAACGGCAGGAAGTAGTTGTTCCACGTCGCCACGATCGTGAACAGGGCCGTCGTAACGATGCCCGGAGCCAACAGCGGCAGGGACACCTGGAAGAACGTGCGGAACTCCGAAGCTCCATCAACTCGTGCGGCTTCAAGCAATTCCGTCGGAACCGCCTGCTCGCTGAAGATCCACATCAGGTACAGGCCGAACGGGCTGATCAAACTCGGTATAATCATGGCCCACGGGGTGTTCGTCAAACCCAATTTGGCGAACAGGAGGAACTGGGGGACCGCCAAAGCGATGCCCGGCACGCTGATCGCGCCGATGATGACCACGAACACCGCGTTGCGGCCCGGGAAGCGGAACTTCGCCAATGCGTAGCCGCCCATGATCGCCAGGAGGGTCGCGCCGCCGGCGCCGACCACCACGTACAGGATCGTGTTGAACAGCCAGCGCGCGAAGATCCCGTCCTGATAGGAGAACACGGTCGCGATGTTGTCGAACAAAGCGAACGTCTTGCCGAACCCCAGGCCGAACGTGCTCGTGAAGTCGGCCTGTGTCTTCGTCGCGTTGATCAGCAGGTACACGAACGGGAACAGGCAGTACACGGCGAAGACCGCGCACAGGACGGTCAACAACGTGGAACGCCTCGGGTTGTTCACGTTCGCGAACCCGGCCTTCGCGCTGCGCTTGCGTTCGGCGGCCTCGTCGGCGGCGATCCTCTTCTGGCGGGCCTTCTCCGCCTTCCTGGCGGCCTTCTCCTGGGCCTTGAGCTCGGCGTCGGTCAGGCGACCGGCGGCCGAAGTCGTTGCTGCACTCATCACATACGCTCCTTCACGATCATCATCGATTCCTCAACACGAACAGCGGTCATCGTCACTTCATCTGCTCCTTCAGGCTGTTCAACTGGACGATGTAGGCGATGGCCATGGTGATCACGGCCATCACGATCGCCAACGCGGCCGCATAATTCGACTGGTTGCCGCTGAAGCTCAGGTTGTACGCGTACATGTTCGGCGTGTAATACGTCGTGATCGCATTACCAGGAACCATGTTCTGCAAAATGCTCGGCTCGTTGAACAACTGGAACGAGCCGATGATGCTGAAGATCACCGTGATAGCCAGGCTGCCGCGCAATTCGGGAAGCTTGATGCTCTTCACGATCTGCCACTCCGACGCGCCGTCGATGCTCGCCGCCTCATACAGGGAATGCGGGATGGTCGACAGCGAGCTGTAGAAGATGAGCATGTTGTAGCCCGTGAACTCCCACGTCACGATGTTCCCGATGCTGGCCAACAACACGGAAGGGGCGAGCACGTCGATGTCCGTGCCCAGGAAATCGTTCAACGAACCCACCAGGCCGTACTTCGCGCCGTACACGAAACCCCAGATCAAAGTCGACACCACAGCCGGCACCGCGTACGGCAGGAACGTGGTGATGCGGAAGAACTTCGCACCATGCAGCTTCATCGAATCCAAAGCCAAAGCCATCGCCGCCGACAGGAACAGCATGATGGGAACCTGCACCATAGTGAACAGGGCCACGCGCCATACCGAACTCCAGAACTGCGGATCATGGAACAGACGAATGTAATTGTTGATTCCCACGAACTTCGTGCCGCCGATCATCTGCTTCTGGAAGAAGCTGATGTAGACCGCGTACAGGATCGGGATCACGAACACGAACACGAACACCAACGCGAACGGCCACATAAACTTCCAACCACGCCAATCCGCCTTGTGTTTATTGACACGCACGGTTGCCGAATGCAGTGGCATATTGGCAACAACTTCCGTTGCTGACATCATTCTCTCCTTCGAGACATTTTTTGATTGTTTTTGATTATGTAAGATTTGCGAAAACACATGATATTCAAGTCGGTCCAGGAAGAGGAAGTGCTGCTGGAAGTTTAGTGAGTTATGTTTTAGGAATCACGAATATTGATCCTTTAAAATATGATTTATTATTTGAACGTTTTTTAAATGAAGAGCGTGTTTCAATGCCTGATATTGATATTGATTTTCAAGATGATAAAAGAGATGAAGTTGTTAAATATGTTACAGAAAAGTATGGACAAGAACATGTTGGACAAATTGTTACTTTTGCTACCTATGGGCCTAAGGTTGCTTTAAGAGATTTAGGAAAAGTCGTTTCAGTTCCTTTACCTAAATTAGAAATGATGTCAAAGTATATTCCAACACAAGGAAAAAATAGAAAAACAGTAAAAGAAGTTTATGAATCTTCCTATGCTTTTGCAAGTATGGTCAATCAAGAAGAAATGTTACGAAAGATTTTACCGGCAATCTATCTTGTAGAACATTTACCACGTAATATTTCAATGCATGCTGCAGGGGTCGTTTTATCAGGAGATTGTTTAAATGAAGTGGTTCCTCTAACAAAAGGTCCTAATCAAAATGTATTGACACAGTATTCTAAAAATTATATTGAAAGTGTTGGTTTATTAAAAATGGATTTTTTAGGATTGAAGAATTTAACTGTAATTTCTGATATTTTAAAAAATATTGATTTCATTTTTTGCGGAGATATAAAATCAATGTCTATTTGTGTTTGATGATAGAAATTCATAAGGTGTAAGTAATATATCTATCACTTTTGAGAGGATGT
>ERZ1106919.2194-NODE-2194-length-11228-cov-3.374474_pt1 | contig 11228 bp, 8 predicted proteins | sample MGYA00403654_ERZ1106919 | MGnify/ENA primary metagenome ERZ1106919 (study PRJEB35170, sample SAMEA104062450) | human gut metagenome | biome: human gut; feature: human-associated habitat; material: faeces | place: Denmark | collected 2012-10-08 ... | reverse complement strand
AATACCGACGCTCGACTTGACAAGGCTCATTTTCCATGTGCCCGCCTCGGTTATGCCTACATGGAGCGGATAATCGCAAATCTGCGAGATAAGCTCATATGCTTCGACGGTCATCGGGACATCGGAGGACTTGAGCGAAATAACAATATTATTAAAATGTTCATCTCCTACAAATCCATCTGCATAAATAAATCCTAGTATATAGGCTTTTTCTTCGGTGTCTATTTTATCAAAATAACTTTCATCTAGAACATACCTATTTTTTAATCTTGTATTAATATTTTCTTCTTTAAGAACTCTTCTTACAGCTCTATCAGATATGTTTAATTCTTTTCCTATATCCTTTACTTGTAAAACTCAACTATCCTAGTTTTTTGATAACTATTTAAACTTCTATAATCTCTAGCCAAACTTATATTCACCTCATAAGTATCTTTTTCACTTTTAGGTAAATTTATACATATAACTCTGAATGTTTTACGAATGCATACGAAGCAAAGTCCATCATTGAATCAAAGATGTCGTTTGCCGCTTTTTCACTTATCCCATTTCTTAAACAACCTGGAACTTCAACATTTCCTTCTTCATCTACAATTCCATAAATAAAGTTTTTACGTTCTTGTTCCATTACACTATGTTTTTTCTTAGACATGGCTCTTCTAACCATATCACTTCTTCCTAGAGAATACCCTCCAAGCTTTCTAACTATTTCCATTACCTGTTCCTGGTACACCATTACCCCATATGTGACGTCTAAAATATCTTCCAATTCAGGCGTTTCATAATGAACACTGTCTTTATTTCTCTTACCTTCAATATATCTTGGAATTTCAGCCATAGGACCTGGTCTATATAAAGAGATACCAGCTATGATATCTTCTAAACAGTCTGGCTTAAGTTCCTTCATGAAGGAAGTCATACCTGGTGATTCTAATTGGAATACCCCTGCGGTTTTTCCTTCACCGATCATCTTATAAACTTCTTTATCTTCAAAGTTTATCTTATCTAAATCTATTTCTATTCCTCGGTTTGCTTTAATCATTTTAACAGCATCACTCATAACTGTTAATGTTCTAAGACCAAGGAAATCCATCTTAAGTAGCCCTAATTCTTCCAATGTAGTCATATCAAATTGAGCTACTATGTTATCTTCATTTTTTTGTAGTGGTACATATTCCACCAATGGCTTTGAAGCAATAACAACACCTGCCGCATGGGTAGATGAATGTCTCGGTAAGCCTTCTAACGTCCTACTTACATCAATAAGGGTTTTCACCCTATCATCAGTATCATATGCTGCCTTAAGCTCTGGATTCATATCTAAAGCCTTTTCTATGGTTATCCCTAGCATTGTAGGAATCATCTTGGCAACTCTATCAACTTCTGCATAAGAATAATTCATAGCTCTTCCTACATCTCTTATACAAAGCCTTGCTGCCATAGTACCAAAAGTAATTATTTGTGATACATTGTTAACACCATATTTATCAACAACATAATCAATTACTTCTTGTCTTCTTTCGTAACAAAAATCCGAATCAATATCCGGCATACTAACTCTTTCTGGATTTAAGAACAAATTATTATTAACCACTGACTCTTTATTCCGTGCTCTGGAGGTTTCCCTCATTTTCATCAGATAGTCTTTTCTATCTCAGTTTGGACTATATCATCATACTAAATAAATTTTATCATTTTAGTATGTTGGGCACTCGTGGAGAAGATTATTGCTTAGCTACTCACTTCTCTAGTCTCTGAACCTTTCTAGTACATTTAGCTATTCCTAGACTTGGCTGCTGATTAGCATGCTAATTATTATTAGTTTAGCTTTCCAGCAATTCACCCAATTTAATGAGCGCATCTTAATTCACGCTCGAAGATTAAACTATACTTTATAGGGTCTATCTTTGTTATTCCTAAAGTATAAGCTACAATTGAACCTGCCGCAGATCCACGCCCAGGTCCAGTTGGAATACCATGCTCATTGGAGAAATGAATAAAGTCCCAAGTTATTAAGAAGTAATCAACATACCCCATTTGATTAATAACACCAAGCTCATATTCAAGCCTTTCCACATATCCTAATGCCTCTTCATTAGTATTTGCAAAATCCTTAATGGCTTTAACATCTACAGGCTTATTTCTAAAGCTTTCAAAGACATCGTATCTATCAATAAGACCTCCATAACAAACTTCCTGTAAGTATTCAAAATGATCCTTATTATCTGGTACAGGGAAATTTGGTAACTTTGATACGTGGAATTCATAATCAAAATTACATTCCTCTGCAATCTTAATACTGTTTTCCAATGCTTCTGGTACATAAGAAAATAAATCCCACATTTCATCAGCTGACTTTAAGTAGAACTGATCTGACGGATACCTTCTCCTATTGGTATCTTCAATGGTCTTTCCTGTTTGAATACACATCAATATGTCATGGGCTTTTGAGTCTTCTTGAGTTAAATAATGAACATCATTAGTTGCTATAAGTGGTATACCAGTTTCCTTAGATAACTTCATATTCCAATCTATAACCTTACGCTGCTCTTCCATGCCATGATCTTGTATTTCTAAATAGAAACCATCTTTAAAAATATCTTTATATTCTAAAGCTATCTTCTTGGCTTTTTCATAGTCATCTGCCATTATAGCCCTTTGCACCTCTCCACCAAGACATGCACTTAAGGCAATTATCCCTTCACTATGGCTCTTTAAATATTCATGGTCAACTCTCGGCTTATAATAAAAACCATCAATTGATGCTGCCGACACTATCTTCATTAAGTTTTCATAACCAACTTCATTTTTTACCAATAATACTAAGTGATTTGTAGAATTTTCTTTATCTGCAACCTTTATATTCATTGATTTAGCTGCCACATAAACTTCACATCCTAGTATTGGCTTTATTCCATTTGCTACTGCTTCCTTATAAAAAGCTACACAGCCATACATGACACCATGATCCGTTATGGCTATGTTTTTCATGCCAAGTTCTTTAGCCCTTGCTATTAGCTTTTTAATCTTAGCTGAACTATCTAGCAAACTATATTCAGTATGCAAATGAAGATGGCAAAATTCCTTTGACAAAATATCACCCCTCTTTTAATAGTTTCCGCTTCTTATTTCCTCGGCAATTTTTTCAATTTTTCTTAGTCTATGATTTATTCCTGATTTACCTACTGGTGGATTTAACATTTCACCTAATTCTTTAAGTGATTCATCAGGATAGCTTAATCTTAACTCTGCCACTTCCTGCAGATTCTTCGGTAGTCTCTTAAGACCAATCTTTTCTTGAATAAGCTTAATGCTTTCAACTTGTCTTACTGCTGCATTTACTGTCTTGCTTAAATTGGCAGTTTCACAATTAACAAGCCTATTAACGTTATTTCTCATTTCTTTCATTATTCTTATGTTTTCTAACTCTAATAATGAAGTATGAGCTCCTATTATATTTAAAAGGTCTACTATTTGTTCTCCTTCTTTTATATAAATAATATAACTATTTTTCCTTTGTATAACTTTTGAATTTAATCCAAAGGAATTTATTAATTTACATAGGTCTTGAGCATATTCTTCACTATGAATTACAAACTCTAAATGATATGTCTTTTCAGGATTACTGATACTTCCACCACCAATGAATGCTCCTCTTATATAAGCTCTTTTACATTCATCAGTTTTTATCATTTCAGAATCTATTTTATAATCTAAAGTCAATACACCATCAATTTCCTGGAAAATTCCTGTCTTCTTTAGTAACTCCCTTACTCCCATATCTTCATCTATTAATACCATATATATATTATTCTTCTTAAGTGAATTGCTCTTTTTAACCATCAGCTTAGAATGTATATCAAAATATTCTTTTAATATAGTAAATATATGTCTTGCTGATGCTGGATTTTCTGTGGTTATCTTAAAACTAAGACCTCTTCCACTAAATCCAATTGTCCCACTACCCTTCATTATTGCAGAAATCTCTGCTAATGCCTCTTCTCTGGATATATCCGTATATCTACATATTTCTCCCTTAACCTTTGCTGAAAACGACATATATTCCTTCTCCTAACTAATTTAAAATATATTATGTATTATATCATAAACTGTGCCGTATGTATCACACTAATAAGCTGGAAAGTTCATTTAATTTTTAAGTGCTAATTAGCCACCTTAAAATATCTGAACTTTCCTCTAAAACCAATCTTTATTCTTGCCAACAATTAATATTTTCTAAAACTTATATACATTGCTTTTATATATTCTTCATAATAAGTTCTGCTAATTTTTCTGCATTATGTTTAACATATCTCTTAGTAATCTTAATAAGATCTGCTTCAATTACGTTTACATTTAAGTTACTTATATTTTCATAATCTAAAACTACTAGTTCAGCATTTTCTTTAGCATACTTTTCTTTAATATCTGGTGGAATTATTCCATTATTAGCAATAACATAATCAATATTTTCCGCTACTCCATAATCCATTAGTACTTTTAAATGGTTAGAAACTTTAAATCCATCAGTTTCTCCTGGCTGAGTCATTACATTTGAAATATATACTTTCTTAGCAGGACTTTTACATATGGCCTCTGGTATACCTTTTACAAGAAGATTAGGTATTATACTTGTATAAAGACTTCCTGGACCCATAATAATAACATCCGCACCATTTATTGATTTTATTGCTTCTTCCAATGGCTTTGCATCAATAGGCTTAATAGCTAATTTCTTAATGCTTGTTTTTCTTACAATAACTTCACTAGGTATTTTTGATTCACCTTCTATTATTTCACCATTTTCCAATTCAGCAACAAGTTTCATATCATCTAAAGTTACTGGTAGTACCTTCCCTTTTACAGCTAAAACTGAACTCATTTTTTGTACTGCATCTTCAAAATTTTCACTTATACCCGCCATCGCCGCTAAAAAAAGATTCCCAAAGCATTGCCCCTTTAAACTACCTTCAGTAAATCTATATTGTAACAGATCCTCCATTAAAGGTTCTGTATCAGCCAATGCTAAAATGCAGTTTCTTATATCTCCCGGTGGAAGCATTCCTAAGTCTTCTCTTATCTTGCCTGACCCTCCACCATCATCACCTACAGTCACAATAGCAGTTATATGGCTTGTATATTTTTTTAATCCTCTTAACATGGTGGAAAGTCCAGTCCCTCCACCTATAACCACAACCTTAACCTCATTATTCTCTTTTATCATCATAGTTTTTTATCTCCCTTATGTACATCTTCCTTTATATCTCTATGCTCAATATAAACATCATGATTATTTGCACGTAGTGTTTCATAAATAGAATTAGCTATTGCCACTGATCTATGTCTTCCTCCTGTACATCCAATGGAAATTATCAACTGTCTCTTACCTTCCTTTTGGTAATTAGGAATTAAAAATTCAAACATATCATTTGCTTTTTGTAAGAAAGTTTGTGTTTCTGTTTGCTCCATAACGTAGTTTTTTACAGGTTCATCATTACCTGAAAATGGTTTAAGTTCTGGAATATAAAAAGGATTTGGAATAAATCTTACATCAAACACCAAATCTGAATCTACAGGAATTCCATATTTAAAGCCAAAGCTTAATATGGTAATGGCCATTTGTTTTTCTGGCATTTCCTTATCACCAAATTTTCTAGCCATTTCTTCTCTTAAATCCTTAATAGCATACTTAGAAGTATCTATAATTACGTCAGCTTTATCCTTTACATCTCTAAGCTTTTGTCTTTCAAGTTCAATTCCTGTGATCACTCTTCCACCAGGTGCCAGTGGATGACTTCTTCTCTTTTCTTTAAATCTCTTAACTAGCACTTCATCTGAAGTATCTAGGAATAATATTTCATATTGGAACTGTTCCTTAGATAATTCACTTAAACTTTCAAATAAATCATCAAAGAAAATACCACCTCTAATATCCATAACTAAGGCAACCTTATCAATTGAACCTTTACTTTGCTTACATACTTCTGCAAATTTCTTTATAAGCTTTGGTGGTAAGTTATCTACACAAAAATACCCCATATCCTCTAATGCATTTGTTGCCTCTGATTTTCCGGCTCCAGATAGTCCTGTTACAATTATAAATCTCATGTATCTTTTCCTCCTAAAATAATACTATATTATACTTAACTCCATCATTAATTTAATTATATCACGACAAAAAAGGAGATGCAGTAATACACCCCCCTTTTTTTAATGATGAATGATGAGTGATGAATTATGAATTTAGGAATAAACTCCTTTAAGGAGTTTAGAAAAATATAATTTTCAGAAATTCTGTAAGAATTTCATCCTTAATTCATCATTCGTAATTCATAATTCATCATTAACTAAGTTTTTAATTGTTTTCGTCTTCTCCAACAATTCTTACTTCTGTATGAAGTTCTACACCGAATTGTTTTTTAACTTCATCTTGAATATGCTTAATTAGATTTAAGATATCCTTTGCACTTGCTCCACCTTTATTTATAACAAAGCCTGAATGTTTGCTAGAAACTGCTGCACCATTCATTTCATATCCTTTTAATCCAGCATCTTGTATTAGCTTTCCTGCAAAATAACCTTCAGGTCTCTTAAATGTACTTCCTGCTGATGGATACTCAAGTGGTTGCTTAGATTCTCTCTTTTCAGTTAAATCTGCAATCATTTCCTTAATAGTCTTTACTTCACCATGTTTTAAGCTTAGTATAGCACTTAAAACTATATATCCCTTTTTCATTACAGCAGAAGATCTATAGCCAAAATCTAATTCTTCTTTAGATAAAGTCTTTATTTCTCCATCTTCACTAATGACTTCTACACTTTCAACTACATCACTCATACAACCATCATAAGCACCAGCATTCATAAACACAGCTCCACCGATAGTTCCTGGAATACCACAAGCAAATTCAAATCCTGTTAAAGAATGCTCCATTGCTTTATCTGAAACTGCCTTAAGCATAACTCCTGCTTCAACTTCTATTTTTTCTCCTACTACTTTCATTCCAGTTAATGATGTTAATAAGATTACTACTCCTCTAATTCCTCCATCTTTAACAAGCAAATTAGAACCGTTTCCTATAACATATACAGGAATATTATTTTCCCTGCATATCTTAACACTTTCAATTACTTGTGACTTTGTTTCAGGAATTAATAAAATATCAGCTGGTCCACCAACTTTAAAATTAACATAATTTTTTAATGGCTCATCTATCTTTATATATTCTTCTTTATATAATTGGCTAAACAAATTTCCTAACTTATTATATTTATTCATGGTTAGCTCCTTATTTCTTAATTAATTACATTTAAATAGTATAAATTAAATTATCCCATTTAACAAGGATTTTAAGCTATTTGCTTTCATTTCCATTGAAATATTGATAAATACTTTCTGCTGCTTTATTATTTATGCTTGGAGTCTCTAATAATTGATCTAAAGTTGCACTTTTTATGTTATCTACACTACCAAACTTCATTAGTAAGGCCCTTCTTCTTCTTTCTCCTACATTAGGTATATCATCAAGGACAGAATGAAGTGTCCTTTTATCTCTTAAACTTCTATGATATGTTATGGCAAATCTGTGTACTTCATCTTGAATTCTTCTTATAAGCTGCATTAAATTAGAGCTTTTATTAATAATAAGTTCTTCATTATTATAAATAATCCCCCTAGTGGCATGTTTATCATCTTTAACAAGTCCGCAAACAGGAATATTTATATTTAAATCCCTTAGTACTTCTAATGCTATATTTATCTGACCTTTTCCACCATCCATCATTATAAGATCAGGGAAATTAGAAAACTTACCTGCTGAAAACTGCAACTTAGATTCTTGTATAGCCTTTACTTCTTCTAAACCATGAGAAAATCTTCTGGTTAGTATTTCTCTCATACTGTCATAATCATTGGCACCTTTAACGGTTTTTATTCTAAACCTTCTATAATCACTATTTTTAGAACGTCCTTCTTCAAAGACAATCATTGAACCTACTGAATCAACACCTTGTATATTTGAAATATCATAAGCTTCAATTCTTGAAGGCCAAATTTCTAAATCTAATAACTCCTGAAGTTCTTCTAAGGCTATCTTATTGATTTCCTTGTCCATTAAGTACTTATCTTTAAATTTTTCTAATGTTATTTGAGCATTATTTTTTACCATCTCAAGCATTTCTCTTTTTTGACCTTTTTGTGGAACCTTAATCCAAACCTTAGCTCCTCTTTTAATAGTTAAATATTCTTCAACTAACTCAACATTACTTATTGCTGGAACATATATAGTTCTTGGAACCTTTGCAGTACCTCCATAAAAAGATGTTATAAATTCTTCTAGTATTTCTTCAATGGAATCTTCTGCTGTATTTTCAAAAATAAAATGTTCTCTTCCAATAATCTTACCATCTCTAGAGAAGAATATCTGTATGCAGCTATCTTTTTCATCTCTGTAGATATTTATAAAATCTTCATCGCCTTCCATGGTCTTAAATATTTTTTGTTTTTCAACTATAGCTTTTATAGCTAAAATTTTATCTCTTAAATCTGCAGCTTTTTCAAATTCTAAGTTCAAAGATGCCTCTTCCATTTCACTTTGAAGTACTTTTAAAACAGTAGTATCTCTTCCACTTAAAATATCTATAACATCCTTTATCATTTTACCATACTCTACCTTGTTTATATAGCCACCACATGGTCCAAAACATTTCTTAATATGATAATTTAAACAAGGCCTTACAGTCTCTCCTCCCTCTTTAATTAAAAGCTTACAAGTTCTTAAAGGGAAAATCTTATTTATTAAATTAATTGTTTCATATACTGCTGTCCCATTAGTATATGGTCCAAAGTATTTACTTCCATCTTTAGAATAGTTTCTTGTAACAAAAACCCTTGGAAAATCATCATTAACAGTTATCTTAATAAAAGGATAAAACTTATCATCCTTTAGCAAAATATTATATCGTGGGCTATACTTTTTTATTAAGTTACATTCTAAGATTAATGCTTCCATTTCTGAATCTGTAACAATATACTCAAACTCAGCAATGTGCTTAACCATTACTCTAACCTTTTCACTATGATTTTTAGAATTCTGAAAATAACTCTTTACCCTATTTTTTAATATCTTAGCTTTTCCTACATAAATAACTTCTCCAAGAGAATTTTTCATTAAATAAACCCCTGGCTTAGATGGAAGATTTTTTAAATGATATTCAAAATCAAACACCGTATCACTCCGTTTCACTACGCTTCACTACGTTTTAATGATGAATTATGAATTACGAATGATGAATTAATGATGAAACTCAAAGAGTTTCTTAAAATATATTCTTTTTTAAACTCCCATGGAGTTTATTCCGCAATTCATCATTCATCACTCATCATTCATAATTAAAAAAAGGAGCTTATAGCTCCTTTTTTTCGAAGAGCTTCCTCTTCTGTATTAATATCCAAGTACTGCTTTTCTTACTACGTAGCTGGCAATTTCAGCTGAAATTACTGCTCCACTTTCACCGTTTTCTACAATAACAGCCACTGCTATTTCTGGATCATCAATTGGTGCTGCTGAAATAAACCATGCATGTGGAATTGCATCTGTTCCATCAGGTAATTTATAATCTGCTGTACCTGTTTTTCCTCCAGCATTTGTTCCTTCAAAAGCTGGCCATCTATAAAGATTATTGTCTACTAAATATTTCATATAGCTTTTTATAGTTGAAGCTATATCACTTGAAACCACTTGCTTTAATTCTGTATCTTCCATTGTTTTAACAGTATTACCTGCACTATCTAAAATGGAGTTTACTAATCTAGGTTGCATCATCACTCCATCATTAGCAACTGTTGCTGCCACTAAGGCCATTTGAATTGGTGTAGATAAAACTCCACCTTGACCAATACCACTTTGTGCTATTTCACCTTGGGCGTAGCTCTCTAGTGTTGGGAACTGACTTGCTGTTATAGTTAACCCTGGACCACTAATAACTGAATTAAATCCATAGTTTTCTGCTGTTTGTTTTAAAGTACTATTACCTAATTCCATAGCTAATGTTCCAAAAACAACATTACTTGATACTCTATAGGCATATCTTAAATCAATGGCTCCATGTGACTGATATGCATAGTTATTTAAAGTAGTTCCATCATCAAAAATAATTTTTCCTTGATCGTTAAATGTCCTATTAGCTACCCCTGGGATGTTTTCCAAGGCACTTGATAAAGTAACGGTTTTAAATACTGAACCTGGTGGATATAATCCATCGATAGCTCTATTAATAAGAGGAGTCTCTTCATCACTTCCGCTGTAAGCCGCCTCCAGTGCTGCCCCTAGATCATTTGGATCAAAGGATGGCTTAGAAACCATAGCCAGTATTTCTCCAGTCTTAGGATTTATGGCTACTACTGACCCCTTATTATCTCCTAATGCATCGCTAGCTACCTGCTGTAATTCTAAATCTAAAGTAGTAACTATGCTATTTCCTACCTTTGCTTCATTTTCTTCTTCCTCATTTTTAACTTTAATCTTATCTACAAAAGTCTTAAAGTTTTCTGATAAATTTAATTTCTTTTCGTTTATTAAGTCATCTTTTATATCACTAACTAATCCTGCAAAATCTATGCTACTTAAAAATGCTCTATAACTATTTCCTATAAAACTGTTGCTACTTAATTCATCATCATATTCTGATTCCAGACCTGACATTCCGTAGACTTCATCGTAATATCCCAATGGATGAACTAATAAATCACCATAAAGATATTTTCTATCTTGAGTTAAATCATTAATCTTAGTAGTTTCAGTTAAAGGTGTACCATTTCTATCATAAATAGTACCTCTAATAACTTCATTTTTTGCTGCTAGAACTCTTACATTTCCTGAATCCTCAGCTATTTTAGGACCTCTAAACACTTGAAAATATGCTATATATGTTATTAATGCTATAAATAAAAACAAAAACACAACCATTACGTGTTGTACACTTTTAGCTAATTTATTTTCATCCATACTCTTACGCCTCCTCTGATACCTTTTGTAATATTCCTAAAGCAAAGAATATGGTAAGCACTGATGAACCACCATAACTTAATATTGGAAGTGTAATACCTGTTAAAGGAATTACTCCAAAAATACCACCTATAATAACTAATGTTTGACATGCTATCATGGTACTAAAACCTACAACAGACAGCTGTGAAAACTTATCATTGGTAACATATGCTGATCTGA
>ERZ1106919.2192-NODE-2192-length-11231-cov-3.368647_pt1 | contig 11231 bp, 9 predicted proteins | sample MGYA00403654_ERZ1106919 | MGnify/ENA primary metagenome ERZ1106919 (study PRJEB35170, sample SAMEA104062450) | human gut metagenome | biome: human gut; feature: human-associated habitat; material: faeces | place: Denmark | collected 2012-10-08 ... | reverse complement strand
CAGTTGGTTCTGGTGCTGTTGCTACAATCATTGAGTAATTGTTATTAATACAGTTCTTTCAAGGGTTTCCGAGGTTATCGGAAACCCTTTTTTGCGCGAGCAGCTCCTTGAGAAGTCATGGGCAGTTTGCAGTCGTGCTCGCGAAGTAATGAACTAGAATATGATAAAAAGAGGAGTACAACATGCTATACATAATGCGTCATGGCAGGACGGACTGGAATGTACGTCATAAATTGCAGGGAAGAACAGATATACCGCTTAATGATGAAGGCAGAATGATGGCGGCAGAGGCTGGGAAACAGTATTCAGATATACATTTTGACATATGTTACTCATCTCCTTTGGAAAGAGCAAAAGAAACAGCAGACATTTTCTTGAAGGGAAGAAATGTTCCTGTGTATACAGATGACAGACTTGTTGAGATGGGATTTGGAGTATATGAAGGAATAGAGAATTCATTTGCTATAGATGACTGTCCAATTAATACTCTTTTTAAGAAGCCTGAGAAGTATGTTACAGTTGAAGGTGGAGAAAGCTTTGAAGAACTTTTTGCAAGGACAGGGGAATTTATAGACAATGTAGTTATGCCACAGGTAAATAGTGGCAAAGATATACTGATTGTTGGTCATGGTGCCATGAACTGCAGTATTATAGCAAAATTCAGAGGAACACCACTGGATAAATTCTGGGATGGAATGACTGATAATTGTCAGGTGGTAAGGCTTATATAATATTATAAAACACAATTTTACGATTTATTCAGACCAAATCATGCTTGGTTTCGTATATAAGTATAGAAGTTAATAAATGAGACTTTGACTTACAACGGAAGGTTAGGATGGTGATTGGGATGAGTAGGAGAGATAGCAGGAGAAAATACCAAAAAAGAGGAAAAAGGAAGAATCAAATATTTCTTGTAATGATGACTATACTGGCATGTACGGTAGCAATTGTATTAACAGTCAAGATGAATAATAAGAATGTCAGCAAAGGTGTAGCAGTAGGTGCAGAATATACAGCAATTAAGAGCGATGGTAATGTGACGGAGGAACAGCTTTCTGTAAGAGAAGAGACTGTAAATGATTTACCAGATGTATACAGAATAGAATGCTATGAATCGCTTAATCAGAATCCAGAGCTGCCAACGGGATGCGAGATTACATCGTTAACATCCGTACTAAATTATTACGGCTGTAATGTTGATAAAACAACTATGTCGGATGAATATCTTAAGAAAGGCAATGGCAGCTTCTACGAAATGTTTCTTGGTAATCCAAGGGATAACACAAGTTATGGATGCATGTCACAGCCAATTGTTAATGCAGCTAATAAATATTTCAAAGTTAATAATATGTCAGCAGTTGCAAAGAATATCAGCGGAACAGATTTTAAAGAGATTCTAGGTATGGTTGCTCAGGGTGACCCGATAGTAATATGGAATACAATAGATATGAGACAGCCACATGAATCTAAGACATTTGTATTTAATGGGAAAGAATATACATGGATGTCTCCAGAACATTGTGTTGTAATTACAGGATATGATCTTAATAAGAATATTGTTTATATAATGGATCCTATGGAAGGTAACATAACAAGGAATCTTGAGACATTTCAATCAAGATATGAAGCGATGCACAGCCAGGCTGTCTATATTATAGAATAATTAAGGGAGGGCAATATTGCCCTCCCTTTAGTCATGTTATTAGTTTGATTTAATATTGTGCCTTGCATTAAGCTTCTTTGCACAATGTATGAATGCAGGGAACAAAAATGCGTCAGCAGCAATCCATGCGATTGGTGAGGCGAGGCATGCACCCATGAATCCAATACTTGGAATGAGTATGATGGCTGCAAATGCACGGCCAATCATCTCCAAGATACCTGCTGATATTGCAAATACGGAGAAGCCCATACCCTGTATGCAGAAGCGGACCACGTTAACACCTGTAAGTGGAATGTAGAAGCATGCAGATGCAAGGATGAACTGTCTTGTAAGAGCAATTATTGTTGTCTCTGATGCATTAACGAATAATAATGCAATATAATCTGTAGTGAAATACAGTGCAATAAGAGAAAGAACACTGTATACTGAACCGATTATCATAGCGGAGCGTACGCCCTGACCAAGTCTTTTAATCTTGGCAGCTCCAACATTCTGTCCGGCATAGGTTGCCATGGTTGAGCCGAGTGCATCAAATGGACAACAGGTAAAGTTGAACATCTTAGAACCGGCAGTCATTGCGGCTACATATGTTGAACCAAGTGTATTGACAGCAGCCTGAAGGATTGTACTTCCGATGGCTGTTATTGAATACTGGAGTCCCATAGGAACACCGTTCATACACAGGTTGGTGATGAATCTTCTATCAAGTACCCTTTCTGATTTGTCACCTTTTAAGATGTCATATTTCTTATACATATATATAAGGCAGGTAAGTCCCGAAATTAACTGTGATGTTACAGTTGCCCAGCCAGCTCCGGCAACACCCATCTTACATACAAGAATAAGAAAGAAATCAAGTACTACATTTATTATTGAAGAAAGCACAAGGAAAACTACAGGTGTCTTACTATCGCCAAGCGAACGGATAACACCAGACACCATGTTGTACAGGAATACAGTTGGGATTCCTATGAATATAACTACTATGTAATTATAGGCATGGTCAATAATATCTGCCGGTGTATTCATGATAATAAGTATCCTGCGGCAGAATATTACGGATGCAAGCGTAAGCACTATGGCAAACACAATACTGCAGATATATCCGTTAAATACATATTTTCTAAGGTCAGCAGGTTTCTTTGCACCAAAGCATTGGGCAACCGGAATCACGAATCCGTTACAGACTCCCATACAGAAACCGATTATCATGAAGTTAATAGAACCTGTTGCTCCAACTCCGGCAAGAGCTTCAACACCGAGAGTTTTACCAACGATTATTGTGTCAACAAGGTTGTAGAACTGCTGAAACAGCATTCCGAACAGCATTGGAACTGCAAATCCAAGAATATGCTTGGAAGGCGAACCATTTGTCATGTCTTTTACCATAGGATTTCCTCACTTTCGTATATTTATAAAGCCAAATGATTATACTATATTTTTACAAACTGTCAAACTGATTTTGCATGAATTTGAATTAATTTAACGAATTATTGTCTTAATATGAAATGTCTGTTAAAATGCATAGGTAATATTTATGCGGAGGCAGACATGAAGAAAACTTTTGATGTTAAGAGACTTACAACGCTGGCATTACTTACAACAATTGCACTGACAATATTTGTTGTGGAATCAGCGATACCTACGCTTGTTCCAATACCAGGAGTTAAATTAGGACTTGCCAATATAGTCACACTTTTTGTATTAAAAAGGTATAAATTCAGTGATGCAGCTATTGTGCTGGCTATGAGAATTATACTGGCTACAATATTTACAGGGCAGGCAGTATCATTTATATATAGTGTAAGTGGTGGATTTTTATGTCTTATTGTGATGGCAGCTGTTAATAAATTGCTTAGGGGACAGTATATATTCCTTACAGGTATACTTGGCGCGGTGTCGCACAATGCAGGTCAGATTCTTGCTGCATTTTTCATACTCAGATTGTCAGGTATATTTGCGTACATGCCGTTCCTTGTGATAAGCGGTGTTATAACAGGTCTGTTTACGGGCCTTGTGTGCTTCTTTGCAGACAGATATATTCCTAAAAAATATACTATGTAGCAGATGGAGGAGATTGTGAAAAAAAGAGTTGTTGCAGTGGTGGCCGTGATTGTTCTGCTTGTCGGGGCAAGTGTGGCTTCTATTATATATATGAAATCAGGAAAGAATGACGGTAGTAAGACCGCTTATATATACAGAGATAACGAATTGTTAAGAACTGTTTCGTTAGATGATGTTAAGAATCCGTACACGTTCAGGATTGAATACGGGGATGGAGAGTATAATGATATTCTTGTCGAGAATGGAAAGATTAAGATTGCTGATGCAAGCTGTCCGGATAAGCTGTGTGTGAATATGGGATATATATCTGAGCCTTTAATGCCAATCACATGTCTGCCTAATCATCTTGTTATCAGGATTGTGAATGACGGCGAAGAATCGCCGTCACTCGATGGAGTTGTGTATTAATTATTTCATCCAGCGGCCAGAAGCACCACATGGAAGTACAAGTCCGTTACTTGAAACAGGAAGACCTACTTCCTGTGAATCACAGTGTCCGCCAAAGCTCTTAAGTTCTGTGCTTAACATATAAGTAAGAACGGCTGGCTGAAGACCTGTAGTGTATGAATTAATAAGGAAAAATAATGGTTCATCAGAAAGAAGCTGTGCACAAAGCTTAACAAGCGGGTGTATGGCTTCTTCTATTTTCCAGATTTCTCCTTTAGGACCACGTCCATATGAAGGTGGATCCATGATGATTGCGTCGTAATGGTTGCCTCTTCTTATCTCTCTTTCTACAAACTTTACACAGTCATCAACTATCCAGCGGATAGGCTTGTCAATAAGTCCTGAAGACTGTGCATTTTCTTTAGCCCATGCGACTATACCCTTAGAAGCATCTACATGCGTAACATTAGCACCTGCGGCTGCACATGCAAGTGTTGCTCCACCTGTATAAGCAAACAGGTTAAGAACCTTTACAGGTTCGCTGCCACGCTTTTTCCTGGCATCAGAGATTATCTTTCCAAACCAGTCCCAGTTAGCAGCCTGCTCAGGGAATATTCCTGTGTGCTTGAAGCTGAATGGCTTTAAGTTGAATGTCAGCTCCTGTTCAAATGAAGGACTGTTGTAGTGAATCTGCCACTGCTGTGGAAGGTCAAAGAACTCCCATTCTCCGCCGCCCTTGGAACTTCTGTGGTAATGACCGTTCATATTCTTCCAGCCACGCTCTTTCTTAGGAGTGTCCCATATTACCTGTGGGTCCGGGCGTACAAGAATATACTTACCCCAGCGTTCAAGTTTTTCGCCCTTAGAGGTATCTATTACTTCATAATCTTTCCAGTTATCAGCTATAAACATAATTAAGTATCCTTTTCTATATAAAAATATGTTGCAGTTTGGTACCGCATTTGTTATTAAATAATTATATACGAAAATATTAATAACTGCAATCGTGCAAAAATGTTTTGGACAGCTGTGTTTTATGTTAATATATTTCTATTGAAATCTGATTAAGGGGCGATGCATATTGAAAAATGTTAGTTTAAAGAATATACAGAAGGATATTGTATCAGGAATAATTGTTGCACTTGTGTCAATTCCTATATCAATGGGGTATGCACAGATTGCGGGACTGCCTGCGGTGTATGGTCTGTACTGCTCTATTCTGCCAGTGCTTATATATGGACTTGTGACATCTTCGCCGCAGTTTGTGTTCGGAGTGGATGCAACTCCGGCGGCACTTGTCGGTGGAACACTTGCAACGCTTGGGATAGTGTCAGGTTCTGAGGAGGCAAAGGCAGTAGTTCCGTCGATAACTTTAGTTGCAGCATTGTGGCTGCTGATTTTCTTTTTTATCAAAGCAGGGCGTATTGTCAATTACATATCGACACCTGTAATGGGTGGATTTATAAGCGGTATTGGTGTGACAATAATTCTTATGCAGGCTGCGAAGCTGTTTGGCGGTAATGCAGGAACAGGAGAGGCAATAAAGCTTCTTATACATATAGCCGGTGAGATGAAGTCGTTCAATCTGTTGTCAGCAATGCTTGGAGTCGGAACAGTAGTGATTATTCTTGTTGCGAAGAAGTTCATTCCAAAGTTTCCGATGTCAGTACTTCTTATGGTACTTGGTGCACTTGCAACTGCAATTTTTCATATTGACAGATTAGGTGTTAAGCTTCTTCCGCATGTTGATAAAGGGCTGCCGGGATTCTCACTTCCTGATATGTCAGTTGTGTTTAAGAATCCGTCAGATATAATACTTCTTGGACTTTCAGTGGCAGGTGTTGTCATGGCGCAGACATTGCTTGCAACTAATAATTATGCCAACAAATATGGCTATAAAGTAAGCAATAACAGAGAAATTCTGTCTTATGCTGCTGCAAATGCGGCTTCTGCTGTAATTGGCGGATGCCCTTTGAATGGAAGTGTGTCAAGAACAGGAATTGCAGACCAGTTTGGTTGTAAATCACAGGTTATGTCAATAACAGCTTCTCTGACAATGCTTCTTATAGTGCTTTTTGGAACACCGGTGCTTGAGTATCTTCCTGTACCAATACTTACAGGAATTGTTGTTGCAGCACTGATAGGAATTACTGAATTCGGGCTTGCAGTTAAATTATGGAAAACAGACCATACGGAGTTTGCAATATTTGTAGGAGCATTTTTAGGCGTTCTGTTATTCGGAACGATATACGGAGTTGTAATCGGTGTTATTCTTTCATTCATAGCTGTTATTGTCAAAGCGGTTGAACCACCAAGAGCATTTCTCGGAGTTATAACGGGACAGGAAGGGTTCTACAGCCTTAACAGATACCGTAATGTAAAGAAGATAAAAGGTGCGGTTATATACAGATTTAACGGTGCGCTTTTCTTTGCAAATATTAATACATTTGTTGATGATATAGAAAAGAATCTTGATGATAATACTAAATGGGTAATTGTAGACGCCGGAGGTGTGGGTTCTATTGATGTGACGGCAGTTGACAGGCTTATGTCTTTATATAAGGCACTTGAAAAGAAAGGAATCAGATTCTATATTACAGAGCATGAACACACACTTAATGACCAGCTAAGAGAGCTTGGTGCAGGTGAGCTAGTTGAAAAAGGTGTTGTTAGAAGAACGATTCCGCTTGCTCTAAGAGATGCAGGGCTGGACAGACCATATCCTGTCGAGGACGGGGAAGAAGAGCAGGTTGTTTCTGGCGAGGTACATGAGGACAACGAAAGACTTGCAGAAATTGAGTGGGCTTTTGGTGCAGATGCAGATGAATGGCTTGAGAAGATGGCAGCAGAGATGGCTGATGAGATTGGCAGTGTCAAGAAAGATGAGAAGAATGTTATTGTTGATGCTGAAAAGCATGCTGCATGGGGAAGAATCGGACTCTTTGATGAGAATGACCTGCTTGAGCGGCTTGAAATGCATTTGTTTGACGATAAAAAATATCCTAATCTTGATATTGATGATATTGAGAAAAGAATTGATGAACGCCGTGTGGTTGTCGAGAAGAAGCTGACACAGATTAATCCTGACGCAATCCAGATGCTTAAAGAACACAGAAAGGAAATGCTTGACAGATTAAAGCTTCACAATCCGTATGCATATGAGCATATGATGGAGCAGAAGAGGAAGCATTATGAACATCTGAAGAAGAAAGATCCGGAGCTTGCACAGAAGCTTAAGAATTTCTATAATCTTTCAGACGATGACAAATAATTTATATAACGGAGATAATAGTGAATATATTAAATGTAGAAAAGGTCAGCAAGACCTACGGAGAAAAGGAACTTTTTAATAATATAAGTCTGGGAATTAACAGTGGCGATAAGATTGGACTTATAGGTGTGAATGGAACTGGTAAGTCTACACTTTTAAAGATTATTGCAGGTGTTGAAGAACCGGATGAGGGACAGGTTGTCAAGGGCAAGGGGATTGAGCTTGCGTATCTTGCACAGACACCTCTGTATTATGAGAATGAAAATGTACTGGAATATGTTATGCGTGGAAAGCATGCGGACAGCCAGCCAAAAGCAAAAGAGATTCTTAACAAGCTTGGAATAACAAATCATGGCGCAATGATGAATATTTTATCAGGTGGTCAGAAAAAGAGAGCGGCACTTGCGAGAACTTTAGTTGAGCCGGCAAGACTTCTTATTCTTGATGAACCTACGAACCATCTTGATAATGACATGGTACTCTGGCTGGAACAGTTTATTAAGAATTTCAAGGGAGAACTTATCATGGTTACTCATGACAGGTATTTCCTTGATAATGTAACTAACAGGATTGTAGAGCTTGATAAAGCTTCCCTTTATAGCTACGATACGAATTATTCAGGCTTTCTTGAACTGAAGACCCAGCGTGAGGAGATGGAGAGGGCAACTGAGGCTAAGAGACAGAATATATTAAGGAAGGAACTCGCGTGGATAAGAAGAGGATGCCAGGCTCGTTCTACCAAGCAGCAGGCAAGAATTGACAGATTCGAGGATATGAAGGAGGCTTCAAAGCAGGCGAGAGCAAGATTTGACAAGCAGCTTATGGATATGAATTCAGTCAGCAGCAGGCTTGGAAGAAAGACTGTTGAACTCCACAACATTTGCAAAAGTTTTGGAGAGAGGACAATAATTGACGATTTTACCTACATTTTTCTAAGAGATGACAGAATAGGTATTGTCGGTGATAACGGATGCGGCAAGTCTACGCTTATGAAGATTATAGCAGGCCAGCTTGAACCGGACAGCGGCAGTGTTGAGGTTGGAGAGACTGTAAGAATCGGATATTTCATGCAGGAGAACGAACCACTTGATGACAGCCTTACTGTGCTTGAGTTCGTAAGAAGCATAGGCGAATATGTTACGACGGCAGATGGAAAGGCAACAGCGTCACAGATGTGTGAGAAGTTTTTATTTACACCGAAGCAGCAGTGGACACCGATAAGCAAGCTGTCAGGTGGTGAGAAAAGGAGACTTTATCTGTTAAGTGTTCTTATGAGTGCGCCAAATGTGCTTATTCTAGATGAGCCTACCAACGACCTTGATATTGAAACTCTTGAGATACTTGAGGAGTATCTTGATGGATTTGCAGGTATTGTAATCACTGTTTCACATGACAGATATTTCCTTGACAGAGTCGTTGACAGAATATTTGCATTTGAGGCTGGAGGCCACCTTACACAGTACGAAGGCGGTTATACGGACTACAGGGATAAATGTGTTTCTTCTATATATAATGTGGCATCAAATGGAACATCTGATACATCCAAATCAAAGGCAGCAGGGCAAGTGAAGAAAGCATATAACAGTCATGAGGATAAGATTAAGTTCACATACATGGAACAGAAGGAATATGAAACTATCGATGATGAAATAGAGAAGCTTGAAACTAAAGTTTCGGAACTTGATGAAGAGATTGCAAAGAACGCAACAGCTTATTCTAAGCTTGCAGAACTTACGAAGGAAAAGGAAGATGTGGAGAGGCAGCTTGAAGAAAAGATGGAGCGATGGGAATATCTTAATGATCTCGCAGAAAAAATAGAGAAACAGAAACAGCAGTAAATATTAACAAAACAAGTGATATCAGAACAGATTATCTGGTTGAGCAAATCATATATTCATGGTATAATGATATATGATTTACTATATTAATCATATGAGGGAGGAGAAATTATGTTTTGCCCAAATTGCGGAACAAAGAATGAAGATGAGGCACTATTCTGTGGAAACTGTGGAACACGTCTAGTGATAGATGTGCCACAAGAGACACCAGTGCAGGAAAGCGTGGCAGCAGAGCCGGAGGTAACACCGGTACAGGAGAGTGTAACAGCAGAGCCGGAGGAAACACCGGTACAGGAGAGTACACCAGTAGAGCCGGAAGTAACACCGGTACAGGGGAGTGCACCAGTAGAGCCAGAAGTAACACCAGTACAGCAAAGTGTTCCAGTTCAGCCACAGCAGGCTTTTGGTCAACAGCCTGTACAGCCTACACAGTTTACAGGTCAGAATTCCGGTCAGCAGCCTGCCAATAATAAGCCTGCCAATAATAAGCCTGCCAGATTCCCTAAGGGTATAATTGCAATTGTAGCTGCGGGAGTTGCTGTGATAGCTGCCATAATTATATTTGTATGTGTGGGAAAGAATGTGACAGATTATAAGAAAACTGCCAAGCAGTATGTTAAGGCGGTTGCAGAGTGCGAATGGAATGATGCGTATAGTCTTATTAATCTACCAGATGGGGAGTTCCTTACTAAGGAAGCATTTATTAATGTTCATGCAGATGCGACTGGTGAGAAAGTTGAAAAGATGGCAGCAGATGACATTGTCTCAACATATAGCAAGATGCCTGGTAACAAGGCTGTTAAGGTCGGATATATAACAGATTCGGGAATGCAGTATAATGATGTGTATCTAACAGTAGCCAATAAGCACTATATGCTTTTCTTTAAGAAGTATAAAGTCAGCGCTGAGAATCTTGTAGTAAAGGATGTTACAATAAAGGTTCCAAAGGGACTTACGTTATATATTAATGATGTTATTGTTGGCGATGGATATAAGTCGGATGCATCTAAGAATGGAAACGGCTCTTCTGATGAATATGTTATACCATATCTGTTCAATGGAAAGAATAATATTAAGGTAACTGGAGAATTTATAGAGGACTACACAACACAGCTTTATGCAGCACATGATGAAGATACATTTACTGTTGGAACATACAATGCAAAATATGTTAATTCGAAGCTTGAAGAACTTAAGACACAGGCAAGAACAGATGTGGATGCAATAATTAACGCTGTACAGGCAAAGAAAGATTATTCAGCTATAGCCGACAGGGTGTGTAAAGAAGAAAAGAAGAACATAGAGTCAGCTTATAAGAATATTTACGACAGCTACAATGACAAATACAAAACTGTATCCAATTTGAAGATTTCCAAATTCACAGCTTCTATCGCGGATACATCTTTCAGAGTGGATTCAGATGATGGATGCCCGGTGATTAAAGTTTCAATTAAACTAGGATATACATACAAGATACAGTACTCAGGAAGTGATAAAGCTAACGACAAGAATAATAACAATAATTCAGCTTACATATATTATAAATATGAAGATGGTAAGTGGAAGATTAATTCTATGCATCTTGGATTTGGATTTTATTAAAATACTGTTTTGACCGGGACTTATGTTCCGGTCAAATTTGTTCTGTATTGTACTAAAAAAAATACAATTTTTTCTGTTGATTTTATATAGAGAGTAGTGTATATTAATACTTGCTGTGACATTGATAGCTGTGAAGCGTGAGGTTGCTGCTTTAATAAAGCAGGTTTTCCGTGGAGCGAATGTCAATGCTGGAGATAATCTCCGGCGAAGAAACTGGCGACAAGTCACTGTACCAAAATCATCTGCAATCCGCAGAAATGACGCGCGTAGGTCGAATTATGAATGAGACTATATGATACGCGTGGGAGTGTGTACAGTCACCGCTTGTCGTACTTAAACAATAAAGTGCGAAGGAGGCGACTTTTTTTATGGCAAATCAGGTAATCAGAATTACTCTGAAGGC
>ERZ1106919.2191-NODE-2191-length-11233-cov-2.230363_pt1 | contig 11233 bp, 11 predicted proteins | sample MGYA00403654_ERZ1106919 | MGnify/ENA primary metagenome ERZ1106919 (study PRJEB35170, sample SAMEA104062450) | human gut metagenome | biome: human gut; feature: human-associated habitat; material: faeces | place: Denmark | collected 2012-10-08 ... | reverse complement strand
TGTTATTAAAGTTTACAGTTATAATGCTTAGTTTAGGTCTCATATCGATAAATGTAGATTTCTATAATTTGTAAATATACGCCATATTATTCATTCATTGAGAACAATAACGAAGTGGCTCTATAAAAACACCGGATTCAGAAACAGTTCCTTCCACGGATATTCCACTTCATCATCACAAAGGACTACTGTCTTTTCCGGATTATCCTCTAAGAGAGCACCGTATTTGCCCAAAGTCCCTTTACTGGTAATCTGATGCCGACAACAGGCTATCAAAAACAAGTCCATATATCCTTTATCCGAACCGTTTATATCGACAACCTTACAATTACCTTCCGTAAGATAAAGTTGCGGATCCCTCACCCAGTCCGGCTCATCCGAAAAGAAATAGAAGAAAGAAGACATATCCCTATCCTGCATATAAGCCACTGCCGACTTGAAATACTCCAATGAAGCAGGTTTGCCGTAAGCCGGAATTTCCACTTTCAAGTCCCCACGCCTTACGTGAACAGCTACGGAACAAGGACGTGAACCAATCTCTGAATACAGCAATTTATTCTGTGCATCCAGCACCTCGGGCATTACTCTAAAAAGCGACCGGAATGCAGGAAGCCAAATATCAGCCGGAACATGATAATAACCACCTAAATAGACCGGAGGCTTCTTTTGTAGAAATGAAAAGTCATTTTCCCGACTCAACGTATTGTTCCCCAAATTATAATATTTCCTCTTATGCACGTCAACGGCTACTTTCGAAGCCTTCTTTACAGATAAATAGGGAAATGCTTTCTGCAAATCAAAGTTTCTGACAAAATGATAATCCATATCGCTCCCCCACTCTTTAAAGAAGGTCAAGTCATATTCCACCCTATATCCTTTTTGTCCAAAAAGATGTCCCAGCAAATACTGATGCATCTGTGAGCAGACCCCACCATCCATCAAAAGTACCACCTTAGGAGCCAACATTCCATTTTTCAGAAGAAAACGATATATTTTACATTTTATCTTGTGCAATATATTCATTCTATAGTTTGTTTTTTAAGATATAATATTTTACCCTCAAATTCCCCCAAAAGGTTGAAAGCTTGTAAGCCTTCAACAGCTTACGTTCCCGCCTGGACAGATTTTCAACCAAATCCGGGTATCGCTTCACATCAGCAACCAACCGTCTCATGTCATCTACAACATCCCCGTATTGTTTCCAGTAAAGACTCGTATATGCAGTCTGAAGATGCATATAGGCAATCTCCTTTCCCAATTGTTCCGACAAACCTTTGGCAGACACATATTTCTCAATCCATCGTTGATAAGCCCTGAAATCCTTATACTTTTCCTCATTCGGCAGACAAGACATCGAGGACGAATTTCTATAATAATTAACAGTAGGAATATTCAAAGAAACAATCCTATCAGTCGCCAGAATCAATTGTGTCATCATGATGGCATCCTCACCTATCGATATATCGGCGACAGTTTCAATCTTGTTGTTAAGAAACAATGAACGTTTTTGAAAATGAGACCACACACTCCAATAAGCCTGCAAATTCAATTTCTGCCTAAAATAACTGATTCCTGAAATCTCACCGAATGTATAAGGCTCTGAAAGAACAGGCCCCTTGTCCGGATAACAAAAAAGGAAAGAAGATGCAACAATATCAGCATCAGTTTCTTCTGCCCTACATACTAACTTTTCAATAGCTCCATCAATCAACGTGTCATCACTGTCAAGATGCTGGATATATTTTCCGTTTGCCTTCAATATCCCGGTTTTCCTGGCGAGAGGCAGCCCTTCATTTTTCTTGTCTATACAAACAATACGCCTGTCAACTTCCATATATTTCTGGATTATTGAACGGCTGCCATCAGTACTCCCATCATTCACTATTATAATTTCCAATCGGCTATAGTTCTGATTTATCACACTAAAAATGCAATCCTCAATATATTTCTCTGTATTAAAAACAGGTATGATAACAGAAACCAACGGCAAAGCATCACTATTCATACATCAAAGCTTTTAGTCTATCACAAAGATTCAAACAACTCTTTCCATTTCTTTCCCACAATCTGCGGAGAGTACTCTTGCGCTTTCACGACAACATTCTGCCGCATTTGTTTCAACATATCGGGGTTCTTCAATAGCTTCAACAGTGTTCGCGCATATTTAGATTGATTAAAAGGCGATACAAGAAATCCATTCACTCCTGACGGTGAAATTATCTCCCGCACTCCGGCGCCACAATCATAAGCCACGGGCACTACTCCATTCGCCTGCGCTTCTGTCAAGCAAAGCCCCCACCCCTCAAAAGTAGATGTCAGACACACCACCGATGCCTCCCTATAAAAACCGGACACATCTTCCTGATAGCCCAAGAAACGAATCCTTTGCAAATTGTAGGCAGTAGCTTTCTGCTGAAGATTCTGCCTTTCAACACCATCACCAATCAGAAGCAGCTCCCAATCCGGCACTTGTTTATAAATCCGCTTCCAAACATCAATCAACCTATCCACACGTTTATCAACATAAGTAAAGCGCCCTACAAATAATATTTGTTTCTTCTTATGATGGTTGACCGAAAGAATTTGCCTTTCAGAGTTGGGTATCACGTGAAATTTATTGTTCTCAAAAGGTACACCAAGTTTCTTTATCAGCTTATATTTATAATCTTCGCATAATACAACATATGCATCAGCCCGTCCATACAATTTTTTATGTTGTTCAATAAACGGCTTATCATATTTCGGAAACCATTTTTCCCTTGGACAAGTTATAAAACGCCATTTCAACATTTTCAACCACGAACCTTCGGCGCGTTTTCCTTTATCTGCCACTTTTGCCACAGCCTCCCATAAAGGAATACTATGCGGCGCGAATACCAGCTTGCAATGAACACCGTCCATGATGTAATCCAGATGTTTCAAAAGATGTATAGGCAATACAAAAACATCAATAAAGAGTGAATTTATAATTTCAATAAAAGCATTTGCATTCTCCAACGAATTAATGTCCTTATCAGGAAGTTCTATGACTTCTATACCAGCTACATCATACGTTTTATGGCATAAAGCCACAAAGCTTTCATAACCATAGCCAGATAGATAATTAGCTATATCAATTGTAACCCTTTCTGCTCCTCCACAAGGAAACACTTCATGAAAAAATAAAATTCGCTTCATAATTAGTTTCAACTCAGACTCTAATACAAATCACTTTCCCTACATCATAAAAAGCTATCATTTAGTCCAAAAGTTATTTTCTTTTTCGTTTCTCTTTACTACGATAATATGCAATAAATAAAGAAGGGGCATACTTATATAAAAAGATATGCATAATTCCCTTTCCTTTAGGTAACGGTGATAGTCCCTTTGCTTTCATTTGCACAATCATCTCATGCTGGAATCTTGCCGGTATCCCTTTTCTTATTCCTATACGAAAAGTAGTCAATAGCCTTCTTGCAATCAAATTTTTAAAAAAACTATTCATTTTTTCCGTTTTCACATTCTTTTGTCTAAATGCTTCCAAGCTCTCCATAGCCTGAAGCATATAAAGAGAAGCGTGTTCATCATAATTCATCATAAACGAATCTGAATTCTTATAATAATGATAGAAAATTATAGATGAATATTTTACACGCCTTGCATAAAAGAAGATTCTGGGAATAATTTCTTCATCTTCATGACGAATAGGTAAGAACTTCAATTTATGTTCTTGCCAGAAAGAGGCTCTATAAGCATTGCACCAGACCACTTGTGGCAAAAACTGTTGCATAAAATCCGTTCCAGACCAAACTTGAGCCGACAAGACTTTTTCATCAGACACTCGATTAAACTCTTTGGGAAGTTTTCCTTTTTCATCCCAATACTGAAAATCCATTATCAAAATGTCTAATTCATCCTTTTCAAGAGAGTCATAAACATATTGTAAGACATTACTTTGAATCCAGTCATCCGCATCAACAAATAAAAAATATTTTCCTTTAGCTTTCCGACAACCATAATTTCGTGCCTCACTGACACCGCTATTTTCTACTGTTATGCAATGAAAATAAGAATAACGATTGGAATATTCATGTAAAATAGCTCCAGTTCTATCTGTTGAACCATCATTAATTACGATAACCTCATATTCCTTGGTCGACAAATCTTGATTTACCAATGAATCAAGGCAACGCTCCAGATATTTCTCTGCATTATATGCCGGAACTATAATAGACATCTTTATTTCAGCCATACTCAATCAGTTTTAATACTTATGACGTTTCGATTTGAAGATTGACCTTATCAACCGATAAGCTTTCCGATAGAAGTCCTTATGATTATAAATAAGATAACGTTTCAAAGAAAGAGAAAAGCCCAATTGCCCATAACCGACATAGTCAAATTCATGCATTTTGGTAATCACATCACGAATGACTTCATCAGTGGAAATAGAGGCTTCTACCATCATTGTATGATCCAGTAAGCGTATTCCACGACGCATGACATAAACTCCAGCTTTATCCCATATACCTTTTTCAAGTATGAACTTCACTTGCTCGTAGACGCTCTGAAAAAGGTTATATTCTTTCTGGGGATTATACCTGCTCTGCATCGTGCTCCCCTCCCGTATCATATAATGGTATTTAGGAGTATCCTGCATCACAACCTTCTCTGCTCCATAAAATACCCGATAGCAAATGGCCAAATCCTCAAAAACACGATTAACCGGAAAGACAATACCTGCAAACAGGCTGCGTTTGAACAATTTATCCACCATATAGTTTCTGACATGTTTGTCTACTGCCAGAGCGCGAATACCCTCATCACGAGTAAACACAAACTGCTCTCCCGAAGCATACTTCGCCACACTCTTCCCACCTTTGTCCCTATAATGCGAACAAATGGATATATCCGCTCCATTCTCTTTCAACAGGCGATACAAGAATTCGTACATATCCGACTCAATCCAGTCGTCGCTATCCACGAAACCAAGGAATTCACCTTGAGCTACCGCCAAACCTCTATTCCTGGCTGCGCTCTGACCTGCATTTGCCTGATGAAAAACTCTTATCCGTCCATCCCTTTGGGCAAATAAATCACAAAGCTCTCCCGAACCATCGGAAGAGCCGTCGTCAATCAATATTATTTCCAGATTCTTATAAGTCTGCCCGCAAATGGATTGCAGGCATTTCTCCAAGTAATTCTTTACATTATAGACCGGTACAATAATACTTATCAGAGGTAGTGTCTCAGTGTTCTCCATAAGCTATGACAATTACCATAACCGCAAAGTGGCCATCAACGGATAACCCACCCGCCATCGCAATTTAAACTTACGTACCAGATTCCAGGGCTTGGTTCTGGTCTTACCTTGAAAATACCAGATGTAGTTGTTTACGGCATCCAGTACCCGTGAAGAGGACTCACCGTCCAGATGGGCTTCATGCTTGTGCACATAAGCACGCATCCGTTCCATCAGTTCCGCCGGACGGGAAATGGCCTTTTCTATCGCTCCCTCTACAGCATCCGTGTCAGTGACATTCAGCAAATGAGCTCCCGGCATGGTGTTGCAATAGGTCACCACCGGTTTGTCCAACATCATTGCCTCAACAATCACAGACGAAGCATCGGACAACAGCACATCCGCACTGTTCAGCAGCTTGGCATCGACAAGTCCGCTCTCGTGGAAAGTAATGTTGGGACAGGATGCAGCCAGTTCCTTGTATTTCTTGAGGACTTCCATATCCGAGAATTTCGGATGGAACGAAATAATCCAATCCCAATCCTTCTCGTGCACCAGTCTCTTGATGGTATCAAACAGATGAGGGGCGGAAGTTATATTCTTTGTAAATGTAGAAGAGTACAAGACTACCGGACGTGCATTATGAGGAGTGTGCGCACGTTCTTTCACGAAAGTATCCGCCTTGCACCAGCCCGTTTCGTATACCTTGAAGAAGCCGTATTTCCTCTCAAGTTCCTTGAAAGGAAGAGTGCTCGTTTCTCCTTGCGTGCAATAGACATCGAACCATCCGCGGACAGAAAAATGGTCGTCCTTTTCATCGCCACGCTTATTGATGGGGTAGCCATGAAAAAGGGAAACTTTCACTCCCGGGAAGAAATCATAAATATAGTTGCCCGGCGCAAACACGGCAATAGGCTGATAATCCATCACTTCCTGAACAGATTGAAGCCACCTCTCATCTTGATCCAACAGAACCGGGCAGTCTGGCTCGATAAACCATGCAACATCGTCTCCTCTACGCCTTATTTCGTCCTGAAGCGGGCGAAGTATAGGATAGGAATAGGCTACCGAAACGAAAAATAAATAATGCTTCTTCATACACTCAAAATATCACGGCAACGACACAATCGTCACCTCAAATTACCAATAGAACAATAAAATCCAGCCCTTAGTTTGTAACAGTTTTGCTTTCTTTGCTTTAAACGTCTGCAAAGTAAATACAAGAATTCTGCATATACTGCATCAATCCAGAAAAAAAAATGACTTTTATCAACTTTTCTCCAAAAGTTGCTGTTTATGAAGCTTTTTCTTCTCTAAAATATCTATCTTTGCACCCCAATATTTTAAAAATACTATTTTATGAGAAGAAATCTTTTTCATTGCTCCAACAGTCAACAAGGGGCAACAGATAAAGTGACTCTTTTGTTCGGAATCACCATTTTTTTCAAATTCCTGCTATTCGATTTCATCTGGAGCATCCCCACCACATTCGCTTCATTCTCTACCATCGAGTTCTATGCAACCAAGATAATAGCTACCCTCGTACTTCTCGCCCCCTATAAGTTCTTCCGGCTCTGGAAAACAGAAATAGTCATCATGCTTTTACAGGATATACTGCTGATTGTCAACCTGATGTATTTCCGCACCTACTATACTGCCATCCCACTTAACAGCTATGGACTTTCTGGAAACCTCGCCGATTTCACCGGAAGCGTTTACGACTCCTTCCGCTGGTACGACATCTTCTTCCCCTTGTCCACCATTGCCGGCATCCCTCTTTATTGGCATTACAAAAGAAATACTGCCGGAAGAACATCATACAAGTATTACGGAGGAGCTTTGGGAATCAGTATCCTGCTGTTTGCCATCACCACCCTGGCAAAAGGAGGATTCAAGGAAGCATACAACACCGTCCGCCAGAAAGCCTATCTGTGTGCAAGCACCACTTCCATGTATACCGTCTTCGGAAGCCTATGCTATGACCTCATCAACCAGAAGCAGGAGGCCACCCCACAGATACAGCAAGAGATAAAGGAGTGGCTGAGCCAGAAACCCGGACATCACCCTTTGGCCGGACGTATCGGAATCCGCAACAACTGCATCGTCATCCTGGCAGAATCTCTGGAAAGCTGGGTACTCGAAAGGGAAGTGGAAGGGCAAGAGATTACCCCGTATCTCAACAAGCTGCTGCAGGACTCCACCACCTTATACGCTCCCCACGTGCTGACCCAAGTGAAAGGAGGGCGCTCCATTGATGCACAGCTGCTGCTTTGCGCCGGCATGTTGCCCATCAACAGCGGTACATACAGCAGCCAATATCCTGACCACACCTACGGAACCCTGCAAAAAGCCATGCATCAGCAGAAGAACTCGCGCAACTACCTCCTGACCATTGATAAAGTATCGACCTGGAACCAAGGCGTCATAGCCTACAGTTTCGGGACCGACACCATCATTGCTTATCATGACTTTGAACTGACAGAAGCCTTTGGCACGCACAAACGTACCGGAGACGGCTCCTTCCTGGCGCAATGCAGCCAAAAAATAGAGAAGGGGGAAATCTGGAAGAAGGGGGAGAATGTTTACATGCAGCTGGTGACCTACTCCGGCCATGCTCCCTTCAAATTGCCTGAAGAATTGAAAGAGATTCATTTCTCTCCGGCCATTCCACAGAAAATGAATGACTATATGACCACTGCACGCTATACGGACAAGGCGATAGGAAAATTCGTGGAGTACTTGAAAACACTACCACAATACGACGAGACCCTTATCGTCATCACCGGTGACCACGAAGGACTGGCTACCTACCGTGAAGAATTGTGTAACGCCCCCGGTGGCAAGGGTATCGTATCCGACAAGACATTCACCCCTTTCATCATAGTAAACTCTCCAGTAGGCATGCGTTATGATAAAGTGATGGGACAAATCGATATGTACCCCACCTTACTGAACCTGCTCCAACTGGATGATTACTACTGGAGCGGATTGGGCCAAAGCATCCTCGACCCATGCAAGAAAGGATTCGCCATCAGCCCCCAAATGGAGGTGGTAGGTGAAGAGCCCACCCCGGCAGAAGCCGAGTTCGCCAAAAAAGCATACGATATTTCCGACCAGATGATACATTTTGATTATCTTTGCTCAAAAGCGAAGATAGGCGGCACCTCAAAATAAAAAATGAACAAGTTCATTTTGTTCTGCTTTCGGTTTGCACTATCTTTGCACCGTTCAAAAGAAGTAAAATGTAAATAAAAGCAATGAAGGTACATATTCATCCGCACTATGCCGCCTACGAGAGTTATATCCGAGCCATCCCATCGGAAGAATATGAACGGGAAGAGGTTTATTGTAACCGAAGGAACACAGTCGAAAGAGTGCGGTTCGGAGACAAGGACTTCGTAATCAAGAAATACAAAAGACCTGCCCTCATAAACTGCCTCATTTACACTTGGTTCCGCAAAAGCAAAGCGCAGCGCGCCTTTGAATATGCAGAACTTTTTCTGCAACGGGGAATAGAGACCGCCCCTCCGGTAGCTTATATAGAAATCAAAAAGAATGGTTTCTTCCACACCGGATACTTTATTTCCGAATACCTCCCCTACCCGCTTGTTACGGATATGTTCGGTACGGAAATGGAGGAAGAAGAGAAAAAACGGCTAAGACATGACCTCGTAGACTTCACTCTCCAATTACATCTGAACAAGGTCTTGCCACTGGACTATAATCCCAAGAATATATTTTACCGGAAGACAGACGGCAAATATCACTTCGCCCTCATTGACATCAACCGCCTGAAGCTCGGTAAAGTGCCCGGTATCAGAATGTCCATGAATGCCTTCAGCCAACTGGGTATTCCCGCCGATGACTTCATGAAAATAATACCTCTATATGCCGAGCAAAGAGGATTCGATATTGAAGAATGCATATTCTTCACTCTCTTCAGCAGACTGAAATGGAGAAAGCAAAGACAATTTAAAAATTTCGTCAAAAGCAAGCTTCATTTCTGAAATGTCGTATCTTTGTACCAACGAGATTAGAAAATTATGCAAGATTATATCACCCAGTCCATCCAAGAAGGTATCAGGCTCAAAGAAAATATCCTGAACAACCGGCAAATGCTTGCCGACATCGAAACTGTCGGCAATCTGATAGTACAAGCCCTTCGACAAGGGCACAAAGTCTTGCTTTGCGGTAACGGCGGCAGTGCAGCCGATGCCCAGCATATCGCCGCCGAACTCGTCGGACGTTTCGTGACCGAACGGGAAGGCCTGCCCGCCATCGCCATGACAACCGACACTTCCATCCTGACCGCAGTCAGCAATGATTATGGTCTTCGAACGGCAGACAGCAGCCTTGGGAACGAAAGGTGATATTCTGATAGGCCTTTCTACCAGCGGCAACTCTCCCAACGTAGAGCATGCCTTGCAGAAGGCACAATCTATGGGCATCACCACCATAGGGCTCCTGGGAAGGGATGGAGGAAGGTGCAAGGAACTTTGCAATTACCCGCTGATTATACAGCACGCCGAATCTGCCAGGATTCAAGAAGTGCACATTACCATCGGACATATCTTGTGCGGCATCGTTGACAATAAACTGTTCTCCCATGAATAAAGCGATTTTCCTTGATCGGGACGGTACCATCAATGTTGATTTCGGCTACGTTTATAAGACCCAAGAGCTTGAATTATTGCCCGGTGTAGCCGAAGCACTCCGTATTTTTCAAGAATTGGGTTATCTGCTGATTGTCATCACGAACCAATCCGGTATTGGACGTGGCTACTTTACACTGGAGGACGCCGAACAGTTCAACCGAGCACTCGCCCAAGAGCTGGAAAAACATGGAGTTATACTGAACGATTTCTATACTTGCCCTCACGTTCCGGAAGAACATTGCGAATGCCGTAAGCCTTCTCCTTTCATGGTGACGGAAGCGATGAAGAAATATGAAATCGACCCATCCCAATCCTATATGTTCGGAGATAAGAAATCGGATACGGAATGCGGCGAAAGAAGTGGTGTCAAGTCCTTCCGGGTCACCTCTGAGCATTCACTTCTATATTGGGCCAACCAATTAAAAAACAACCTATTATGAATACAGAATTAAACAGTATAAAGGGAAAGAAGGTACTCGTTATCGGAGACGTGATGCTGGATACTTACCATATAGGGGACGTGAAAAGGATTTCTCCCGAAGCCCCCGTACCAGTGGTCCGTGTCACCCGTACCTACAATGTATTGGGAGGAGCGGCCAATGTTGCAAGAAATCTGTTGGGACTGGGTTGCTCGCCGTATGTCGTCAGCCTGCTTGGCAACGACCACAACGGAAACACAATGCAGGAGATGTTCGCTGATTTGGGTATCAGAAACGAACTGTTTCATACAGAACACCCAACCATCACCAAAACCCGCGTAATAGGCAACAGCCAGCAAGTAGTACGGCTGGACTTTGAAACAGAAAATGAATGCCTGAACGAAGAGATTGAGCAGAAACTGCTGGATGCCGTGAAGCGTGCACTCCCCGAAGTGGACATTGTCGTGATTTCGGATTATGGCAAGGGAGTATGCAATGATACAGTATGCCAGCAGGTTATATCCGCCTCTGCCGGGCAAGGGAAGAAGGTCATTATAGACCCCAAAGGGACAAATTGGGAGAAATACCGTTCCGCAACCATCATCACCCCCAACCTGAAAGAGCTTTCGGCTGTTTCGGGAGTGGATGTGAGAAATGAGGATAAAGAAATCCATAGCGCAGCAGACCGGATACTGAAGGAGTATAACCTTACTTCTCTATTAGTGACACGTTCCGAAAAAGGTATGTCATATATAGCTCCGGAAGCCTCACAAGACATTCCTACCGAAGCAAGGGAAGTATATGACGTTTCAGGTGCAGGCGATACTGTCGTGGCAACTTTAGCAGCTGCGCTGGCAGCCGGTATCCCTATTGCAGATGCCATTTATCTTGCCAATAAAGCGGCCGGCATTGTAGTCGGGAAAATAGGCACCAGCCCC
>ERZ1106919.2185-NODE-2185-length-11275-cov-6.647237_pt1 | contig 11275 bp, 10 predicted proteins | sample MGYA00403654_ERZ1106919 | MGnify/ENA primary metagenome ERZ1106919 (study PRJEB35170, sample SAMEA104062450) | human gut metagenome | biome: human gut; feature: human-associated habitat; material: faeces | place: Denmark | collected 2012-10-08 ... | reverse complement strand
CAACGCTCTTGCCCTTGCGGTACAGGATGTTGCGGATGGCAGCATACTTGTAAGCGTCGTTGTCGGGGCTCAGCACGGAGAAGCGCTCCATGGCGTCGGCAGCGCCCTTCATCAGCTCGTCGATGTCGATGCCGGCAGCGGCGATGGGCAGCAGGCCCACGGCGCTCAGCACGGAGTAGCGGCCGCCCACGTCATCGGGGACCACGAAGGTGGGCCAGCCCTGTGCGTCGGCCAGCTGCTTCAGAGTGCCCTTGGCACGGTCGGTGGTGGCGTAGATGCGCTTATTGGCCTCTTCCACGCCCATCTCCTTCTCCAGCAGCTCGCGCAGCACACGGAAGGCCAGGCTGGTCTCGGTGGTGGTGCCGGACTTGGAAATAACATTGATGGAGAACCGCTTGCCCTTGCACAGGCTGATGATATTGTTCAGGTAGGTGGGGCTGATGCTGTTGCCGCAGAAGTAGATCTTGGGGCCGCCCTCCAGCTCATTGTGGTACATGCCCTTGACTGCCTCGATCACAGCACGGGCGCCCAGATAGCTGCCGCCGATGCCGGCCACGACCAGCACGTCGGAATCCTCACGGATCTTTTTGGCAGCTGCCTTGATGCGGGCAAATTCTTCCTTATCATAATCACGGGGCAGATACATCCAGCCCAAGAAGTCGTTGCCCGGGCCGGACTTTGCCTCCAGCTGCTTGTGGGCTGCTTCCACCTGGGGATAGATGGCTGCATATTCCTCTTCGCTGATAAAGCTGGAGAGGTGTTTGGTGTTCAGTGCGACACTCATTCTATTCTAACCTCCAAACGATTTGCCGGGCCCTTGCCCTGCGAGGAAATATCTTGGTATAAGTGTACCGTTCCCTCCGGGCAAAGTCAAGGTCAAAATCCTTGGATTTCATACAATTTTAATAGTGTTTTTTTGTTTCTTCATCCAGAATTGTTCACACAGACAGTTCCACGCAGCTTACCGCAGTGCGCTTTTGTACGCTGAAGCGTGCATTCAGCTTTCGCAGCCGGTCAAAGCGTCCCACAACAGGCCGAAAGCGGTGCCAAAGTCCATTTTTTCAGCATCGGCAGCGGCGCGCACCTCGTACTCGCCCAGTTGGGTCTCCCTGCTCAGGATGCGCACCGTGCCAACGGTCTGGCCCAGCTGCACCGGTGCTTCCAGCTCCTGCGGCAGATCCAGCTGCGCGGTGAGAGCGGCGGCGCTTTCCTTGGGCATCAGCAGCGTTTCGGGCAGAGCGGTGTAGTCCAGCGGTACGCTTTCCTCTGCACTGCCCTTTACTTTTATAAGAAGAGGCCGATCCTCCATGGCGGGCAGCGGCACGGCGGCGTAGGCCGCAAAGCCGTAGTCCAGCAGGGTGGTGGCCGCTGTGAACCGCTCCGAGCTGGAGAGCGACCCCAGCACCACGGCGATCAGGTCCAGCCCGTCGCGGGTGGCGCTGGCGCTGATGCACACGCCCGCGCCGCTGGTGGTGCCGGTTTTCAGGCCGGTGATGCCGTTGTAACGCTTGAGCAGCTTGTTGGTGTTCACCAGCTGGGTGGCACCGCCGCGCAGGGTGTCCGTCCAGATGCCGGTATAGTGCAGCACCTCCGGGCAGGTGTTCAAAATCTCGCGGCTCATGATGGCAACATCGTGGGCGGTGGAAAGATGCCCTTCGGTGTCCAGCCCGCAGGCATTGTGGAAGGTGGTGTTCACCATGCCCAGCTCTGCTGCACGGGCGTTCATCATCTGCACAAAGCCCGGCTCGCTGCCGCCCACCAGCTCTGCCACAGCCACAGCGGCGTCGTTGGCAGAGGACACACAAATGGCTTTGATCATCTCGTCCAGCGTGAACTGCTCCCCCGGCTCCAGCCAGATCTGACTGCCGCCCATGTGGTAGGCGTGTTCACTTACCGGCACCAGCGTGTCCATGGCAATGCGGCCGTCGTGCACGGCTTCAAAGGTGAGCAGCAGGGTCATTACCTTGGTAATGGATGCAATGGGCATCTGCTGGTCGGCGTTCTTTTCATATAATATAGTGCCCGTCTGCTGGTCGATCAGGCAGGCGGCGCGGCAGGGCAGCTCCAAGGCAGGCTGTGCCGCCGCGGGCTGCACAGGCTGGGTCTGGTCTGCAGCTGCCTGCACCGCCGGGTTTTGCTGCCGCAGCTCATTGCCTTGCGCCGTGCCAAAGGCCAGCGCAAACAGCCAGAAGCACACCACTCCTGCACACAAAAGCGCCAAGTTTTTCCGCTCCATTTTGGTCCCTCCCTGCGCAATGTCTCTTGCTGAGAGAGTATGCAGGGGCCTTTTTGTTTAGAATATCCTGCGCCCGCACCGCAGCCCGCATTTTTTATTTTGTCTTTTTCTACAAAAGGGCTTGACTTTTGCCCACCTTATAGTGTAAATTGGAGATGGCCCAAAAAGGCTGTATTGCTTCATTTGTGGAATTATTTTTTAGGAGGATACTATTATGATTCTGTCTCGTCGTTCTTTCCTGAAGCTCGCTGGTCTGACTGCCGTTGCTGCTGCAAGCGCTTCCATGTTCACCGGCTGCGGTGCTTTCTCCACCACTCCTATCACGGTAGTCGCCGCTAAGGATTCTACCAAGGAGTTCGTGGCTGCTGTTGCAGAACTGAACAAGAAGAAGCTGGTCGTATGGCCTGCTGATGCAAACGGCGATTATCTGAAGGGTTATCTGCCCAACTATCTGGCCGCTAATGGTCTCAAAGACTTTGAAGTCGTGAAGTACGAGTACAAGACCAAGAAGGATGCAAACGGTAAGGACTACAATTGTCTGGAAGTCATCGTCAAGTCCACTAAATAATTTTTCCAAGGTTCTCTTTGAGAGACGGGCGTTTGCCCGTCTCTTTTTGTTTTGCCCGCTTTCCAGCAAAAAAGTGCCTGCTGCTGTGCATCCGGTCTTGCGCCGCACCGCCGCTGTGATATATAATAAAGAGCAATGCAAACACCACTCCGTTTTTTGTCGAAAGGATACCCCCTCATGCGAGTTTGTTTTTATACCCTTGGCTGCAAGGTCAACCTGAACGAGACCGGCGCGCTGGAACAGATGTTCCGCGCCAACGGCTTTACCATTGCGCAGGAGAACGAGCCTGCGGATGTTTTTGTGGTGAACAGCTGTACCGTGACCAACTTTGGCGACCAGAAAAGCCGCAAGTGGCTGCGCCGCAAAAAGCGCGAGAACCCCGGCGCGGTCACGGTGCTTACCGGCTGCTACCCGCAGGCTTTCCCGGAGGAAGCCGCCCAGTTCACCGAGGCCGACCTTGTGTGCGGCAACGGCGACCGCAAGGCCATTTTAGATAACGTTCTCAAGCTGCTGGACGGCCATGAGCGCATTGTGGCCATCACGCCCCACCAGCGCGGCGAAAAATTTGAAGAGCTGCCCGTGGAGCGGTTCGAGACCCACACCCGTGCCTTTATCAAGGTAGAGGACGGCTGCAACCGTCAGTGCGCCTACTGTGTCATCCCCCGGGCCCGCGGCCCGGTGCGCAGCCGCGACGAAGCCAGCATCCTTGCCGAGCTGCGCCAGCTGGCGGCTTCCGGCTACCGCGAGGTGGTGCTCAGTGCCATCTCCCTGCCCAGCTATGGTCTGGATACCGGCACCAACCTTGTGGAGCTGGTGGAGCACTGCGCTCAAGTGGAAGGCATCCAGCGCATCCGTCTGGGCAGTCTGGACCCGGATATGCTCACGCCGGAGTTCATCACCCGCCTTGCCGCCGTGGAAAAGCTCTGCCCGCAGTTCCACCTGAGCCTGCAGAGCGGCTGCACCGCCACCCTGCGCCGGATGCGCCGCGTGTACACCGCCGAGCAGTACGCACAGGTGGTGGACCAGCTGCGCGCCGCCTACGGGGAGCGCCCGGTCAGCTTTACCACCGACTGCATCTGCGGCTTTCCCGGCGAGACGCAGGCCGATTTTGAAGAGAGCTGCGAATTTTTGAAAAAGATCGGCTTTCTCAAGGTACATGTGTTCCCCTACTCCCGCCGCAGCGGCACCCCGGCCTACGATTTCCCGGAGCAGGTGCACGAGCGGGAAAAGCAGGAGCGCAGCCGCGTGATGAACGGCATTGCCGAGGAGGTGCGCCGCGAAGTGCTGGCCACCTATGTGGGCACCGAGGACGACGTGCTGCTGGAGACCCCGCTTTCCGGCACGCTGTTCACTGGCTACACCCGGCTGTACATTCCGGTGGTGGTGTCCGCCCCCGGCCACGAAAGCGGGCAGATCGTGCACGTAACGCTTGGCGAGTACGACGGCGAGCGCGTGCGTGCAGCACTTTGCTAAGTTTACGCGCTTAAAACTGTTGATTCTGTACACGAGGACAAATACAACAAATTTTTAACAAATTTTGCGTTTTATCCCTTTTCATCCGGCACGCTTTATGCTAAAATGAAAGTGGATCATCCCGGGCACAGCGCTGTTTGCAGCAGTGCGTTACCAATGTGCCCTGTAATGCGCCCGCCCTGCGCGGCAGAACGCTGTCGGCAGCCGGGTGCAGCCCGTTTGTTTTTAGCAAAGCAAGGAGAGAATTGGAATGAGTTTCAGAGGAATCAATACCACGGTCATCCAGATCCGCCGTCAGGTGTTCACCGAGGTGGCACGCATGGCTTACGCCAACGTCAAGGGCGAGCAGGCCAACCACCTGATGCGCAAGATCCCCTACACCATCATCCCCGGCGAGGAAGGCAAGCTGCGCAAGGACATCTTCCTGGAGCGCGCCATCGTTGAGGAGCGTGTGCGTCTGGCCATGGGTCTGCCCACCCGCCGCATGGACGAGCACAACAGCGTCGTCTCCGGTCTGGAGGATGCTTCCATCGCCGATAAGTATTATGATCCCCCGCTGGTGAACGTGATCAAGTTTGCCTGCAACCGCTGCCCGGAAAAGCTGGTCAAGGTCTCCGACCTGTGTCAGGGCTGCCTTGCCCACCCCTGTATGGAAGTGTGCCCCAAGAAGGCCATCACCTGGGAGAGCGGCCGTTCCACCATTGATCAGGAAAAGTGCATCAAGTGCGGCCGCTGCGCCACCGTCTGCCCCTACAATGCCATCGTCAAGACCGAGCGTCCCTGCGCCGCAGCCTGCGGCATGGGTGCCATCCACTCCGATGAGCTGGGCCGTGCCGAGATCGACTACAGCAAGTGCGTGTCCTGCGGCCAGTGCCTGGTCAACTGCCCCTTCGGTGCCATCGCCGACAAGGGCCAGATCTATCAGCTGATCCAGGGCTTCAACCGCGGCGACCGCATCTACGCGCTGGTAGCTCCCGCCTTCATCAACCAGTTCCCGGGTCTGGCTTCCACCGGCAAGCTCAAGGCCGCCCTGAAGGCCGTCGGCTTCTACGATGTGGTGGAGGTTGCCATTGGTGCCGACCTGTGCACCGTGGACGAAGCACACGACTTCCTGGAGGAAGTGCCCGAGAAGCTCAGCTTCATGGCAACTTCCTGCTGCCCGGCATGGAGCATGATGGCAAAGACCGCTTTCCCGGATCTTGCCAAGAATATCTCCATGACCATGACCCCCATGGTGTTCACCGCCCGCATGATGAAGCAGAAGGACCCCGAGGCCCGTATGTGCTTCATTGGACCCTGCGCCGCAAAGAAGCTGGAAGCTTCCCGCCGCACCGTCCGCTCCGATGTGGACTTCGTGCTCACCTTTGAAGAGCTGGCCGGTATCATCGAGGCCAAGGATGTGGACACCAGCCTGCTGGAAGTGGACGAGGCCGAAGCTCTGCACGCTGCATCCGCAGCAGGCCGCGGCTTTGCACAGTCCGGCGGCGTTGCCAAGGCTGTTGCCGATAAGATCAAGGAATGGCACCCGGATATGGATGTCAAGATCGCATCCGCACAGGGCCTTGCCGAATGCAAGAAGCTGCTCATGCTGGCCAAGGCCGGCAAGTACAATGGCTACCTGCTGGAAGGCATGGGCTGCCCGGGCGGCTGCATCGGCGGCGCAGGCACCATTGCCGACCCCGCACGCACGGCCATCCAGCTGAACAAGTACGTCAAGGAAGCTCCCTTCGCCGACCCGGAGCAGAGCCCCTTTATGAGCGAGATCCACGTGCTGAAGGACGACCCCGACTTTGAACTTTAAGCGCTGATTTTTCAAGAACCGCTTCTCCTGCCGGAGGGGCGGTTCTTCGTCATCTTCGCCTACCATATTTTATCAATGTGCAACATTTCTGTGAAAGCTTCACGAAGCGGATTGACAATTTTGCACAGCCATGCTATTTTAGCATTGACAAACTGGTATTACCGCAATTGTTCAACGCCGCCTCTGTGGCAGGAAAGGCAGATTATTCATGACGAACACTTATAAGCGCGTAAGCGCCGCCCTGCTCTCGGTGCTGCTGCTGTGCATGTTCACCTTTGGTGCAAGCGCTGCTTCCAGCCTGAACGTAGGCATTAAATTCTGGAAAGAAAGATCCGATAAGGAATCCATGGCCAACACCGGCATCGATGCCAGCCGTGATGTCACCCTCACCCGCCAGTCCAACGGCACCTACACGCTCACCTTGCCCATCCAGCAGGTAAGCAAGATGGGTGTCACCGGCTATCTGTCCGGCCTGACCATTGGTGATGTGACCTACACCGGCACCGTCTCCGGCGATGTTGCCAAGGGCACCGGCGTGCTCACCATCAAGAACATGCCCGCCTCGGTGCTGACCGGCAGTGATGTGAACAAGGCACTCACCGTTACCTGCAACATTCAGATGGATCTGAGCGTGCTGGGCGAGATCAACACCTCGGCCCGCATGTGCATCTGGAACAAGTAAGTTTTTTCAAGCAAAGAACGGCGTTCCCCACCGGAACGCCGTTCTTTGCTTTTATCACTCCATGTGCTTTTCCACAAAGTCGCCAACCATTTTGTCCAGCTGCAGCACAGCGTTCTCGGCACCCTTCATCACCTTGCGGGTGGTGCGGCGCAGCTGGCGCTGGTTCTGGGTGGCGGCCATCACGCCCACGGCACCCAGTGCCGCCCCCGCGGCCATGCCAAGCAGCATCCCGGAAGAACTGGTGGATTCATGTCTCATAGTAAAACTCCTTTCGGTGAAAAAGATCCGGTCTCCGGTGTTATTATTTCCTGTAAACTATTTGGTATCCGCTTTTTTTATGCAGAAATTTGTGGTATACTGTTCTACGATGTTTTAATGGGCGGGTGTGCCCGGCTAAAAAGCGCACTGCTCATTCCGCATACTGGTAAGGAGGTTCCTTATTTGATACACCCTGTTGAACCCAAAAAAGTCCTTTGCATCCACGATCTTTCCGGCATGGGCCGCTGCAGCCTTGCAGTGATCCTGCCGGTGCTGTCGATCATGGGCGTGCAGCCGGTAGCCCTGCCCACGGTGGTGCTTTCCACCCACACAGGCGGGCTTGGCACACCTGCACGGCTGGACGGCTGCGCCTACGGCGAACAGGCGCTGGAGCATTACCATGCGCTTGGCGTGGAGTTTGACTGCATCTATACCGGCTATCTGGGCGGTGAGGATCAGGTGGCACTGGCCGAAAAAGCCTTTGCCCTCTGGCCCGCAGCCAAAAAGATCGTTGACCCGGTCATGGGCGACAACGGCAAGGCTTACTCCACCGTAACGCCTGCTTTGATCGACCGCATCCGTGCACTGTGCGGTGCTGCCGATCTGATCCTGCCCAACTACACCGAGGCACAGATCCTGCTGCAGCGCCAGCCGCAGACCGAGCTGCTCACCGATGAAGCCGCACAGGCTCTGGCTGACGAGCTGACCACTCTGGCCCCCGGGGCTGTCGTCACCGGCCTGCCGCTGGGCAAATACATCGGCTGTGCAGGCAGCGGAAAAGACCGCTTCCTCATCAAAAAGCTGCACATCAGCCGCAGCTTTCCCGGCACCGGCGACCTGTACGGTGCGGTGCTCATCGGCTCGCTGCTGCAGGGCAACGCCCTGAGTGCCGCCGCCGACAACGCTGCCGAGTTCGTGGCGCTTTCCATCCAGAACACGCCCGCCGCGCAGGATACCCGCTACGGGGTCTGGTTCGAGCCGCTTCTGCCGCGCCTGTGCCCGGCAGGCTCGGCAGAATAAGGGGAGGTACACCGATGAACGAAAAGCCAACCTTGAACATCGTTCTGGTGGAGCCGCGCATCCCGCAGAACACCGGCAATGTGGCCCGCACCTGTGCCTGCACTGCCTGTCGGCTGCATCTGGTAGGCCCCATGGGCTTTGCCATCGATGATAAAAAGCTCAAGCATGCAGGTCTGGATTACTGGCACTACCTCGACATCAGCTATTACGACAGTCTGGACGAGTTCTTTGCCAAAAACAGCGGCCCCTATTACTATTTTACCACCAAGGCACCGCAGCGCTACACCGATGTGAGCTACCCGGACGGTGCATACCTCGTGTTCGGACGCGAGGATGCCGGCCTGCCCGAAGCCTTGCTTGCCGCCAATCAGGAGCACTGCATCCGAATGCCCATGCGCGACACCTGCCGCAGCCTGAACCTTTCCAACAGCGTGGCCGTGGGCGTGTATGAAGTGCTGCGCCAGTGGGACTTTCCGGAGCTTTTGGACCACGGACACTTACGAGACTACGAATGGAAATGAGGGACATTATGAGCAAGATTGCGATCCTGACCGATTCCTCCTGCGATATCCCGCAGGAGATGGCCGAAAAATACGGCATCGACATCATGAGTTTCCACATCCTGCTGGACGATGTGGACTACGTGGAGCGTGAAAGCTGCACCAACACCGAATTTTACGATAAGATGCGTGCCGCTAAGGGCGTGCCCTCCACTGCCGCCATCACCCCCATCCAGTTCTGCGAAAAATACTGCCAGTACGTGGACGAGGGCTATACGGATGTCATTCATGTACCCATCAACAAATCCGGCTCTTCCACCTACAATAACGCCCTCATGGCACAGGGGATGCTGCGGGAAGAGCGCCCGGAGCACCACTTGAAGATCCATCTGCTGGACCCCCACACCTATTCCATGGTGTTCGGCTGGTATCTGTGCGAAATGGCCCGCAAGCTGAAGAACGGCGCAGAGATCAGCCATGTGATCCGGGAGTTTGAAAAGCAGATGGACTGCATGGAGATCGTTCTGGGCCCCTACAGCCTGAAGCAGATGAAAAAGAGCGGACGCATCTCTGCCGCTGCTGCTGTTATGGGCGAGCTGATGGGCATTCGTCCCATCATCACCCTGATCGACGGCAAGACCAAGGTGGAAGCCAAGGTACGCGGCGATGACAAGGTGGTGCCCGCCATGGTGGAGCTGTGCAAACAGCGCAGCGAAGGCGTGGAGAACTTTGATTATATGATCGGCCACACCAACATCCCGCAGACCGCCGATCTGGAAAAGGCCTGCCGCAAGGCCTTTGGCAAGCCGCCGCTGCTGGTGTTTGAGCTGGGCGGTGTCGTTTCCGCCAACACCGGCCCCGACACGGTGGCTCTGGTATACACCGGACACCCCAGAGGGTAACACGTAATTTTAATAGCCTCCGCTTTCGCTCTGGCTATTTCAGCGGTAATTCTATTTTTATTTTGAGGTTCCGAAAAGCCTGCGGGCTTTTCGGAACCTCTTTTTCACCGGAAGGGTCCAAACCAAAAACTGCATCTGTACCTGATTCTGCGAAAATTCGTTGCAATCTGCCAAAAATTATGCTATACTGCCTTTTGCTGTGCTTTTTGTGCGGCATCCTTTCAGAGCAACTTAGGATTTTAGGCTCCCCGGCGTGTCTCGAACCATGCCGGGCCAAACCCACAGGGGCTGGCGGCCCTGTGCGGTCAAAATCATCCCGCTGGAGTATTATCATGAATCAGAATCCTTCCGTCCGTAAACTGGTGCGCTGCGGCGTGGTCGCAGCCATTTATGTTGTTCTCTGCATGGCTCTGCAGCCGCTCTCCTATGGTGCGGTACAGGTGCGTGTGGCTGAGGCGCTCTGCCTGCTGCCGGTGTTCGGTGCCGAGTACATTGCCGGTGTGGTACTGGGCTGCTTTTTGGCAAACCTGCTGGGCTCCACCATCGTGGATGTCATCTTTGGCACCCTTGCCACCCTGCTGGCCTGCCTTGTCACCTACAAGCTGCGGAACATCCGCATCAAGGGTCTGGCTGTGGCGGCTTCCCTGCCGCCGGTGCTGTTCAATGCCGTGATCATTGGCATTGAGATTGCCGTCATGTTCCCGGACCCCACCTCCAGCGCTCCCATCTGGCTGGCCTGCATCACCAACGGCATCTCCGTAGGTATCGGCGAGCTCATCAGCTGCACCGTTCTGGGTGTGCTGCTGGTGAAGATCATCGAGAGCAGCAAAGCCCTGCGCAAAATTTTTGCAGCTTAATGACCGCAAGGAGGTTTCCATGCAGGCAAACGGAATGATCTTCTGGGACTGGAACGGCACTTTGATGGATGATGTTGATTTCACCCACAGCTGTCTCAACTGGATGCTGGAGACCCACGGTTATCCGCAGCGGTACGATCTTGCCGCTTACCGGGAAATTTTCGGTTTTCCCATTGAGGAATACTACATCCGCGCCGGTTTCAACTTTGCAAAGCACCCTTATGCAGAGCTGGCCGAGCGCTTTATGGAATATTATAACGCAGGTGTGGATGCCTGTCCCCCCTCTGCACACGCTGCCGAGACGCTGGCCGAGCTTTCGCGCCGGGGCTGGCGGCAGAGCGTGCTTTCCGCCTCCCGCCGGGACTACCTGATCGAGCAGGTAGCCGCACGGGGCCTGCAGGGCTATTTTACTGAGTTGCTCGGCCTTGCAGACATCTATGGCGTAAGCAAAGTGCAGGTGGGCAAACAGTGGCTTGCACAAAGCGGCATCGCCCCTGCTGCCTGCGTGATGGTGGGCGACACCCAGCACGATGCCGAAGTTGCAAAGGCCCTTGGCACAAAATGCGTGCTCTACACCGGCGGCCACCAGTCCCGCGCGCGGCTCGAGGCTGTGTGCCCGAATGTCATCGACGATCTGGCACAGCTGCCGCAGCTGCTGGAAACCTTATAATGTACACCTGACCACTTCTGATTTGCAAAAATCAGAAGTGGTTTTTGTTTTAGCTGGCTCACCCTCTCAGTCTCGCATTCGCTCGCCAGCTCCCCCAAAGGGGGAGCCTCTGGCGAAACCGGAAACTTTGCGTGGATTGCCAAGGCCTCCCACTTTGGGGGAGGTGGATGCGACCAGCGGGAGCAGCCGGAGAGGGCGAGGCTGTTCGCCTCCACCACATATCTTTTCCTTTTATGAACCCCCTTCCAGCGCAAATTTACAGAAAATTCATTCAAAATCCGGCTAAAATAACCTTGCAGGTTTGACGC
>ERZ1106919.2180-NODE-2180-length-11303-cov-4.779694_pt1 | contig 11303 bp, 17 predicted proteins | sample MGYA00403654_ERZ1106919 | MGnify/ENA primary metagenome ERZ1106919 (study PRJEB35170, sample SAMEA104062450) | human gut metagenome | biome: human gut; feature: human-associated habitat; material: faeces | place: Denmark | collected 2012-10-08 ... | reverse complement strand
ACATTATTATCATATGAAAAAAATAACACAAAAAACAAAATACAATATTATATGTCTTACATTATCTATATTTACAGGATTTAACATCTTTTTTATAAAAACAGATAAAATTGCAATTGCAGACTCAGGAAAAAAATATTTGCAAGAAATAAAAAATACAGAATTTTTAAAAAAATCTCTTATTTTAGACCATTTAGATAATTCTTTAGATTATATAATTCCTGATTCTTATTATGAAGAATATGAAGCTTATTTAGAAGAACAGGAATATTTGGCTAGTTTGCCTATATATGAAAAAATCATTATAGATAGTCAATTAGTGCCTAATTGGGAAGAAAACTGTAAATCCTATAATTACACATATATGAGTTATAAAGCAATAACAGATAAAACATCTGCACAATATTCTTTAGTTAATAATGAAAATGCTTATACAGATGAAGAAACAGGATTAAGAATGGTTAATAATAGATTTTGTATCGCTATAGGTGAAGGGTATGGATACAAAGTTGGGGATTATATAGATGTTGTTTTATCTAATGGGAATATTTTAGAATGCATTATGGCAGAAGAAAAAGCCAATAAAGACACAGATAAAACAAATAAATATCATTTATCTGATGGTTCTGTTATAGAAATGCTAGTAGATTTTAATTATTTTTCATCTACTTCTCAATATCCAGATAATCTAAAAGGAATTATTGAAGAGTTAAGAAAAGTTGATTATATCCAAATAAACTAATATGAAAGGAATAAAAATAAAATGGAATTAAGACCATATCAGGAACAATCAGTAAATTCAGTATTTGAAGAATGGAAGGAACATAAAAGTACATTAGTTATACAAGCAACAGGTACAGGAAAAACTATTGTTTTTTCAGAAATAACAAAAAGATTAAGAGAACAAAATAAAAAAGTTTTAATTTTAGCTCATAGGTCAGAGTTATTAGAACAAACACAAAATAAATTAGCTATTTTTAATGTAAATTCTGCTTTAGAAAAAGCCGAAAATCACGCAAATATAGGAACTGATAATGTAATAGTAGCTTCTATTCAATCAATAAGCAGAGATGATAGGTTAAATAATTATCCACAAGATTATTTTGATGTAATTATTATAGATGAAGCTCATCATTGTGCATCAGATACTTACCTTAAAGTAATCAATTATTTTTCAAATGCGAAATTACTAGGTGTTACTGCTACTCCAAATAGAGCTGATGTAAGAAATATATCAGATATATTTGAAACAGTAGCTTATTCTTATAATACAAAAGAAGCTATTGATGATGGTTATTTATCTCCTATTTCTATTAGAAGAATTCCCATTACTATTGATTTAAGTAATGTAAGAACAAGCTGTGGAGATTTCTTATCAAGTGATTTACAAGATACACTTGAACCTTATTTAGGGCAAATAGCTGATGAATTAAAAGAAAAAGCAAAAGGAAGAAAAACTATTATTTTTACACCTACTATTGCTATTGGTGAACAAATGGCAGATTTATTAGAAAAAAGAGGATTTAACTCTTGCTGTGTATCTTCAAAAAACACTAAAGAAGAAAGAGCTAATATTATAGAAAAATTTCATACAGGTGAATTAAATGTTGTTACTAACTCAATGTTATGGACAGAAGGCTTTGATGAACCTAGTGTAGATTGTATTATTAATTTAAGAGCGACAAAATCAGAAAGTCTTTATAGACAGATTTTAGGTAGAGGTCTTAGATTATCCCCTGATACAGGTAAAGAAAATTTATTAGTTTTAGATTTCTTATGGCATTCAGGAAGAAAAGGTTATGACGTATTATCTCCTATTGACTTATTCATAGATAAATCACGAATAGATATTGCAGAAGACATACTTAATAAAGAAAATACTGAAATTAGTATTGAAGATTTGCAAAATAAAGCTGATGCAAAATATTTATTAGCCGAAAATCTTAAAAAAGCTTCACAAAAAACTTTTATGGGAAGTAAATTTGAAGAAATTCAGGATAACCCATTAATAAAATATTATTATAACGATAATGAATTAGATACTATTGTTATTTGTAATGATGAAGCAATTTCTTTTTATACAGGAACAAATAATTACGAATGGACACCTTTAAGAAAATGGGAATTATTACCTTGTACAGAAAAACAGATAGATTTTCTTAAAAATACTGGATTTAATATAGATAATATTCCTTATAAGGGGTTAGCTGCACAATTAATTAATATATATTATAAAAACAAAGATAAAGATAAGTGTTCATTAAAACAATATCGTATTTTAAAAAATAAAGGTTTTATTAATGCAAATAAATGGAAGAAAAAAGAAGTGGCTGAAATGATAGATAAAATATCTAAAAATCATTGGAGATGTCCTTATGGAATAAAACCAAACTTATATATTCCTGACTCATTAAAGCAAAAAGCTTCTAAACGATATAAAAACTATTTAAAAGGATATAATATAAAACCAAATATAATAAAAAAATAAAGGAGCTAAAAATGAAAAGAAGAACTATTGTTATATCTGCTACTTTTTATTCAGTCTTAGTAATAATTATACTATCTTTAGCCAAAAATATATTTAATACTATTGAAGTTGAAGGAATTTCTATGAACCCAACTTATACTGAAGGAGATAAATTATTAATACAAACAAAATTTAAAGATATTAAAAGAAATGATGTAATAATATATGAAACAAAAAGTGATGAAGATATTACATATATTATAAAACGTGTTATAGGTATCCCTGGAGATACTATTTATATAGATGATAATAATACTGTATATGTTAATGATAAACCTTTTGATGATACATATGGCTATTATGACGATAATGAAGGTTATGAAACAAATATAACTTATACTCTATCTGACAATGAATATTTTACTTTAGGAGACAACAGAAATCATAGTATTGATGCAAGGGCTACAGGAAATATAAGTAAAGATAGAATTATTGGTACTGTTTTATTCAGATATAAGAAAAATAAATAACCTAAATTATACAATTTTCTTATTTTATATAATACTTTCTTTCCATTATTATTGTAAATCATTATTTTTGAAAGGAGATATTATATGAAAGAATATTTAGAAAAGCTTAAAAGAGCGAAAATTACAATACCTAAAACAACATCTAAAGAAAAGATAGACATTATTCAAACAGGATTAGAACTTTTTATTTTAGATAAAGAAGATGTCTTAAAAATATTAAATCAAAATACATCAATAAAAGAAGCAGAGACTGTTTTAATAGATTGCAGAAAATCTGATGAAATCAAATATCTGTTTCCAGAAATAGATGATTATGAAGAATATGAATTTGATTTATAATATAATTCCCTATGGGAAATCATTAAGGAGAAAAGATGCTAACAATTATAATTGGAAATAGTGGTGCAGGTAAAGATTTTTTATTTAGAAGTTTACTTAATAATCAAGAAATTAACGTACTACCAATAATAAGTTCAACAAACAGACCAATGAGAAATGGTGAAGTTAATCATAGAGAGTATAATTTTTATTCTGATAAAGATTTAAACATATTAAGAAATACTCCTAATTATTTTTTAGAGGAAAGATGCTACAAAGCGATTGATACAAATGGAAAAGAAACAAATTGGTATTACTGCTCTCCTAGAGTAAACCCTAAGAATACTAATTATTTAACTATATTAGATTGTGCAGGAGCTTTAACCTATATTAAGGAATATGGTATTAAGAATATAGAAGTTATTTATGTGACTGCTTCAATAGAAACACGAAAACAACGTGTATTTTTAAGAGATACAACTAATTATAATGCTGATGAATGGAATAGACGTTTACAGACAGAATTAGATACAGATGAAAAAATATGTGTAATAAATAATATTTTACAACAAGAACAAAAAAACGTACATATTTTTAACAATGATAAAAATTCCATAGAAGAAGCTAAAGAAAATTTTAAAGATTTATATATAAATATTTTATCTAATAATACAATAGATATATCAAAATCTGTTTTACAAAAAGATGATATTTATGAAAGATGAAAGGAAAAAATATGAATATTATAACAATAATATCTGCTGCTGTTTTTATAGGATGTTGTGCTTTTACTTCATATAGAGCTAAAGAACGACCTGAAAATTATAATAATAACAAAAATGTTTTTAAAATAATATTTTGTCATAATGAAGGCGACCCAGATATATTAATAACAAAAAATTTCCACAATAAAATATATAATATTAAAAGAAAAGCAAAAGATACTTCTTTAAATAAATTAGATAAATTTCCTAATTTTAAAAAGAAGGATAATTCATAATTTTATATTACATATATGCTAACATTTTATATATATAATTATTATAGGGAGTAAAAATAATGAAATCTGACAATTTAATAAAATATGAATTAAAAAAAATGGTTGAATATTCAAAACAAACTATTGCTTTAAGTAATCAAATTTATTTATCTTTTTTAGAAAAGCCTATAAATTCTACACAATCTAAAAAAATTGCTGAATTACTTAATAATATACAAAATGGTTCTTTATTAGATATTAAAGAAATAAATGATAAAGTAGATAAAATTATTAGTATGTCTAAATCAACATATATTAATTCAAAAGATAATATGATTGATAAAGGGGAGGATTTTATATATGAGTAAATTTTGTCCTTTAATAAATGAAAGAGTTACATATATATATTGTAATGAATGTGATAATATTGTATGTAATACAAATTATAATACTTGTAAAGATAATTGTTCATATTATTTTAATTGTAGTTATGCTAAAACAAATTTAAGAACACCTTATACTTGTAAGAAATTTAATAATAGGAAGCTAAAAAAATGTTAGTAGAAATATATGATGCCTTAAATAAAATACAATTATATACAGCAGACATTACTTTTGGATTAGATACATTAATTATTAATAATAGTTTTAATATATCTTCTAAGCATTTATATGATTTTTTAATAGCAAGAACTAATCTTCCTGTTTCTAATGAAACAGATATAAAGATATTAACACGATTAAATTTATTAAATCGTAAAAATGAATTTGGTAGAATGAATGAAGCTTGTGTTTTATATGCCCTACTTAACAATTTTTCTCAAAATACAGATAACTTAAAATTATATCCATTAAAAGATGCAATAATATCTATGATTAATTATGATTATAGATATTCAAATATATATTTATTAAAGAAAAGAGGCAATATTGATGATATTTAGACAAAAAACTATTCCTAATGCTATTACTACTAATGCTTTAGTTATAGCTGATACTCACGGAAGCTTAAATGAAAATAACTTTAATACCTTTATTAAAGATAAAAATATTGAATTAATTATTTTATTAGGAGACATAGATATAAGTGATTGGAATATATTGTTAAACAATAAAACATTTCTTAATACCGTAAAAATAGGAATACTAGGAAATCACGATAAAACAAATGATATAAATGAAATTAATAGACAGATTAATAATTTAAAAATAAATACAAGTTCCCCATATTATGAAGAAATATATGATTTAGAAAACAATAATATGCCTTTTATTTTAAAAGGTATATCTTTTGTAGGATTAGGAAGAAGTCTTAAATATAAAAATGATGACACTCTTTTAACACAAAAACAAGCATTAGATAAAATAAATAATTATCCAGATGCAGATATTATATTAACTCACGATAAACCTTGTATAGATATAGATACTTCTGACACTTTATGTAAAAATGCTCATAAAGGATTATATGCTATTTATAAGTATATGAAAGACCATAATTGTAAATATAATATACACGGACATATTCATCAGAATTATATAAAAAAGTTTTCTAAAAATATTACTGAAATAAGTGTTTATAAATTAGGATATGTACAGATAGATAAATATGGCATAAATACATTAACTTTCATATAAAAACAATCTTAAAAAAAAATAAAACTTCACTATTATATTATACTTAAAATAATAGAAAGTGGAATTTTATGAATATAGATAAATGTTTTATTTACAATAAAGACGCTTCAGAACTTTTTAAAGAAATAGATGATGAAACTATCAATTTAATTGTTACAGACCCTCCATATAAATGTATAAAAGGAGGAAGACCAAAGCGTAAAAATTGTCCTTCTGGAATTTTAAAGAAAAATGATGGAAAAATATTTAAAAATAATGATATAAGTCCAGAAAAATTTATTCCAGAATTATACAGAATATTAAAAAATGATAGTCAATGTTACATAATGGTAAATTTATTAAATTTAAACAATTATATTAACATTTGTTTAAAATGCGGATTTAGATTACATAATTTATTAATTTGGGAAAAAAATAATGTAACCCCTAGTAGATGGTATATGAAAAATGCTGAATATATTTTATTTTTGAGAAAAGGCAAAGCAAAGCCGATAAACAATATATCTAGCAAAACAGTACATCATTACAAGAATATATTAAAAACAAAAAAACATCCTACTGAAAAACCTGTAGAATTAATGGAATTGTATATTAAAAATTCCTCAAATGAAGGAGATTATGTTTTTGACCCTTTTATGGGTAGTGGAAGTACAATGATAGCAGCATTAAAAAATAATAGAAAATTTATTGGATGTGAAATAGATGAAAAATATTATAACATTTCAAAAGAAAGATTAAAAAAATATATGAATAGAAACTAATTTTTAGAAAATTAATAAAATAGAAATAGGAAATATGTCTTTTTTAATAACATTATTTGCACATTTCCTATTTTTATTATAATATTTGTTTATCAATAATTAATTTGTACTTATCATACATAATCTATTCTTTTAGGTTTTATATGTCTACTGTCTACTACTATTTCTTCTTCATTTCTTCCATTAAAATAACACAAACAATCTTCTTTTTTAACAGTAGCTTTTAACATATAATTATCAGGACTTTTCCATCTATTCATAAACCATTCTGCTACATCAATATTATTTGTCCAAGATAAACCTTTAGGATTATGATTATCACTTATTCCTCTATATACAACTAATTCATCAGGTAAATTATTCCATACATCATATTCTTTATCATTCATTAAAATATGTTTATCTGCTTTTTTAAAATATGAAATAAGTTCTCTTATTGATACATTTATATCTCCATTAGGATTTTCTGAAATAGTCCAACAATACTCTAATAATTCCGAAAAATCCTTTTTACTAAGATAATCCTTACTATATTTAAAAGCTGTTAATTTATAAGATTTATTAATTATACAAAATAAAGAGAATACATCTTTTGTATTGTCTAAAATATTAAAAAGATGCTCTATCCATATTTTATAATCATTTTCTTTTGTTAAATCTAACATTTTATTTGGACTATTATTTATACTTTTTATATCTGGGACAATAGTCATATTAGTGAAAGGATGATTACATAAACCACATATTTCAGGATTAATAGGTACAGCGTATGCAAGGGTTTTAAAAACCTCTTTTACTTCTGATAGATTTGTTTCTTTTAACATAATAAAAATACTCTCCTACTCTACTAATTATTATAAATATATTAACATATAATAAATATAAATAATAGAATTTTTTAATATTTTTAAAACACCACTATTATAAATAAGAATAAAAAATTATGGAGATTTATATAAATGTTATTAATGCATAAAGATACACCTGTTGCAAAAGTAAATGTGAACAATCATATAATATTAGGATATGATGAAATTTATAATGAAAAAGAAATACCATTAGGAACAAAAGGAAATGGAAAAACACAAGAACAAATACTTCTTAATCATTGGTATAAATCAAGAAGTATTCCTAATGCAAGACCAAACCTAAAAAACATTGAAGAAAAAATAGGCATAGCAAAAACAGATATGTTTTATTATAGTTCTGGGATAAGCATTACAGATACCTATTGGCTAAAAGAAGAAAATGATGAGATATTATGGAAAGATATTAATTATCACGATAATGGATTTGAACCTATATTTGCAACATATTATTTAGATGGAAAGATTAAGAAAACAAATAAAATCATAAGTCCTGATTTTACAACTGATGGAATAATGGAGAAATTTTGGTTTATGTCTGGAGATAAACCATTTCTTGCCAAAATGGATAATAAGTATAATAATACACTTTCAGCAAATGAAATTATTTATTTTAAAACTGCTGCCATAGCTGGAATAGATACTACACCATATCTTTTTGGAGAAACTAAAAATAATAAATATTGTGCTTGTCCTTGTTTCATTAATAATGCTGATGAAGACTATATATCAGCTATGCAGATAAGACATACTAATTTTAGCTTGTCAGGGGAAATGCTAATTAGATTTTTTATTGAAAAACTAGGATATGAAGAAGAAATGAGACAAATGATAACTCTTGATTGTCTATTTCATAATAAAGACAGACACGAAAAGAATTTTGGGATAAAGAAAACAAAAAATGGTTTTAAGTTTATTGCTCCATTTGATAATGGCTTTTGTTTAGGAGCTGATAGAATTTTAGATAGTAAAATAACTAATAATGATATGAAATTATTTAATGGAACAAGACAGGAAATATTAGAAAAGTACGGAACATCTGTTAATATAGACAGAGCTTCAACTTTAGATATATTAAAATCAACATATGAACAATTTAATATTCCAGAAGAAAGATATGATATTGCCAAAGAAGAACTTGAAGAAGGCTTAAATGTTATTAAATCTGCTAATAAAATTAATAATTATATACATAATGATATTATCTTTACAAATAATGAAATAGAAATTCCAGATATTGAATTGGATTGATGTTATATGCCCCTATTATATATTGGATATATAGAGGCATATTTCTATTTTACATATTTCAAAGCAAAATCATAAGCAGTTTCATAGGTATTAAATTTTAAGTCTTTACCTCTTCTTATCTGAACTCCATCTATATAGACATAAAAATGATTACCCATAGGAAATTTCGTTATTTTTATTTTTTCTTTCTTCATAATAGGAAACTCAATAGTATTTTTGTGAATAAACTGCTCTGTTATTTTAGGTTCACTATTCCAACCCATTTCTTTATTTATATATATTGTTCCATCTTTAATTAATGCCTGATATTGTTGTTTACGGACATCATAAATAATATCTTTATACACATCTTCATATGATTTATAGCAATTCTTACTTTTAAGTCCTATCATCATTTGATATTTGTTACAATGCTTATTTCCCTTTCCAAATTCTTTAGTATTATTTATCGTTAATAAAGCTTGTTCCATTTTAGGATTAAAAACAATATTCCAATAATCTAATAATTCTTCAATATTTTTTATTTTTAAATACCATTCTTTTTCTGAAGTGCAGATAAAAGTATAGCTCATATTTTTCCTTTCATATAATTACACATATTCTTTCTTAATTTTATCTTTCTATATCTTCAATATTTTCATTTTCTTTTAGCTTTTCATAATACATATCAAGTGCATCTTCAATAATACTTGTTTCTTCCATATAACAAGATGAAAATGATGTACCATAATCATCTTTAAAATCATCTAATGCATTTAATATCTTTTCCTTATCTATCATCTAATACTTATTCCTTATCTTGAAATAGTTTTATTACTTATATTAGTTCTAATTCATAATCTTGTTCTATTATCTGATTTTTATTATAAACCTTATTATATTCCTCTTCTAACATAATATAGAGTTTCTTTCTTTGGCTAAAAAACCTGTTATAATCTCTTTTATAATCATTAAAGCTATAAACATCCCTATATTTAGAATTAGTATATCCTTTATAAATATCATTACAATATTCAAGGATTGCAGTATATCCATTTTCTGTCTTAGATATTGGAAGATATTGATTTACCATTCTAACATAAACTTGAAATTTATGACCTATATTAATATTACTAAGGTTAATATTATCTTCTGGATGTATTTTTGCTAATTCAATAATTATTCCCTTATACAACCTTTCCATAGAATTAGCTAACAAACTATAGGCATCACAAAAGAAATCACATCTCTTATTATATATATTATCTAAAATAGGAAATGTGTTTTCCATATGCCATATGTATTCATTATCAATAATCATATTCCCAAATGGATTTTGGACACAAAAACTGAATTTATTTTTAGAAATCATCTATTATACCCTCATCATAAAGCTGATGAGATACTTCGATTACTGCAAGTGATGTTAATATTTCAGGGGTATCTAATATCTCAATAGCCTTTACATAGTCTTCTTTTTTAACAACAGCAGTATATATTACACGCCCTGAAATTAATTTATAATTGCTTGTGCAACTATCTATTATGATACCTTCATTTAAAAATTCTTTTCCTAAATGTATTTTTCCACAGATACCATTTCTCTTTAAAATTCTTACACTTTTTTCTAAAGCTTTTCTTTGAGCATTATTCATTATTACATTATCAAACATCAAATTTCCTACCTTTTATAATAGTTTTTTCTAATAATATTATTTAAATATTTCTTATAATGTTATTATAAAATAATAATGTTGCAAACTTAAAAAAAAGGACTACTTTTTATAGTCCTTTAAAGTAAAAATATTTATTTTTTTAACCTAATTCAATACCTTCACTTTCTTTTTCTGTAATAGGTTCAGATTTTTCGGCTTCCTTTTCTGCATTTCTTTCCTGTCTAGCTTTGATTACATAATCATTGACTCTAGCTGCATCAACTCTAATTGTCTGATACTCTTCCCCTTTCTTTACCTGTGCATTAAATTCTACTCCTTTTACTAAAGGAATATTAGAATATCCTTCTTTAGATTTACTAGGAACAACTGTTCTTACATTAACATTCATAATACCATTGTCTGATATTGATTTTTGTACAGGAAAACCAATATTATAAAATTTTTGTCCTTCTTTATTAGTTCTTTCGTGAATAAGCTTGTTATTAATACCGTTAATAAATAAACTTTCTCTCTGTGTTGTCTCTTGTGTATTTGTATTTTCCATATTTATTCTCTCCTATTTTTTATTATTTTTGCTTTAATAATATTAAAATGTTTAAAGCTTTATATAATAAAATAATGTTTTTCTAAATACACATATTTTCCTAATTATCTATATTTTTATATTATTTTACAAAAATCTGTGATATTGTATAGATTATAATTATTTGTTGTAAATATTAATGTTGCATTATATTTATTAATATATTTATTCTTATATATGTTTGTTATATCATTAATCAAAATATTATCAAAATTGTTTTCTATGTCATCTATAATTAAATTAAATCCATTTTTT
>ERZ1106919.2178-NODE-2178-length-11312-cov-2.166918_pt1 | contig 11312 bp, 6 predicted proteins | sample MGYA00403654_ERZ1106919 | MGnify/ENA primary metagenome ERZ1106919 (study PRJEB35170, sample SAMEA104062450) | human gut metagenome | biome: human gut; feature: human-associated habitat; material: faeces | place: Denmark | collected 2012-10-08 ... | reverse complement strand
AGTAAGGTATGGCTGAATGCATCTTCAAAAATCGTTTATCATAATTCTTTCTGGAGTTCGGATCGTCAAATCGATTTGTCGGGTGAAGCCTATTTTGAAGTGTCTCATGATAAACATGCTCCATTTATAGTAAATAGTAAGCAAATCAAGACTTGTGTGCTTGGTACGAAATTTAATGTGCGTGCACGCCAAGATGAGAATAGGGTAGTGACTACCTTGCTTCAAGGACTGGTACGGGTAGATTCTCCGCGAACGGAAGAGAATGGTTATTTGTTGAAACCGGGACAGACATTGAATGTAAATACGGATACTTATCAAGCAGAGTTAATTGAATATACCTACAGATGTGCTTCTCTGGATTAATGGCAAGTTGGAATTTAAGCAACAGTCTTTATTGGAAATAACCAATATTATGGAGAAGTTGTACGACATCAAATTTATCTATAAGGATGAAGCATTGAAATCAGAACGGTTTACCGGTGAATTCTCTACTGATAGCACTGCTGATGAAATACTGAATGTTTTAATGCATACTAATCATTTCTCTTACAAGAAAGACGGACGGATTGTCCGAGTGATGAAGAAATAAGAGATAGGTTAGTGTTTCTAAAAGGCTGTCTAATTAGATCTTGACAGATTAAGGTTTGTTCGTTATATAAAGATGTGAAGTGCTCCCAAAAGTTAGATACATAACTTTCTGGGGGCATTTCACATATATGTAGTGGCAAACTGATTGGAATGGGATTTGATTAGATAGTCTTTAAAACGAGAAATCACCCTCACTACATGACTGAACTGCACTCCTTAAGTTTTGTGTTCAACTTTTGGGGTGCAGTTCATTGTAATGAGGGTGATTTTATGAACTTAAGGCCTGTTTGATAGCCTCTATTCTATATTTTTATAGTTATCTATTCATAAATACTTACTCACTTTTGGGTTCGTAAACATTAAATTCTGTAACATCCGTACGACCGTTTGTAGAGATAGTAATAATCTGATATTTCAGATATCGCGTAGTAATAGGAGAAATGAACGTAATATTCTGTGTACCACCGGAGATTTGCTAATGAACTCAATGATTTCCATGTCGTACCATTTTCAGACTGTAATATTTCCACTTCTCTAGGAGCATATGCATTGGCCCAATGATTCGTTTTGATACCTGTTAAAACCTTAGCTTCTCCTAAATCAACAGTAAACCAGAATCCTTTATTATTTAGAGCAACGTCAGTTCCAGTTTTGCCATCGATTAAATTATTGGGTGCGCCTTCTACTCCTTCTTCTACATTAATAATCCAGCCGGCGCGATTACTGATAAGTTGGCTATTACTAGGAATACCGCTTTTTAGATTACAATAGGCAGCTTTATTAATAATGACAGGCAATGTACTTAAACTACTGCTAATAACAGTGTTCTTATCATTGGTAGTTACATTACTGATTGAGACACTGAAAGAGAAACTTGTTTTTTCCATGATACTGGCAAATATCGTCGGATCAACCGTCGCAGTGATTTCTTCAGAAGTCATCTGTCCTTCTTTGAGAGTAACCTGTGAGGAACTTAAAACGATCTGGCTTGCATCAAGCCCTTCTGTTTCACTTTTTGCACTTAATACGATAACCATATCTGTAGAGACTGCTTTCTGTGTTTTTACAGTAAAAGCCATCTTAATTTCATCTCCTCCGATTCCATTCGCATCATGAGTCAGATTGAACTTTTTTACATTCCCCGATAAATAGTCATTTCTCTGTAGAGACACATACGTAGCATTCCATTCGTTAAAAACTTCTTCATCATCGCTACAGGACGAAATGAACGGGACAAACAAGCCGAGTAGAGTTGCTATTGATAGTGATTGAAATATATTTTTCATATGTACATACGATTAAATTATTACTATTTCCATTCGGTAGATTTATCTGTAGATAAAATACCGTCAATCCAGGTAGGAGTAGCAGAAGTAGTCAATGTATGACCTTTGCCGGTTGCATCTTCGAATACATTGCCTTGTCCTTCATTGAATCGCCAATAAGCTTCCAAACCTACAGATTTTGGGCTAACTTGAGTCATGTTATTTTGAATTTGAGAAGCGGAACGAACTACAGACCAGATACGTGCTTCACTCATCAAAATTTTACAGTTTCCCCATCTACTATAAGAATCATCACCTAAGCAGAACCAATTTACATCAGAGAAAGTTGTTGCTCCTGTTGGTATACTCAACACACCCGAATCAACTCCGTTTATGTAAAGTCGATAGTTGGAACCATCACAGACCAATGCTAAATGTTGCCATTCGTTTGGCTTGAAAGAATTACTTGGATTCAAATAAAGCCGGTTACGTCCTACAATCTGTACTAATGAATGTGCCTTATAATTTTCATTGTCACTTTGAGGATCCTCAAAACGTAAAAGGATGAAGTTTGCATCATCTCCTCCGTTCTTAAATACTGCACGGTCACGGTCAGCTGTGTTGGCTACCTGAAAACGAACCTCTATCGTATATTGTGAATACGTTTCGGGAGATTCTGTGAATTTATTAGCTTTTAAACTAGGAGCGCCAACAAACATTGGAGCTGAAAATTCGATAATACTTTCTGCCAAAATAACAAAGGTTCCGGTATTTTCCATCGGTGAAATACTTCCATCTTGCAATACTAGTTTTACAGGCAGTGCATATGATTCTCCCGATTTCATCATTTCCTGACTGAAAGCTTTCAAAGCGATGGAGAGGGCATCGGCTGCATATTGTCCTGCTTTTACAGTAATCGTTTCCGGCAACGTATAATAATCTTTGGGCAACATTATATATCCGGTTCCATTAATATGGTTATAAGTGTCCAGTACTGATTGATCTGTAACCAATTTATAATGATTGTCTGTAGAAGAAAGATTACTAAGATGCACATTTAGGGTAGTAAAACTTTCTCCAGTAGCCTGTACGGTCACTTTTTGACTTGTACTGGAAAGAGCTTCTTCAATATAAGCATGTGTATCTAAAGTATCGTATTTTGCATCTCCACAACTTACTATACTTCCTAAGCCTGTTATGACTGCGGAGAAGCATAAAATTTTTATATAATTCATACGTTTCATAGTTTACATTAATTTTTAAGTAATGAATGTGATGACGGGTTCATAATTTGAATAGCACGGCGTATATTTTTATATTCTGGTGAAGTTCCATACTCTGCTTCCATATGATAGGTTCCTGCACCACCTTTACGGAATCCGTTACTTGGTTGCCAGCGTGCCATTCCTTCGAGAGATTTCATTTTGTTACCATAACGATCAGTGTAATCATATCCACCGTCCATAGCAGCATCAGTAGCCTCGAAATTCTCGGTCATGATGGTCATCTTCGTGATTTGTTCTTCAGACATGACACTGCTATACGTCTGAACAAGTCCTGCACCTGCTACGCCGCCTGTGATAAGACGTTTATCGAGTTTAGAATCACTGCCAGGACTACTATTATTGTAAGCCTGAATGATAAAATAGTCAAAATATAACCCGACTTCAGGTCTACCTGTTATGCTCTGTGGTTCGCCATCGATAACTAATAATTTACCTGTTCCTGATTTCGGACCGAAATATTTGCCTAGTTCATCAACAAATGCAAACATTCTATCGTCTTCGTCTACGATATTACCGGGGTTGCCGAAATTAGGTTCATAATCGATATCAAAGCCGTCGTAACCATATTTGTTTACTGTATCGGCAATGGCGCTTGCATATTTGCGAATGGATGCTTCTATTGCTTCCTTATTTGATTCATCGGAAGGCCATTCCCAAAAATCATTCACAGCTTCTTTTTCGGATGAAAATCCCATATTTTCCCAATTTTCACGAATATTCTGCGGAGTAATTTGATCGCCTACACTTCTGATAATAAAACACATGGTAAAACGAGTTCCTTTAACTTGTTGGCAAAATTGCAGATCTTTTTTTTGAGCTTCTGTAATGTTCGACCAATTTCCCCAAATAGAAACAATATCTACACTATCAGGAATACCGGCTAAAGAGCTTTTCATATAGGCACCTTCACCACTCCAGCCACCAAACCAGCCAAAGGCAACTTGGTGATCTGTCTGCTTATAGGCACGCAAGGCCGCATAATATTCATCCGATACGATCGATTCGGGAAAAGTTTTTGCTTCCGACTCCGTCCAGTCACTGCAACCGATCAATGAGGTCGTTGCCAGTGATATGAGTACAATGTATAATAAATAAATTTTCTTCATAAAAGTCCTTTTTATGCATTATATAAATTAGTTCTTTTTAGCCCACTTTAAGTCAGTAGCTTCGTTATCAGCACCGCCTAGTTCTGCTACTCCCAGATCATAATTGGCTTTATTGTTTTGTGCCTCTGTATAAGGGAAGCTTAGACGACGCATACCGCGTTGGCTACTCACTCCACAATCTGATAGATTGTCGATACAAGGATAAAGTTCCGGATAACCTGTACGGCGATATTCAGCCCATGCTTCCAATCCTAATGGATAATTGGCGATCCATTTTTGAGTAATGACACGTTGGAAATTTTTTCCATTTACGTTATCAGCCTCACTGTCATCCCACATCACACTCACTGTATTGGTAATTGTAGCAGTAGCATTTTGCACAGCATCACTTTCATGTGATACGACAGGAGCTTCGTCAATCTTCAAGTATTCAGTGGCTGAAACCTGATATTGTTCCATTGACAAATTAATACCATCTTCGTAATAGGCTTTTGCTGTTTTAGAACCGACATTCCAACCACGCAATTTTCCTTCTGCACGTAAAAAAGCCGTTTCTGCAGCGCAGAAAACCATTAATTTAGAGGTTGCCGTATATGCGGGAATAGAAAATCCTGCAGCGTCTGCCTTTTTAAAATCAGCATCTCCTGTACGCATACCTACATATTTATCTGTTTTCCCGGCAAGGGTAGACTTATTAAAGAACTTCGGCATACGTGGATCGCCATATGCATTCATATAATCTACAATATTTGCATTCACACGCAGATCACCCCAACTTACAGCTGCCAGTTGATATGGATTACTCTGTGTGCCACAAGAAAGCATAGCATTATCCGAATTACTTTCAATCAATCCTGCTTTATGTGTTACTGCTGCTTCAGCTGCCTCTTGAGCAATGCCAGGCCATGTTCCGCTGATTCGCATTGCAACACGTAAGCGCATTGAATTGGCTAGCTTAGCCCAACCTGAATAATTTCCATCAAAAACCGGATCATTGGCCCCCAATGGGGCATTGCCATTTGTTTCTACATAATAGTTGTACAAAACATCAGCTGCATTGGCTAAATCACTTAATATACTGGTATAGACCTGTTCCTGGGTATCATAAGATACATAGAAATTACCCTTCTTTACTTGGCTGTAAGGCATCGGTCCATAACAATCCGCAACGCGAAGCATCGTTATTGCACGTATCATACACGCAAAAGCATAATAATGTCCCGTAGAATTAGTTGCTTCCTGTATTTGGAAAAAGTTTCCATATATTTTTTCAAACGGAGTGTTCCAGGGGGTAGCATTCCAGGCATCACTCTGATTGAATGTGCTGAAGTTTGTACCACTCCATGTGTTAGAACAGCATAGATAGCCACCTAACTGTCCCACCATCTGATCTTGCATTTGAGAGTCATTCTGCTGAATATTCACAATTGTTTCAATCATAGACTTCATCAAAGTCGCAGGGTCTGCATCATGAATTTGATATTGATTCGTATTATACTCCTCAAATTTATCGGTACAACTTCCTGCCAGTAACAACAGAGCGGCACCGACTGTGATATTTCTTAAATATTTTCTCATAACATTAGCTTTTTCTTTTAGAATTGAACTTTCACATTAAAACCGAAGTTACGCAAGCTAGGTTGCATAAAGTAGTCTACATTCATATAATAGTTACTGGAGGTAGAGGCAGACAATTCCGGGTCAAATGGGGCTTTACAATAAATCATCCATAAATTACGTCCTACAATACCCAAAGTAACATTCGCCACATTTTTAAACCATCTTTTAGGAAGTGTATAGTTTAGACTCAATTCCTGCAAACGTACATTGGTTGCACTATATAGATAATAACGACCGTAGCCACCTTCACCCGTACCAATAGTCTGGTAATACTTTTGGGCGTTAACTTTACCGTTATTAATAGGTATACCACCATTATCACGAGCTGTTGCAGATGTTCCGGATACTCCATAATAATCTAAGATACCTTGAGTAGCCGAATAAGCTAATCCGCCTACGCGGGCTGATAATACAACTCCTAAATCAATTCCTTTATAAGTGAAATGATTGGTCCATCCGAGGTTGAAATCAGCATCCAGATTACCTACTTTTACCGGAGTGTTTGATGAAGTGATACCCAGATTACCATTCTGATCGACTTTTATATTACCGTTATTGTCTTTTGTCAGTTGGTTGTATACATAGATATCAGTCATGGAGCCTCCTTCTGTCAGGATGACGCGAGGAGCTACATTCTCTTTACCTAACCAACCCACATTCATTTCATCCATTTGGATAGCTTCTCCTGTCACGGGATTCACGCTGCCGCTTGCCAGTCGTTTCACCTTGTTACGGTTTAGAGTGAAGGTTGCATTAGAAGACCATCCGAATCCTGCCCATTTATCGTTGAACCCTAAAGCCAATTCAAGACCTTGGTTTTGCACGTTACCAGCTTGTACAATCGCTTGTTTATATCCGGAAGAAGAAGGGATATCTACCTTAAATGTTTGGTTCAATGTGTTAGAACGATAGTAAGTTGCGTCTAAATTGAAACGGTTTCCCCAGAATTTCAAGTTCAAACCGATTTCCCAGGACTTAGTCTTTTCAGGTTTCATGTTGTCCATCGGGTAAACGGTCGGATTCGCCCAGTTATGTGTCTGGCTGTTGTATTCGTAACCCGGATTAGTAAGGAAACGATCGAAAGAAGAGGCTACCACTGTATATGAACCGCGTATTTTAGCATAAGAGATCACCTCGGGCAGTTTAACCATTTCTGATAATAAAGCCGATAAACCGACTGACGGATAAAAGAAAGATTTCTGTTTGGAGAATGCAAGTTTTGAATCCCAGTCATTACGTCCGGTTACGGTTAGATACAGTTGATTTTTCCAACTTAATTCAGCACTGGCAAAAATACTTTGAATTTCATCTTCATATCCGGTAGGGTCCGGTTTATAGTTGGCGGAGAAATTAATATTGTTGATCTGGAAGAAGTTAGGAATAACCAGGTCACCTGCAATATATAACTGATCCATTGAAGTATGATATATGGAAGCACCAACATTGGCTGTTAAATGAAAAACACCAAATGTTTTATCTATATTAGCCAGGAAATCGGCATATAAAGAACGTTCCTGACGCATGGCATCTTCAAAACCACCGCTTACACCACAGAATGTTGTTAATGTAGAAGCAGATTTTTCGTTTTTATTCCGGTAGTCGGAGTTGTCCAGATTGACACGACCGACAACATTGAGCCAATCTGCAGCCTGCCATTTCAAAGAAGCGTTCATCATATAACGTTTCTTGTTGGAAGTACGGTTGATGCGATTTTGTATCCAATATGGATTTTGTAATGACAAACTTGCATCACCATAAGGCCAATATTGTTCCATATAGCCGTAGTTAGTATTATAACGCTCATACAGACGAATTTCGTCAAAGTTGTCTCCACGAGGGAATAGATACAGTGATGGGAGAGGATTATAATACTGTCCTTGAGAAACCATGTTTTTGTTGTTCTGAACGATATATTGTGCACCGATATCCAGAGTAAGTTTATCATTCAGGAAATGGGTGGTATTACGTGCCGTAAAATTATAACGGTTATAGGAGTTATTCGGAAGAATTCCACCGGAGTTAGTTGTAGAAGCAGAAAGATAGGTCTGGTTTTTGGTATTTCCTGTAGATAATGCTACCGAATTGATAACATTGGAGCCTGTTTCAAAGAAGTCAGATGGGTTATATCGACGGTTTGTCAATTCTCCCCAGCTGAATAATCCGGAACTTGTACCATAACGGTTCTGCATATCCGGCATAATATATGCTTTAGAGAAAGTAGTACTGTTGGATACTGTTATGGTAGTTTTCTCTGTTTGGCCTTTTTTAGTAGTAATTAAAACAACACCGTTTGCCGCAGCAGAACCATATAATGCTGCCGCAGAAGGACCGGTCATCATACTAATACTAGCAATATCGTCCGGATTTAAGTCAGCAACAGCATCTGATCCTCCCATCTCTCCAAATAATCCTTCGCCACCGCTTTTTCCTGTATTAAAAATAGGTACACCGTCAATTACATACAATGCATTGTTATCTTTAGTCAGAGATTTCATACCACGCATAACAACACGTGTGGCACCACCAGCACCGGTTGCACCACTATTAATTTGAACACCGGCAACCTTTCCTGATAGTGAATTCATAAAATTGGCATCTTTTACAGCTGTCAATTCGTCACCTTTTACCTCTTGTACATTATAACTTAACGCCTTAGTTGCACGCTTGATACCCAATGCAGTAACAACTACTTCGTCCAATACTTGCGTATCTTCTCCTAAGGTTACTTTTATAGGTTGTGCGTTGGCAAGCGTGATTGTTTGGGAGGCATAACCGATATAGGACACTTCAAGTACATCTCCTTTTGCAGCCTGTATTTTGAAATTTCCATCCATATCAGTGATAGTACCATTTGAAGTTCCTTTTACCAAAATACTAACTCCAATCAATGGTTCTCCTTTTGAATCAGTAACAGTACCACTTGCAGTAATTGGTGTTTTTTTCTGCTGCTCTTCTTTATTACTCTTCGCAGAAAGTACAATATGATTATCTACTATTGAAAAACTGACATTTACTCCTCTGAATAACTGATTCATTACATTATTCAGAGATTCTTTTGTTACCTTGATAGATATGACACGATTTATATCGACATCATTTGTGTTATAGACTACTGACATTGAAGTTTGTTTCTCAATTTCTTTCAAAGCAGTGTTTAAGGGTACTTTCGATAGATTAAGAGTGATCGTTCGCTGTTGCCCATATACGGAAGCAACAGACGAAAACAACAAAAGGAAGAATAACAAGTACGAAAACTTGTGTTTTATAATTTCTTTCATCTTATTCTTTTTAATTAGAAATAGTTTTTAGAGAATTTGTAATTAGAGGCGGTAAATGAGATTACCGTTTTCACACAAAGGTTTCATGTATCTCTGTTTCTCATAATTAATAAATTTAAAGGTTATACTTAAAATAAATTCCATAAGCGCTTATTCAATAGTAATACATTTTATGTTGTAACCTTACTAAACGAAGATAAGATTTTTTTTGAAAAAAATAGAATAGGAAGATTCCTAATTGAAAAATAAATACTCAAATATTTGATAAATAGAATCTTATGTACTTATTAAAATCAGGCTGATTTATTACATTTGCATACATTTTGCATACAATATATGTATGCTTTACCTATTGTATAGATATAAATATTCATTTTATGTTCAAATATTCAAAAGATGGAGTTTCTGTATTGACCATATTAGACACCAGAAGGGCTAAAATTAATGGATTATTTCCAGTTAAAGTTCAAGTCGTATTTAGGAGAAAGCAGAAATATTATTCTACGGGGAAAGAATTGTCAAAAGAAGACTGGGATAGATTGTTAAAGGCAAAAAGTCAGTTATTAATGGAGGTAAGGACTGATATAGAAAGTAGTTTTTCTATTATAAAACAACAAGTTAGCGAACTTATCCAAAAAGGAGAATTTAGTTTTGAAATATTGAGTATTAGACTTGGAAGGCATACGAAAGAAATCAATCTGCGTACAGCTTTCGAATTAAAGATGAAGGAATTAGAGGATAATGAGCAGGCAAGTACATATTTAAATTATCGAAGTGCTTTGAAGAGTTTAGAATGTTTTGGTGGTACCAATATTCCATTAGACAGAATTACTGTGGAGTGGCTGAAGCACTGTGAGCGGTTTTGGATTTCTAACGGTAAGAGCTATTCAAGTGTGAGTATTTATTTTCGAACCTTAAAGTGCATATTAAACCGTGCAGTACGAGATGGAATACTGAAAGAATCATCATTTCCTTTTGGAAAGAATAAATATGAAATACCAGAAGGACATGGTCGAAAGCTGGCTCTCACTCTTCCTGAGATAAAAAGAGTCATGTCTTTCCAGGATTCTACCAATGAATTAGAGGAATTTCGTGATTTATGGTTCTTCTCTTATTTATGTAATGGAATTAATTTTATGGATCTGTTATTTCTCCAGTACTCAAATATTGTAGATGGAGAAATCTGTTTTATACGTTCCAAAACATCCAGGACTACTAAACATAGTAAAGAAATACGTGCTACTATAACTCCTGAGATGTGGGATATCATTCATAAGTGGGGAAACCCTAATATAAGCCCACAAACCTATATTTTTAAATATGCCAAAGGGAATGAAGATGCTTTTGAAAAGATCAAATTAGTGCGTCGTATCGTTACTAAATGTAATAGAAAATTAAAAAAAATAGCCCAAGGTACAGGTATTGCTCAACTGACTACTTATACAGCAAGACATTCATTTGCGACAGTACTAAAACGTGGTGGAGCCAAAACGTCTTATATTTCAGAAAGTCTTGGTCACTCTAATTTAGCTGTTACTGAGAATTATTTAGCATGTTTTGAAAAGGAAGAGAGGATTAGAAATGCTCGACTACTGACTAATTTCGATAATAAAATGTAAATTTGAATGGTGCATGCAAATTGTATGCACAACGCTACTTTTTGTGTTTATTGCATAGGCATAAAATAAATGAGTATACGATAATATGATGAATTATAGAAAAATCTCATTGTGTCTAATATCATTACAAGATATGATTAGCCATACGGCTAATCATATCTTGTAATGTCGCATTTTATAAACAATAGAAAACATGAAATCAGTAAAATCAGCACATTCTTAGAAAAATGCATATTTAATGTACCTATAATGTAATATATTACATTAAACTATATAAGAATTAGAAATAAAGCTTTTATTCTCAATTTATTTTCAACGGCATGATTTAAATAAACGTTATTAATAATTATATGGTTATTAAATCGTGCAAAACACAGACATTATAATATAAATAACAATATGTAGAATCATATTGTCATTTCAGAATCAGACGAAAAAATAAACCAAATAGAGAAAAAGTTCTTTCAAAGTGCTCATATTTATCTTGGTTTTAAAGGAATTGATGTTTCCTTTAAAACCAAAATGCCGTTCCTTTTAAACCAACGACTGG
>ERZ1106919.2177-NODE-2177-length-11312-cov-3.325575_pt1 | contig 11312 bp, 8 predicted proteins | sample MGYA00403654_ERZ1106919 | MGnify/ENA primary metagenome ERZ1106919 (study PRJEB35170, sample SAMEA104062450) | human gut metagenome | biome: human gut; feature: human-associated habitat; material: faeces | place: Denmark | collected 2012-10-08 ... | reverse complement strand
TCGAAGTAGTTCTTCATAGCGTTCTGGAATTCCTCGTTACATCCCTGATCGTAAGCTGAAAGGTTTGAAAGATCAATCTTCTCAACATTCTCTGTGAATAATCCGAATGGGTTCTGTCCGCCAAGAACTGAGAATCCAAATGCATCATCTGATGCTAAGCTTGACAGAACGTTCTTATTGTTTACACAATCACTATCCTTTGAAACGATATCCTTAAGGATTGTCTCATCTGTTGTCATCTTTCTCATGATATCAGCAACAAGTGTTGGGTTGTCTGTACCTGTAGCTGCACAGATCCATGTACCGCCCCAGTAGAATGCCTGAGGTCCTTCTGTTGCGCCCCAACCGCCAGCGTGTGCGATTGACTTCTCATCATCCTGACCCATTGAGAAGTTGATCAGCCAAGCTGGTCCGAAGTATGCGAATACCTTACCGTCTGGATAGAATCCTGCTGACCACTCATCGCTCCAAAGGTCACCAGTTGTTGTCTGTCCAGCTTCGTATGATGCCTTCTCTGCATCTGCCCAAGCCTTGAACTGTGGATCAATGTTGAGCTTGCCATCCTCAACCCACTTGCTTGATACGTTGTTTGAATATACACGGTATGAGTCATTAACTGTTGCTGTGAGCTTGTAACCCTTAGCTGCTAACTCTGAACCTGTTGCATAGAATGTATCCCAATCTGATACGTGCTTCTGAACCTCTGCAGGATCATCTGATCCCCACATATCCTTTGCGATTTCTCTGTTGTAGATAAGAACACCAGGTGTTGACTGCCATGATACACCCTTAAGTACTCCGTTTGAATCCTCAAGAATCTTCTTTGTGTAATCATACTGGTTAGCAAGTTCATCATCTGTGATACCAAGATCTGATACTGCCATTGTGTAATCTGTATCACTGTACTTAAGTGCGTAATCAGCCTCTACGAGGAAGATATCGATCTTGTCATCTGCTGATGCATCTGCCTGCTTAAGTAACTGCTGATCCAGGTTGTTCTGGTATGCATTGTCATTGTTTGGTGTGATTGTCCAAACAACGTCTACATCACCAATCTTACCATGTGTTGCATCAACCTCTTTGTATCCTGGATAGTGATCTGTAATTCTTGACTTGAACTCCTCGTTCCAAGCGTAGATGTTAAGAACCTTGCCCTCATCACTGCCGCTTACTTCTGCCTCTGAAGTAGCATCTGATGCGTCGTCCTTTGCTGCCTCTGTTGTTGTGTCGTCCTTCTTAGCCTCTGTTGTTGCGTCATCATTACCACCACAAGCTACGAGTGAAAGTCCCATAGCACATGCTAATGAAAGAACTAATGCCTTCTTGAATTTTCTCACAAAAAAACCCTCCTTAAAAAATATAATCTTTTACTCAAATGTGGCAACTTGCCAAACCCCTTTCATACCGGCTAGGCAACCAATAATCAGTCATCTGTCAATTTAGCCAACTTTCGAGTTTGTTTTATGAACTTGATAAGCAATTTTACTAATCGTTGCTAACAGTTCATTACCCATTTTCCATCGCTTTTCCTTAGCGACAATGTCATTATAGGACATATTAGACAATAATGCAAGTACTTTTTTCGCTTTTTTATGGTAAATTTGTAAATAACTCAGCTAAATAGCCTTATTTAACCCTGCTGCCTATGTATTCTTTGATCAAATCCGCCTCTTTTTGTGGATTATATACAATCAAGCGGTCAGGACCAGACATTTCGGTCATCTCTACATTGCTGTGCGACTCTGCATATTCTTTATAGTATGAATTGTATGTGCCAGCAGGGTCTTCCTCGGAATTTTGCACCAGATCTTCGTATGTCTCCAGTGTATCATCATCCTGATGGAGAAACGGATCTGTAAAAGGATTGCAGTATATCATATACATAGGTGTATTTTGTGGAAAACCAAGTGCAGCCACCTTGTTAGCATTTTTCACAAGGTTCTTGTCCTCATTGTACATACCCTGGGTATAAAGTCCCTTTTCAATAATGGCATTTCTCCTATCCATCTGATCCTTTGTGTATATATTGTAGGAATTATCAGGCAGCACACTGTCTGAAAGTCTCTGTCCGCCAATCTTGACAAGCTCAAGCATGATTTTATTTTCAAACGAACAATATGCATCCTCATCCATTCCCTCATACTGATCTGGGAAATACATCTGGAGTCCCACTATCGCCTCCACCTCGTCAGGATACTCATCTGCCCAATCCACAGCCAATGTTCCGCCGCTCTTGCTCGCCACAAGTATATATGAAGTTCTTCCTGTGACAGTCTTGACTGCCGCTCTTGTCTCGGCCAGCATTGAGTCTATGTCCTTCGGCGCATCCCAGTCATCACTGTAGCCACTTCCGCTCCTGTCCACATATATGAGTTCATAGTCAGAAAGTTCATCGAACAACGGTTCAAGTGCTATAGAATCATCTGCAGTCTTATTCGAGTGTATGAACACAAGAGCATGCTTCGCTGTTTCATCTCCCCTGTGTACAACATGTATCTCATGCCCATCTATCTCCACCATCTGTCCCGGAGGGGTCATATACTTCTCCTCTTCCTTACGTGCTTTCCTATGTTTTACATTTGCATAGATAAGCACGCTGCCAAGTGTCACGATAGTCGCCAGCAGGACTATCCCCACGGCCTTAAGGATCATTTTCCCCAGTTTCTTTCGCTCTTTATTCTTTTCTTCCTTTGTCATACCCATGCTCACCGACTTCAGCGGCTCATTATGCGCAAGTTTCGGGATCATCTTCTCCCCCCCGGCTGTCGCACTCTTCTTTTGTGCATTTCTCTCGTTAACTTTCTCATTGCTTTTTCCATTTGTTTTCTTGTCAATACTCATACCCGCGCTTTTACCTCTATCTATTTTTAGTAATTGTGTCCAATTTTATATGGCACAGCATAATACAATCTATCATATACCAACAAATGTTAAAAGTAAATAAATTCTAATTTACCTCGGTTTACTTATATTTTTCTTTATGCTACTATCAAATACAGAACAGGCAAAAAGTCTTTCTTAAATAATATAGAAAGGACATAACATCAAATACTATGTCAGGAAAGAACAAGAAATCAAAGAATAAGCGCTCATCCTCCAACTCGCAGGTAAAGCCGGAGGCTCTGGCTAAACAGACGAAACAGGCAGTTCAGGATGTGCCAGCAAAACAGACGAAACAGGCTGCTCAATCCGGGCTGCAGGAAAACAGGGACATCAAGGCAGCCGATTACCAAAAGTGCAAGCAAAAGGCTAACAGCAAGCCGGAAACAAATGGCAAATCCGAACCCGATATCAAGTCAAAATCAACCGGCAAAATAGAGGTTGCCACAGAGAACCAGCCAGTGAAATTCCGCAGGATAAGCGTAGAGGGTGTGGACGACCGAATGCCCCACAGCAAACCGGCGAAGAAAAGCCTCCATGCTGACAGCAACCTTGATATGCTGGGAATGAGTAAAAAGCAGCGCCGTGCTGCCAGAAAAGAGCTCTATCAAAAGAACACAGAGGGAATGTCCCGAAGGGAAAAGTTCTCCTATTTCTTTGACTATTACAAATGGAGAGTGATAACTCCTATCCTTGTCGTTGCATTTTTATGTTATCTCGGGGGCACCATATACATGAACAAAAGACCAGTCGCCCTGGGGTTTGTCGTGTTGAACGCACAGGATGCAGACATTGTCAACCTGTCATTTGAAGATGACTATATTGACCACTTCGGCATAACCAGCAGCTATCAGTTCAAGGAGTCGGTCGGACTCGATATCGACTACGACTATTACCTCGAGCACTCCGAATACGTCCAGACCAGCAATAGCACCGACTACAGCATCCTGTCATCGGACTGTGATCTCGGATCTTATGATGTAATAATCAGCAACGCCACAGGAGTTAAGTACTGTGCAGCTCAGAACATAGCAAAACCCTTAAAAGGTTATCTGAGCGAGGACGCATACGCCAAGCTCGAACCTTATATGGTAGAATTTAACGATCCAAACGGAACAGCAAGAACATACGCCATCGATATCAGTGACACACAGTTTGCAAAGGATCTGGATACTGGATACGCAGATGTATACGTAGCATTTCCGGGAGTCATAGACAGAAATTATACCAACTCACTCAGGTTACTGAATTATGTCCTCGGCATAGATCTAACCGAATAATAGATCACTGTAAATCATATAAAAGGAAAAACGCATGATGCATTTGCCTCCCGTCACACGGAAAGGATAAAATACATCATGCGTTTTTCGTTTGCTCATATCAATATATTCTATTATATATATTTTTTGGGATCTGCCGCTATCAGTCCTCAGAATCCATATTCATAACCTGTCTCTTTCTTGCAAGCTCGTCATTAGCAAGATACTCATCATATGTAGTCTGCTTGTCTATGAGACCGGTGTTTGTTATCTCTATAATTCTATTGGCTGTTGTCTGCACAAACTGGTGATCCTGTGAGGAGAACAATACGACTCCAGGGAACTTGATAAGTCCGTTGTTGAGCGCTGTGATCGACTCCATATCCAGATGGTTTGTAGGCTCATCAAGGATCAGTGTGTTTGAACCCATGATCATAAGCTTTGACAGAAGGCATCTAACCTTCTCTCCTCCTGAGAGGACTTTGACCTTCTTAACTCCATCCTCACCTGCAAAGAGCATTCTTCCAAGGAAACCTCTTACATATGTGGCATCCTTCTCATCTGAATACTGAGTGAGCCAGTCTACTATCACAAGGTCGTTGTCGAACTCCTTGGTGTTGTCCTTAGGGAAATATCCCTGTGAAGTTGTAACACCCCACTTGTAACTTCCCTCATCAGGCTCCTCCTCGCCTGCAAGTATCTTAAAGAGCATGGTTGTTGACTTTGTATTTGGTCCTACAAATGCTATCTTGTCGTCATGTCCAACTGTGAATGAGATATCATCTAGAAGCTTCTCACCGTCAACTGTCTTGGAAATATGTGACACGGTAAGCACTTCATTTCCGATCTCTCTCTTAGGTCTGAAATCGATATATGGGTACTTTCTGCTCGATGGTTTAATATCATCCAGCTCGATCTTCTCAAGAGCACGCTTACGTGATGTCGCCTGCTTGGACTTTGAAGCATTTGCCGAGAATCTCTGAATGAACTCCTGGAGCTCCTTGATCTTCTCTTCCTTCTTCTTGTTTGCTTCCTTCATCTGCTTGATCATCAGCTGGCTCGACTCATACCAGAAATCGTAGTTTCCTGCGTAGAGCTGGATCTTGCTGTAATCTATATCTGCTATATGTGTACATACCTTGTTAAGAAAATATCTGTCATGTGATACAACGATGACTGTGTTCTCAAAGTTGATGAGGAACTCCTCAAGCCATGCAATAGCATCCATATCAAGGTGGTTAGTAGGCTCATCTAGAAGAAGCACATCTGGATTGCCGAAAAGAGCCTGTGCAAGAAGTACCTTGACCTTGAGTCCGCCGTCCAGATCCTTCATCAGGCTGTAGTGATACTCTGTGCCTACACCAAGGCCATTCAAAAGTGTTGAGGCATCTGACTCAGCCTCCCAGCCGTTCATCTCAGCAAATTCAGCCTCAAGCTCTGCCGCCTTTACTCCATCCTCATCTGAAAAATCTTCCTTCATATATATAGCGTCTTTCTCCTTCATAATCTCGTAGAGACGCTTATTTCCCATAATTACTGTGTCAAGCACTTGATAATCATCATACTTGTAGTGATCCTGCTGAAGTACTGAGAGTCTCTCTCCGTCATTCATGGTCACATCACCCTTTGAAGGCTCTATCTCTCCTGAGAGTATCTTTAGGAATGTCGACTTTCCGGCACCATTTGCACCGATGAGTCCATAACAATTGCCCTCTGTGAACTTGATATTCACATCCTCGAACAAAGCTTTCTTACCAAATCTCAATGTTACATTATTAGCACTAATCATTGACGTATATACCTTTCACTATTTGTTCTGTCTGCGTCCGCAGACGTCTCCATTATCAGTGATTAAGTATATCAATACATACCTTTGGTGTCAACTTTACTTTATGTACAGGGCTGACACATTTGTTACGCATCAGCCCAGCTCTTCCATCGTCATTTACGCTTTTCCGCTTTTTATTTGAGATTTCTGACTATCGGATCATACAGATCAAGTTCGCAGTGCTCTGTGTCTGTAAAATGATCACAACTCAGACAGCTCTTGCCTGTCACATCATTTGTGTGGCCCTTGCATGAACACCTCTTCTCATATGCACTGCATCTCTCTGCTACTTCCTTGTAAGTTTCTGCTGAACTTCTCATGTCAATCTCTCCTTTGCTCTGTTTGCTATACAGTTTTCTGCTGCCCTATTATTATCTGCATTTTTCACCACCATATTCATATAAGATCAGATTTTCGATCTTCGCCATATCTTTGCTATTCAGATGTTTGAATTCTTGACATTGCACTATATATTAAGTACAATCAGAAATAAAAATTTTTAAATGATTGGAGATGAAATTTTGGGCGCGGGTTCCATAATAAACATTATCATTTTGGTGGTGCTGGTCGCACTGTCAGCATTCTTTTCTTCAGCTGAGACAGCTCTTACAACTGTCAGCAAATTTTCTCTGAGATCTCTTGCCGACAACGGCAACAAAAGAGCATCAAGGGTTCTAAAGGTCACTGAGAATTCAAGCAAGCTGATAAGCACTATTCTTATAGGCAACAACATAGTCAATATATCGGCATCATCTCTCACAACTACCTTTGTCACAAAGGCTTTTGGAAGCGCCGCAGTCGGAATCGCAACAGGTATCCTCACACTCGTTGTTCTTCTCTTTGGCGAGATCACTCCAAAGACTATTGCACAGAGATATAACCTGAAGATATCACTACTGTATATCGACATAATCCAGTTCCTCATGGTTGTTCTCACGCCTGTGATATTTATTGTAAACAAAATTGCAGATTTTATTTTCTGGGTAATAAGGCTTGACAAGGACGGTGGGAACCAGAAGATGACCGAAGACGAACTCATAAGCATGGTAAACGTCAGCGAGGAAGAGGGTGTCATCGAGGGCAAGGAAAAAGAAATGATAACCAACGTTGTGGACTTCGGAGATTCCATCGCCCGGGATGTCATGATACCAAGGGCAGACATGACGATCGCATCTGTGGATATGGCATACGAGGATCTGCTGAATCTGTACATGGAAGTTCCATATACCAGAATTCCTGTGTATGAGGATTCAAGGGACAACGTGATCGGCATTCTCCATGTGAAGGACTTATTCTTCTACAAAGCAACACATAACATCAACAATTTCAGTGTGCGCAATATCATGAGAAAGCCACTGTATGTATATGAGTATCAGAAGACAAATGACCTTCTACACTCCATGAAGTCCGATTCCAACACAATGGCGATAGTACTCGACGAGTACGGCATTTGCATCGGACTGATAACCATCGAAGATCTCATCGAAGAAATCATCGGAGATATCAAGGACGAATATGACATAGAGGAGCACAACAATATCATCAAGATCGATGATGATCATTACAACATAGATGGATCTATCAAGCTTGATGACTTAAATGACGCACTTGAACTAAACATAGAGTCCGAGGATTACGATTCTCTCGGAGGTTACATCACAGAGCTTTTGGACCACATTCCATCAAAGGGTGAATCCGTTACAGACAACGCCTGCATATACAAGGTTATCGAGATGGATAAAAAACGAGTTGCCAGAGTGCTTGTGACAATGATGCCAAAGGCACACAATGATAACGAAGAATAAATGCAGATTTTTCAAATAACTACAAAACAAACGGCTATGTGAATGATTCCATAGCCGTTTGCTTTGCGCAATTTCACCATTTTCACAAATTTATATGTTTTATCGTAAAACAACCTTGTAATGTAGTTTTGAATACTATATAATATGTCATGTTGGCTTTAACATAGCAATTTGCGCATTTAGCGCAGCGATACAGACATACTACTATCCAAATATAACAAGAGGTGTCTACATGGATAAAAAGACTAACATAAAAGATATAATATCAATGGCCGGAGGCCTTGATTACATAAACCCGAAGGATATCCCGTCGATCGACCTGTACATGGATCAGCTAACAACATTCATGGAGGATCAGCTTGGCAAGAATAGGCGCAACGACGAGGACAAGGTGATGACGAAGACAATGATCAACAATTACACCAAGAACAACCTCCTCCCATCGCCCAACAAAAAGAGATATTCCAAACAGCACTTGATTCTGCTCATATATATTTATTACCTGAAAAATATGCTCAGCATAAATGATATACAGACACTGCTGCAGCCACTTATTGACGGATATTTCAACGCGAACAAGGACGGCAAGGATATATCAGATATATACGCCCATCTCTATGAACATCTGTCGCAGCATTACGGTGACATCATAAAGGACATTGTGAGAACTGCCAACAAGGCGGATGCGATGTACGATCCTGAGAAGGATTCATATCTCCATGACCTGAGCATGATATCATTGCTGTCCGTAGACATATACGCCAAGAAGAAATATGTTGAGCACCTTGTAGATAAACTGAGACTCGAATCCGAGGACGAGGCACGAGTTCAGGCACAGAAAACACAAAAAGCACAGAAAGCAAAGGAACAACAGGCTGCCACCAAAAAGTCCAGACAGCAGGCTGCCGCAAAGTCAGCAAAAAACCAGCAGAGCAGACCTTCAGGCGACAAATAATTCATATAATAAATAAAAAATGCCGGCACAGATATGCATGAGGTACCTCCTCAATATGCATTATCCGTGCCGGCATTTTTTATTTCTGACTGTCGTCCTTCTTGTCAGGCTGCTGAAAACTCTTCATTCTGGAGAATACCAGCTCATATCCATCCTTGCCATAGTTCAAAGATCTGTTGACTCTACTTATTGTAGCTGTGGACGCTCCAGTCTTCTCCGCGAGATATGTATTATCCTCTTTCAGCATCTTTGCCACTGCAAACCGTTGTGCTATAGATAACAGCTCATTCACCGTACAAACATCCTCAAAGAAATTAAAGCACTCTTCCTCTGTCTCCAATGTAAGTATTGCCTCAAACAGATCCTGTACTGCTTCTGTGTGTACTGTTTTTCCCATAATCAAGCTCCTTTATAACTTTCACAACTTTAGTGTGATAAAGTAGTTATACTATATACCACTTTTTTATAATTTGCAATCCTTTTTGATCCACACTGAAAGTCCTCGTCTGTTCACATAGAACTCACCGCAGCCTTCTTCGTCTATCTTTATATCATACTTGGCATTGCCCATAACGTCAGCGAAATGTGTGCCAGCAAACTGTCTGCCGACATACATCCTCTTGGTTCCGCCAACGCCGTCTGACATAACAACTGCCAGTCCAGAATCTTTATGTTCCTCATCGCCCTCTCTAGTCCAGCCAACCACGTCGCTGTGATCAAAATAATCATGCTGATTACCATAGGCATATTTCTTTCTGAGTTTCAAAAGCTTGTTTAATATAGTCTTCTTGGACTTCACCTTTATCTGCGGTATTCCGGCGTAATCGCCGATGTACAGGCACGGATACCCTTGCTGTCTGAGCAGAACAACCGCGTATGCCAGAGGCTTGAACCAGTCCTCAACATACGACTCAAGTATTCCTCCAACCTGCGATTCGTGGTTGTCAACGAACGTGACTGCCTTCTCTGGATTGCTCATCATCAGTGATCCCTTGAGAAGATCCGCCATGTTATACGCTCCATCGGCAACTGACGCATCGTGGAAGTTGAAATGCAAAGGCACATCAAACAGAGCCACCTGATCATCCGTTGCCTTTATATATCCATTCAGATAATCCACATTCCAGTGCCAGAAATCTCCCACTGCAAATATGTCTTTATGTATAAACTCAGGTGCATCCTCAGTAGTCTTCTTCCTTGATGTCACTGGTATATCAGAAACCGCTGCAACAAAGTCCTTTATAAACCATGCCGGTATAGCCTCAGCCTCCTGAAATCTGTATCCATCCACATCTGTATTCTTCTCATACCACTGCGCCCAGCTCATGAGCTCATCATAAACTTCCTGATTGTAGAAATCTATCTCGCTGCCAATGATATAATCATACTTTGAAAATTCCTTCTCTGCCTCCTCAGGATTTCTTCCCTCAAGCGCGCACACACGCTTTCTGAATTCGTCCTGCTGCCAGTCTATTCCCGCAAAATGCTTCCAGTTCCACTTGAACTTTGAATATTTTGTCTTTCTACCTGGGAATGTGAACTTTGAAAGTGCACCCACTGTCTTTTTGTTCCCTATCATCTGTGGAATATCCTTGGAATTGAAGTCCGCAGCTGTCACCTTCTCTATCTTATCTGCACCGAGCTTCTGTCTCACTGCCACATCTGCATACACATTGATACCCTCAGCCTTCATAGCCTTGATGGCTGCCAGATATTCTTCCTTCGTTCCATACCGGGTTCCCACCGAACCCTTCTGATCAAACTCACCCAAATCGTACAGATCATAAGGTGCATAACCCATATCCTCTTTGCCCTGTGCCCCCTTTGTTGCAGGCGGAAACCATACAGCCGTAGCCCCCATCTTCTTGAGTGCAGCAGCATCCTCTGCTGCTTTCTTCCACAAATTCTGGCTATCGGTCGTATTTGCTGTAAAATACTGAACCAAAAGTCCGTTATCCTTCATCTCAATACCTCCGTTTTTGGCATTTAATCACCCTTATGAATCATTATATCAAATCTGAATATATGAGTAAAGACCGACAGACAAAAACAGTTCGGGACTTCACTCGTAAAAAGGAAGTCCCGAACTGTTTTTTATATAGTATAGCATACATACGAAAAGCAATCATAATAGCGTCTGCGCATATCATAAGCAGTCACCGGCTAAAGTCCTATGACCATTTATAACATATTAAAGATTCTTTATTCTCTCTATAGCCTCAACTGTATTCTCGTATGTTCCGAATGCTGTGAGTCTGAAGTATCCCTCACCGCTTGGGCCGAATCCTGAACCTGGAGTTCCGACTACATTTGCGTTCTCAAGCAGGTAATCGAAGAAATCCCATGAAGACATGTTATCAGGTGTCTTGAGCCAGATATATGGTGCATTTACGCCGCCTGACACAGTATATCCTGCATCCTTAAGCCCCTGTGATATAACCTTTGCGTTGTTCATGTAATATGCGATCTGTGCCTTTGTCTGAGTCTTGCCCTCGTCTGAATATACAGCATCACCTGCTGCCTGAACAATGTAAGGAGCTCCGTTGAACTTGGTTCCATGTCTTCTTGCCCAGAGGCTATGCATG
>ERZ1106919.2168-NODE-2168-length-11338-cov-4.352211_pt1 | contig 11338 bp, 9 predicted proteins | sample MGYA00403654_ERZ1106919 | MGnify/ENA primary metagenome ERZ1106919 (study PRJEB35170, sample SAMEA104062450) | human gut metagenome | biome: human gut; feature: human-associated habitat; material: faeces | place: Denmark | collected 2012-10-08 ... | reverse complement strand
CCGCTTTTTCATCGCGCTAGCGCTTCTTTGGGATCGACCTAAGGCGAGCGAACCATAGGGCTGCGGCACCCGAGGTCAGGAGCGCGGTGATGCAAGCGGCGATGGGAACTGATCCTGTTGCCGGTAGGTCCTGCGGTAGGGTACAGCGTTGAATGACGCTGTCCTCGTCATGTGACTCAAGTTTATCGCCGCCACCGTTGCGGCAAAGATCGACGCGCGCGCTGTTGGTGAGTGCGGTTTGGGGCGTATAAGCCGACGTTGCCTGCATGTGTACGACTGCGCCCCGAGCGTCTGTGCCAAGGATTGCTTTGGCATCGTCAAGGTCGTCGTGCTCATCTTTGAGATCATCGCGGGTCCAAGAATCCGCATCGCTTCGAGTCGTAAAGTCGGCGGCTACCGCACCGTATTCAATTCGAATGCCTGTTACGACGGTATTGGATGCAAGGTCGAGCTCTTCCGCCTCGAGTGTGGTGGATTCCGTGGTCGAGACATCCGCCTTCCAGAGGCGCCAGCCGTCGTAATCGACGAGGCGGCAGTCCTCACCAAGGCTCTCTTTTACTTCGTCGGACTCAAGCCAAGGATTTTCGTGTCCATCGTCAAGTGTCGCGTTCGCCGGCTCATCGACGTCTGTCGAGTCCAACGGCGTCGTGCTATACCACACGTTGCACAGACCATTGAGGTCGCCGATGGCGACGGGGGTTTCGATTGAGATGAATCTCGCCGTGCCGTCTTTGGCGCACTCAAGATCATCGGTAATCGTAAACTCATCAACCCAAGTAGCGGAATCGTTTCGAGCGTCGATGGTATAGGAGAAAAGTCCATCCGTATTAGTTTGCGTCGCGGCGCGATTTTTACCATCGCCGTTAGCCAACAGGCCCTTTTCGATAGGTTGGACAAGTTCCTGACGCTTGTCGACCTGTCCCTTGATCTCGATGGGCGCATCCTTCATCGCGACGGATTGGACTTCTCCCGTATCCTTTATTTCAAACGTTATTTCCTCGGCAAGGTCATAGGTCCGCGGAGACATCATTTCGCGCAACGAGTAGGTGCCGGGTGCAAGATGTTCGACGCGGTGTGGCTTGTCGGATGAGGTCCAGGAGTCTATTTCGGTTTTATCGGGACCATATAAGGTGAGTTGTGCGCCTTCCACTTCCTGCTCACCGCTTGCATCGACCTTGGAGATATCAACCTTGGTGTAATCGTCGGATACGTTAAGCCGTGCTTCTACAACGGGTGTTTTCTGGTCGGCATAAGTAAGGTCGACAATATGGGTTGTCCGATCGAGCAAGAAGCCTGCCGGCGCTTGAGTCTCGACAACCTCGTAGCGTGCGGTGCCAAGTCCCAGCGGGAGGTTGTCCGCGCGTGCTTCTCCAGTTTCATCCGTCGTGATGGTAGCGACAGTCTCACCGTCGAGCGCGGCAATGCTACCGTCGGGGCGCACGATATCACTCGAGGCACGGATCTCAAAGACGGCGCCCGCGAGGCTGCTGCCGTCTATGGCATCGGTTTTAACGATCCTGATGTTTCCGGTCGCGGCGTGGTCATAATACGAGGCGATTGCAACGGGCGTTAGGTTCATGTCGGCGGGTATGTTTACCTCGATCTCTTCGCCGACAAGATAGGGCTCTTTGGCCGAGGTTTCGCGTACATAATAGGTGCCCGGCACGAGCGATTCGGGCAGTGTGACGGTCCCGGTCGCGTCAGTCGTAAAGGTGTCCATTACGTTATGTGCTGGATACCAGCAAGTTTGTGAGACAGGTTCGTGATTGCTGTCTAGGAGTTGGAAGGTGAATCCGGCTAGTGGAACAGAAGCGCCTGTTTGGGCATCGCGTTTTACAATCTGGAGATGCGTCGACAGCGCGTGGTTGTCCACGATATATTGAAGCTCGGCGCCGTTGGAAATCTGATTGGCCCCGACGGTCCATTCCCCTGCACGTTTAAAACCCTCGGGGACGGTTTCCGGAACCTCGCGAATCGTGTAGCCGGCACGGTCGTATGGGACAGCTCCGTGGACACCGGCGGGTCGCTTGCCTGTGCCGAACCATGCTTCGGGCTGATCTTTGGTGGAGGCAAAGCCATAGACGTTTGTGGTCAGTGTGCCAACAACCTGCTGAGAGCTGTTGCTGACAACCTCAAAGACAACACCTTCCGCCGGCTGCTCCAGGCCGGATTGGTCGCTATTGCCGTAATCCTTGAATTTGGAAATCTCAAGGTCAAACGCAATGGGGATATCGGAAATGCGAGATTCGATCTCGACTACGCTTGAATCGCCGAGCTGGTCGGCTCCAACGGTATAGGCCCAGCTGTCGTTGGATGGCAGGTAGCCCTCGGGGGCTTTTGATTCGTAGATGGTAAAGGTTCCTAAGGGGACATCGACGAGGGTAGCCCGACCGCTTTCGTCGGTCGTGAGGATTTGCGCCCATCCAGGGGTTGATTGCGACACACACGTGAACTCTGCTCCTGCGAGTGAAGATCCCACCTGGGGGCCGGCATTCGTCGCGGCATCGAGTTTTACGATACGCAGGTTGATGGTGCCGGGCTGTTCATCAATGGCGACCTGTCCACCGTCATTTCCCGTGGTAAAGGCGATGCGATCACGACGGGGGACATAGCCGGCCGGCGCCTTCGTTTCAACTAGGTAGTATGCCGTGTTGGGCAGAAGTGTTGCTTGCGCCCGACCGTTGCTGTCCATCTGGATGGTGCCGACATGCGCGCCGCTGGCGCTCTCAAAAATATCGAATGTTGCCCCGTCAAACTGATAAGTATTGTTTCCGCTGGTAATGGCAGCGTTTGCAGACTGCTTTTGGAAGGAAACAGAGACCGCCGGCAGTACATAGAGCATGTCCTGACGTTTGCTGCCGCCCGATACGGCTCCTAGATAGCGTCGCGCGCGGTGCGGAGCGGCTTTGATGTTTCCTGATTTTGCGCTGTCGTGGAGCCACCGCGCCGCCGCCACGACTTCATTGTCAGCGGTAAAGTGCCCACTCTTGGTTTTGCCCTGAGCGGTCGTGTAAGAGTAAGTACCGTCGACATGGGTAGTGCCGTTGAGCATCCATACGGCAAGCTGGGTTGCGGCGCGGGCGCGATCGGGTGAAAGATGGTAACCGCCAAACGACGTGGCGGTAGGATATCCGTGACAAACGATTGCCGCGAACTCGTCGTCGAGCCACACCCAGCCTTGATCAAAGTTGAGCCATGGGCCGCCCGGCTTGGTGGGGCCGGGGCGCTCCTGGTTCATGCAGTAGGCAATCGAGGCGTCTTGAGCTTCATACTTGCCGATGAAGAAGGGCCCACAATCATCGCTAATAGTGCGGAAGCCGAGCTGACCGTAGCCATCGACGGCAAATGCGGCTCCCGGTGTCAGGCAGCCGAAAAGCAGGAAGAGGAGCAGGAGCAGCGGACCTGTTGCGATTGCGCTGTGGACAGAGTGCGTGGGTGCGTTGGACATGGCTGCTCCTTATCCCTCGTGCGCCGCATGGGGAGGTTGCGACGCGTAGGATGAGGCTACCCCCGAGGTTCATGCGGGTAAGTACCGGAGCCTGACCAAAAGCTTGCCCAATTCCTGACAAATTGAGCTCAAATACAACAATCAAGCAAAAGCGCAGGTAGAAGATAAGGAGAACAGGAGGTTAAAGGTCCTCATCTCCACAATTGACGCGATTTTCAAACGAATCTCCACAGCTAAAACAAGCATCGCCACTCTTGTATCGAACAAGACAACCGCGTTATACTATCCCCCACATATGCGGGCATCGCCAAGTGGTAAGGCATCAGCTTCCCAAGCTGACACTCGCGGGTTCGAGTCCCGTTGCCCGCTCCATTCGAATTTCAGGCACGGTAACGTTTCGTTACCGTGCCTTTTTCAATAAAGTGCCGGGACTCGAACCCGACAGGGTGCGAGCGTTAAATAAACGCGAAGCGTTTATAGCGAGCAGGCAAGGTCGCCGATAGGCGACCGCAGCCGGTGCGTATTTGCGAAGCAAATACGCGGACGTCCCGTTGTCCGCTCCATGGAGCACAGAAGACCTCGGGACGGCCAATTCAACAAAGTCTTCCCCATCGTCACCGTGAATCCGAGGGGATCGACCGCAGCCGGTGCGGATTTGCGAAGCAAATACGCGGACGTCCCCATGCCCGCTCCAATTCCAAAATGTTAGGTTAATGCCTGCTGCCCATACTTGCACCTGCGCACGGTACAATGGTTGGGTTACGACCAACGTGCCAATAACCAAAAAGGAGCCGCTATGATCGATCGCTATACCCGCCCGGAGATGGGACACATCTTCTCCCTCGAGAACAAGTACGCCATTTGGCAGGAAATCGAGGTTCTGGCCTGCGAGGCCCAGGCGGAGCTCGGCAAGATCGGTATTTCCAAAGACGAGGCCCAGTGGATCCGCGACCATGCCAACTTTGAGAAGGCGAAGGTCGATGAGATCGAGGAAGTCACGCGCCACGACGTCATTGCCTTCCTGACCAACATGAAGGAATACATCGATGCCGATGTTCCCGAGGGCGACCCCAAGCCCAGCCGCTGGGTTCACTATGGCATGACCAGCTCGGATCTGGGCGACACGGCCCTGTGCTACCAGCTCACCCAGGCCTGCGACCTGATCATCGAGGACGTCAAGAAGCTCGGCGAGATTTGCAAGCGTCGCGCCTTTGAGGAGCGCAACACGCTCTGTGCCGGCCGCACTCATGGCATCCACGCCGAGCCGATGACCTTCGGCATGAAGTTTGGCTCTTGGGCCTGGGAGCTCAAGCGCGATCTGGATCGTCTTGAGGACGCCCGCAAGAATGTTGCCTTCGGTGCTATCTCGGGCGCTGTCGGCACGTACAGCTCCATCGAGCCGTTCGTCGAGGAGTACGTCTGCGAGCACCTGGGCCTGGTCCACGATCCTCTGTCCACGCAGGTCATCAGCCGCGATCACCATGCCTACCTTGCCGGCGTGCTTGCCACTACAGCGGCCACCTGTGAGCGCATCGCTACCGAGGTTCGCAATCTACAGAAGACTGATACGCTCGAGGCCGAGGAGCCGTTCCGTAAGGGCCAAAAGGGCAGCTCAGCCATGCCGCACAAGCGCAACCCCATCACCATGGAGAAAGTCTGCGGTCTGTCGCGCGTCGTGAAGTCCAACGCCCAGGTTGCCTTCGATAACGTCGCCCTGTGGCACGAGCGTGACATTTCGCACTCCTCTGCCGAGCGCGTCGCCCAGGCCGACAGCTTCATCGCCCTCGACCACATGTTCCAGTGCCTCATCCGCGTTATCGACGGCCTGCAGCTGTATCCCGCCCGCATGATGGCCAACCTCAATAAGACCCGCGGCCTCATCTTCTCTTCCAAGGTACTGCTCGCCCTCGTCGACACGGGCATCACCCGCGAGGACGCGTACGCCATTGTGCAGGAGAACGCTATGGCAACCTGGCACGAGGTACAGGATTGTGTCTCCGGCCCCACCTTTAAGGAGCGTCTCGAGGCCGACCCGCGCTGCACCGTCAGTCAGGAGAAGCTCGACGAGATCTTTGATCCGTGGGACTTCCTCACCCGTATCGACACGGTCTTTGATCGTCTGGAGCAGCTGAGCTTCGAGTAGGTTCGGGCATAACGTTAGCTTTTTAGGGCGCTTTGCTGGTAATGTGTGTTGCCGGCAAAGCGCCTCGTTGCATTTAGGGAAAGACGGGGATAATAGTCGTCTCGAATAACATTCTGAGAGGGGATCGCATGATTTCGTTTGATTACAAGCCTCAGGGCGTGTGTGCTCGCAATATTCACCTTGATCTTTCCGATGACGGCAACAAGGTGATGGGCGTTGAGTTTACCGGCGGCTGCGACGGCAATCTCAAGGCTATCTCCAAGCTGGTCGAGGGCGCTCCTGCCGATCGCGTAATCGAGGTTCTCGCCGGTAATACCTGCGGTATGAAAAAGACCTCCTGCGCCGACCAGCTTACACGCGCTATCGAGGCCGCTCGCACCGAGATCGCCTAATGGGTATCGCCGATCACATCAAGAACGGAATATCGCGTCGCGGCTTTGTACTCGGTGGGGCTGCCGCGGGCGCTGCCACGGTGCTTGCCGGATGCTCGAAAAAAACGGGCACCAGCGATGATGCCGCCGGCGAGCCGCAGGTTATCAAGGATGATTCCAAAATCATCTCGATTACGGATGAGTACGAGGCAGTCGACATCGATCTTGAGCCGGCGGCGTCATGGACGCTGCCTCTGGGTACGCTGCTGTACTACTGCGACGGCGATTACGCCGCGGCGATGATGGCGCCCGCATCGGCACTGCACGCCAACACACTCGGTGTGCTCAACCTGGGCGATGGCTCGCTTACCACATTAATCGAGGATCCTATCGAGGGCACGGGATATGCATTCTACGATGTCCGTGCCGGCGACAGCGTATTCGCGTGGGTTGAGATGAACTTTGCCAATTCATCGTGGAAGCTCTACGGTCAAAATCTGTCGGGCGCTTCGCTCTCTGGCGACGTGGTTGAGCTCGATCGAGGTGGCAAGGACTATGATCCGCCGCTGTTTACGGCGTTCGGGTCATCAGTCATCTGGTATAAAATGCCCTCGGCAGGTGGCAATAAAACGAGTAGCGATTCGTTTTGCTACCGTCGCTCGCTTGATGAATCCAAGGCCGAGGTAATTTGGAAATCGACGGGCCGCTTTGCATCGGCCCCGCGCGCGAGCGACGGCATTTTGACCATCTCGCCGCGTGTCCGCAACGACGAGGGTGTCTACTACGGCATAACGGCAATCGATCTGACCGACGGCAACAACACCAAACGTGCCCAGCTAGTCCTTCCCTCGTCAGTCTCGCCTTTCGAGGCCGTATATATGGGCGATACCTTCGTGTTTTCTATCGAGGCGGCCTATAGTGGCGTGGGCAGCCTGGGCAATATGGGCACGTATATCGGTAATGAGGGAGGGCCGTACCTCTTCCTGTCACGCGAGCCGCTCGCATGTGCGGCTGGCAAGAAGAATAAATACCTTGTTAAGGTACAGGCGTCGCATTTCCTGATCGACACCTCTGCCAAGACCTATGGCTCGCTGCTGTCGCCCGACCGCGCTTTGGAGTATGGCGATTATCCAGCTACGGCGGGAAAATCGGACTCATTCCTTACGTACGCCACGGTGCGCAACAGCCAGGGTATACCAGAGACAGTCACTGCACGCCTATTCTCTCTTTAAGCTTAGAGGGGTTAAAAAGGCGCCAACAGGGGAATAAACGCGTTGTAATTGTGAGTACCGCCCGCCGAGCTGCCGCGTCATAGCGGCATCTGGCGGGCTCAGGTGCGTTAAAATGGGCTTGTTCTTAGCTAATTGAGACAGGGGGGCCGTGTTATGGCTTCAGATGCAAAAAAGATTCTGCTGGTCGAGGATGAGAAGGCAATCCGTGACGCCGTCGCTGCCTATCTCGAGCGCGAAGGCTACTGGGTTGTGGGCGTCGGCGACGGCCAGTCCGCGATCGAGGAGTTCGAGAAGCATCAGTTCGACCTGGTCGTGCTCGACCTTATGCTCCCCAAGATCCCCGGCGAGCGCGTTTGCCGCACCATTCGCGATACCTCGGATGTCCCCATCATCATGCTGACGGCTAAGGGCGAGATCGAGGACCGTATTATCGGTCTTGAGCTCGGCGCCGACGACTATCTGATTAAGCCGTTCTCGCCGCGCGAGCTCGTCGCCCGCGTTCGCGCTCTGTTCCGCCGTGCCCATCAGGCCGACGAGCCCGCCGTCGAGGTACTCGACTTCGGCGATCTGGTCATCGATATCTCGGGCCACAAGATCTTGGTCGAGGGCAAGGAAGTCGATCTGACGGCTTCCGAGTTCAAGCTGCTCACCACGCTTGCCCGCCATCCCGGCCGTGTGTATAACCGCATGGAGCTGGTCGAGAAAGTGCTCGGGTATGACTTTGAGGGCTATGAGCGCACCATCGATAGCCACGTGAAGAATCTTCGCGCCAAGCTGGGCGATGATCCCAAGAAGCCCAAGTGGCTCTACACCGTCCATGGTGTCGGCTATCGCTTCGAGGCTCCGGCCAAGACCGATAAGTCGGACGAGAAATAGGGAAATCACATATGACACCTGCGCGCTTTGAAATCGGACAAAAGCACAAGCAGGAGAGCGAGGCGGGTTCCAAGGCTAGTTGGAACACGCCTCGTTCCGATTCACGGCCAACGATGAGCTATCCCTCGCGCATGGCACTTGCTTTTGCTCTGACATCGCTCATGACAGTATTGGTGCTGGTGGGCGTTGTCTCTGTTGTGTGGGGCACAGTCTTTTCGGATTACACACGCTCCAATATCGTCGAAATCGCAAATTCCGCTGCCGAGAAGTTGGCGACCTCATATGAGGAAAACGGCTCTTGGACCGCGGGAGAACTGCGCACGGTCGCAACGTCGAGTTTGGTTTCCGACGATCTGGGCATGCAGGTCGTCAATAAAAAGGGCGTGATCGTTTATGACGATTCCTGGCCCTCGGCAAGCGCCACCGCCGATGTACGCGAAAACCAGGCTACGACCGACGACACGAGCGGCAAGAGGGCATCGCATAGCCCGGTCTCGTCTGCTCCAACCGACTCCGATAGCGTTGCTAACGTCGAGATTGTAACGTCTTCCGGCGAGCATGTCGGACAGGTAAAGCTGTGGGCCATCGGCTCCGACGCTCTGCTCACCAAGGCGGACTCTGCGTTTAGGGAGAAGACCTTTAACGCCATGGCCCTCGCCGCGGTTGTTGCAATCTGCATTTCGGTCGTTATCGGATCGCTCGTGTCGCGCATGCTCACCAAACCGATTCATCGCATCACCAGTACCGCAAAGCAAATCCGTGACGGCGACCTGTCGGCTCGCACGGGGCTGCGCGGTGATGACGAGATCGATCAGCTGGGTGAGACCTTCGATGAGATGGCCACCTCGCTCGAGAAGGATATGAAACACGAGAAGCGCCTGACCTCAGACGTTGCACACGAGCTTCGCACGCCGCTTATGGCCATGCTCGCAACGGTCGAGGCCATGCAGGATGGCGTGTATCCCACCGACGATGAGCATTTGGAGACCGTTGCTTCCGAGACGCGTCGCCTGGCTCGTCTGGTGCAGCAGATGCTCGACCTGTCGCGCATGGAAAACAGCACGGCTCCGCTCAACCTTGAGCCGGTGGACATGGTTCCTTTCGTGCGTTCCATCGTCAATGCCCAGGAGCGTCTGTTTGTCGACCGCGATCTGCGCCTGCGTTTTGCGGACGAGACCCAGGGTCACGACGATGTCGTCGAGGCCGATCCCGACATGATCACGCAATGTGTTATCAACCTCATGAGCAACGCCATGCGCTACACCCCCGAGGGCGGTTGGGTCGTGGTGTCGGTGCTCAGTGACCGCAAGCACGTCAGCATTGCCGTTTCTGATACCGGCATCGGTATTGCCAAGGACGATCTGTCGCGCATCTTCGGGCGGTTTTGGCGCGCCGATGCCAGCCGCGCCCGCGAAGCTGGCGGCCTGGGCGTTGGCCTCGCCGTGACCAAGCAGATCGTCGAGCGTCACCATGGCTACATATCCGTGGAGTCGGAGCTTGGAAAGGGTACGACTTTTACAATTCATCTGCCCCGCGAGCACACGGCAGACGCGGCATCTACTACAATGGAGCACTAGCTTTTCGCTATTCGGTGAAGGAGGGGCTGCGTCCCTGCCGCTCCGAGTTTGCGAAAACATGCGGGAAAGAACCCGCATTTCTGTCGTATTTAGGTAAGGAGTGACTCACGTGACAACGATGGAGCGTCGTCCGGATTCCCGTGGCAAGGTTCGTGATATTTACGATGCCGGTGAAAACCTGCTGATGGTCGCCACCGACCGCATTTCTGCGTTCGACTTCATTCTTCCCGACGAGATTCCGTTTAAGGGAGAGGTACTCAATCGCATCTCGGCATTCTGGTTCGATAAGTTTGCCGACATTGTCCCCAACCATCTCGTTTCCATCGACCCGGCGGATTTCCCCGAGGAGTTTGCTGAGTATCGTGACTACCTCGCTGGCCGCGCCATGCTGGTTAAGAAGGCCCAGACGATTCCTATCGAGTGCATCGTCCGCGGCTATCTGACCGGTTCGGGCAAGAAGACCTACGACGAGAACGGCACCGTCTGCGGCATCCAGCTGCCTGAGGGCCTGACCGAGGCTTCCAAGCTTCCTGAGCCGCTGTTCACGCCGTCCACGAAGGCCGAGATCGGTGACCACGACGAGAACATCTCGTTCGAGCGTTGCTGCGAGATCGTGGGCGAGGACATCGCCACGCAGATTCGCGACCTTTCCCTCAAGATCTACAAGGCTGCCGCCGAGTACGCCGCGACCCGTGGCATCATCATTGCCGACACCAAGTTCGAGTTTGGTGTCATCGATGGCAAGGTCACGCTGATCGACGAGTGTCTCACGCCCGACTCCAGCCGTTTCTGGCCTGCTGCCAGCTACGAGGAGGGCAAGATCCAGCCTAGCTACGACAAGCAATTCGTCCGCAATTGGCTCAAGGCCAACTGGGATATGACGGGGGAGACCCCGCACCTGCCCGCCGAGGTCATCGATGGCACGTCCGAGCGTTATCGCGAGGCCTTCCAGATCATCACGGGCTCCCAGTTCACAAGCATGAAGGAGAACGCATAAGTGAGTACCCGTAGCGCTACGAACAAGCGCACGCAATCCCACGAAGTTACCGGGGTTGCGCGCAAGTCTGCTGCATCTGCTAAGCCCGCCCGCCAAGCAGCGAGCTCCGTTCGCGTCGTGCCGGCTTCGTCTAAGGCACGCCGCAAAGAGCTCGAGAAGGGCGAGAACCTCGAGGGCCTCTCTAAAGAGGAGAAGCGCGCCCGCAAGGCTAAGCAGCGCGCCAAGGAGGACCGCATCTATACGGTGTCGAATATCCTCCTCAAGCAGGACGAGGACTACACCAAGCGCCGTCGCATCTGGTGGATTGTGCTCGCCATTGGCATGGTGCTCGTCGTGGCAATTTGGGCCTCGCTGTACTTCGCTCCCGCTGGCATGGTGTCCAGCCCCGTCCAGATGGTCGGTATTGTTTTGTCCTACGTCGTCATTCTGGGTGACTTTATCTACGACTTCGTTCGTATTCGTCCCCTGCGCAACATGTACCGCGCGCAGGCCGAGGGCATGTCCGAGAACAAGCTCAACGCTCTTATCGAGCGTTCGGCTGCCGAGGAGGACAAGAAGGACTCCAAGAAGAAGTAGCGTTTGCATACATACTTATCGCTAAGATATAAGGCGCGTCGTTTTTGCGGCGCGCCTTTTTACTCAAGACTTTAGTCCGCTGGCCGCGCAGCGGCCAGCTTTAAACCACCCGCTACGC
>ERZ1106919.2166-NODE-2166-length-11344-cov-2.898131_pt1 | contig 11344 bp, 10 predicted proteins | sample MGYA00403654_ERZ1106919 | MGnify/ENA primary metagenome ERZ1106919 (study PRJEB35170, sample SAMEA104062450) | human gut metagenome | biome: human gut; feature: human-associated habitat; material: faeces | place: Denmark | collected 2012-10-08 ... | reverse complement strand
ATATAAAAAGAGAAAAACAGATATAATCTGCGGAAGCAGGGAATATAATATATATTGAGGATTAATGGGAATATGAAGAATATCAGTACTAAAAAATCAGTAGTTCTTATTGCAGCGGTTATTGTTTTGATACTGGCTGGAATTATAATTTCAGTAAGTACAGATAAGAACAGAAAGAAGCAGGAAGCGGACAGTAAAGCCAGTGTAAGTGTAACAAGGACAGATCTTAAGAATGAAGCATCATCTCAACAACAGAATATTAAGGAGCAGACAGATGTTGAGATATTGTTTGAGAATAAGGCTGTACCGGTTGGGACAAGCCTGAAGGTCACAGCAATTGTCACACCTGATGATGACGATAAGTCAATTGTATGGACAAGCAGTAATACAGATGTATTTACTGTAGATAAAGACGGAGTAATAACTGTTACAGGGAGTGGTACAGCTACGCTTACGGCTACAGTTGGAAGTGTTTCTGATGCGATTGTAATCGAAGGAATAAGAAATGTAGCTGCAGGTTCAGATAATGGATTCAGTGTGTACACTCATACGGCAGGGAGTATTTCGTCAGGAAGCAACACAGGTTCAGGCAGTGCCAGTGAAGGAGATTCCAGACTAGAGAATCTGCCTGCAGGAGAAAATAAATCAGAGAGTTCTCAAGGAACCGGAAACAGTGGGGATGGTGTACAATCTGGTGGGGTGCAGTCTGGAGGTGTACAGCCTGGCAGTAGTACAACAGAAAACTCATCTTCAGAAGATAATAATGATTCTGGAAGTTCTGGCTCAGGAGAAATTGAAGATACGATTATTAATAATGGATTTGAACAGACAGTTTCTAATGTTTATGTATGTCAGCAGAATGGGACATATTATGGTGAGATTATAACACAGAGTAATGTGACTATTATATATATTAAGAAACGTAACAGGGAATTTGACAGCAGGATTAATAATGTAATCGAGAATCTCATTCCTGGTAATTCACAGATGATATGGAATAATTATCTTTCGGCTTCAACAGACAGAACATTTACAGTTGATGGAAGAATGGTAAGGATTGTAGTTGCTACAGGTGGCGGACACTCTCAAATTGTAATATACAATTAAGTAAAAATATGTTATATTTAAACATATGCAGGTTAAACTTGTTTAATGAGGTGAATGAATTGCTTAATGAGAATAAAATCAAAATGATGACCAAGATGGCAATATATGAGAAGAATGAAGGAAAAAGCATGTTGAAAACTGCCAAGTATTTTAAGGGTGATTACATCGCTTTTGGAGTATTAAAGACAGTGATTGCCACTACATTTGCAGGAGTGATTCTTCTGGCGATGTATTTCTTGTGTAACGCAGAAGGAATGATAAGGGATATCAATAACCTGGATTATATAGGACTTGCCAAGAAGTTTGCATTGTATTATGTGCTTATGCTTATCGTATTCTGTGTAATTGCCGGGTTTGTATATTATTTCAGATATGAGAATACCAGAAAAGGTATTAAGAGGTATTTTTCAAGGCTTAATAAGCTGGAAAGATTCTATACAGGGCAGAAGAAGAAATAATTATTTGGAGGCATAGATGGCATTTTTATTGGAATTAAAGGAAAGTTTTAAGAAATTTTACAACAGATATAATACATATGTGGTACCAGCATCAAAGTTTATTATTGCATTGATATGTTTTATTATGATTAATACAAGTATTGGTTACATGGATAAGTTGAAGAATCCGGTGTTTGTTCTGTTATATGTGCATTTCTTCCGGGTGGTTTTACACTGATAGTTCTTTCAGCATTTATTCTTATACAGTTGTATGTAATTGCTCCGGAATTTGCATTACTGGTATTGTGTGTAATGCTTCTGATGTATCTTCTGTATTTCAGATTTGCACCTAAAACAGCTTATATACTTATTATTACTGCCATGTTCTGCTGGATGAAGATACCATTTGTGCTTCCAGTAGCGATTGGTCTGTGTTCGTCAGTTGCGGCAGTTATACCAGTGAGTTTTGGTGTTATTATGTACTACATAATAAGAACTGCAAGTGATTATGAGGCTGCTATTTCTGATGATTCTTTGTCAGAAAGTATGAAACAGATATCTTATCTTATAGAAAGCCTTTTAAAGAACAGACAGATGCTGGTGCTTATTATAGCAGCTGCAGTTACTATTATTGTTGTATATATTATCCGAAGACAGAAAATCGATCATTCATGGAAAATAGCTATTATTGTGGGAAGTATAACACAGTTCCTTATTCTGGTTGTAGGACAGATAGCTTTGAAATCAGATTTTAATATTGTTCTTATAATTATAGGAACTATACTGGGGGTTGCAGCTGCATATATCTGCAATATTGTTTTCTTTGCACTTGATTATAAGAGAACAGAGTATGTACAGTATGAGGATGATGAATATTATTATTATGTAAAGGCTGTACCAAAGATTAATGTTGCAAATGCTGATGTAAGAATTAAGCATATTAATGCTAAAAAGACTAAGAAGACAGATGATATCAGACAGATGAGAACCGGCGATACAGCTAAAGATAATGGATATGCAGTATCTAACGAAGAAGATGATGATATTTTATTCTATGATGATGATAAGTAATCATCAGAATATATTTTGCTAGTTTTATTTAGAAGATTATAAGAAGAACGGAGGCGATAATACAGTGAATAATTTCATAAGGGATTATCTTGTTAAATTATATATTCCGCGTATAACATGGACCGATATTATTGAGATTGTGATTATTGCTTTTGTTATATATAATGTCATGGTATGGATTAAGAATACCAAGGCATGGGTATTGCTTAAGGGAATTATTATTGTTGTTATATTCGCACTGATTGCGTATATTCTGAATCTTAAGACTATTCTGTGGATTGCAGGAAAGACAATCAGTGTTGGTATTATTGCACTTGTTATTATATTCCAGCCGGAGTTAAGAAGAGCATTAGAGCAGCTTGGACGAAAGAAGATTCTGTTTGGACTTTTCAGGTTTAATGATGGAAGAGAAAAGGGTGAAAGGTTTAGCAGTAAGACTGCAGAAGAGATAGTAAGGGCATGCTTTGATATGGGGGCTGCTTATACAGGAGCACTTATAGTTATTGAACAGGATATGGTTCTTGAAGAATATGAGAAAACAGGAATTACGGTTGATGGCCTGGTTACAAGCCAGCTGCTTATCAATATATTTGAGCATAATACGCCGCTTCACGATGGAGCTGTTATTATAAGGGGAGACAGGGTTGTTGCTGCAACATGTTATCTGCCTCTTTCAGATAATAACAATCTTAATAAGGCTCTTGGCACAAGGCACAGAGCAGGTGTTGGTATCAGTGAAGTGACAGACAGTATGACTATTATAGTATCTGAAGAAACCGGTAAGGTTTCGGTGGCTGTTGGTGGAGAACTTATTCATGATATTGATGCGGATTCTCTTAGAAACAAGCTGGAATATCTTCGCAGGAGAACTATTGATGTGAAGTCGTTCAAGATATGGAGAGGAAGGCTAAAGCATGAAGGAAAAGATGTTTAAGAACCTGAGCCTTAAGATTCTGTCGGCTATATTTGCGGTTGTTTTGTGGACGGTTATAGTTAATGTATATGATCCAACCACGAGTTATACATTCAGTAATGTGTCGGTACAGCTTATTAATACAGAGAGTCTGACTGATAAGAATTACAGTTATGAAATTGTAGAGGGTGGCAAGATATCAGTATATGTAAGTGGACCGAAGAGTATTGTTACTAATATCAAAGCAAGTGATATTGTTGCAACTGCGGATCTTAGCAAGATAAGCGCATTTGCTGATTATGTTGATATTCATGTATCAGTTGTTAAAGATGGACAGGTTCTTAATAATGTTGAAGCTACACCTAAAACATCTGCTGTAAGATTAAGCATAGAAAACAGAGATACTAAGACTGTAAATGTTGTTTCAGAGATTACCGGTTCAGCGGCAGATGGCTATGCAGTGGTAAGAAGAGTGCTTAATCCAACATCTGTTAAGGTTACAGGACCTTCGTCTGTTATCGATAATATAGACCATGCAGGGATATCTTTTGATGTGACAGGAGCGACTGCAGATGTGACGGGAACAGCAGATATTCATTTGTATGATTCTGATAATAATGAAATTAATGATTCTTCTGTTGAACTTACACAGACAAGTGTGGGCTATACTGCACAGGTTGTAAGGACTAAGACTGTAAGTATAGAAGTTAAGACGTCAGGAAAACCGGCAGACGGATACAGAGTTTCAGGAGTGACGCTTAATCGTGATAGTGTTGTTGTATATGGTGATACCAATATGCTTAACAGTCTTGATAAGATTGTTATTCCGGCAAGTAATATTAATGTAGATGGTTTGACTGAAAATAAAGTGTATAAGTTTGGTCTTTCGGATTACATAGATAAATCGCTTACAATTCTTGATAATGCAAGGATTGAGGTTACAGTAAGAATCGAGAGTACAGGTAATAAGACAATAACACTTAATACATCAGATATTAAGGTTAGTGGACTTGAAACCGGAATGAGCTACAGCTTTGAGGATAGAACATTTTCAATAGATGTTGAGGGTTCAGAGACTGCAATTGCTGCATTAGACGCATCTGCCATAACGATGACTGCAGATTTGTCTACATATACTACGTCAGGAATACAAAGCATTACATTGTCGGTTAAACTTCCGGATGGAGTTACATTAAAGAGAGCAGCATCCGTTAATGTGTTGTTTAAGGATAATACCCAGGAAACAGAAACTACTCAGTCGACTCAGGAAACAACATCAGTGACGACTAGAAATTGAGAGGTGATTCATATGGTAAGTGAGAAGATACTAGTTGGGAGTGCATTAGGAATACATCTTCGTCCTGCAGGAGCAATGTGTGATACAGCTGTTAAATTTGATTCACACATTACATTCACATTTAAGAATAAGGTTGTTAATGCAAAGAGTGTTATATCTATTCTTGCATCAGGCGTTGGTTGTGGAGATGAGATAACTCTCATAGCAGAAGGTCCGGACGAAGAAGAAGCATTGAAAGCAGTTTCTGAGAGCTTTAGAAAAGCTTTACAGGACTAATATAAATCAAGAAAAGAGGTAAAGGGTATGGGTTATATGGAAACTTACAAAGCATGGTGTGAGAATGAATATTTTGATGAAGACACACGTGCAGAACTCAAATCAATTGCAGGAGATGAGAAAGAGATTGAGGACAGATTCTATAAGGATCTTGAGTTTGGAACAGGCGGACTTAGAGGTGTCATAGGCAATGGTACTAACAGAATGAATGTATACATTGTAAGAAAGGCAACACAAGGGTTAGCTAATTTTATTATCAAGGAAGGAACACAGGATAAGGGTGTTGCTATTTCTCATGATAATAGAAGAATGTCAAGAGAATTTGCGCAGGAAGCAGCTCTTTGTCTTGCGGCTAATGGCATTAAGGTATACATATTCCCTTCATTAAGACCAACACCAGAACTTTCATTTGCAGTAAGAGAACTTCACTGTACAGCAGGTATTATGGTTACGGCAAGCCACAATCCTCCAGAATACAATGGATATAAGGTATACTGGGATGACGGATGCCAGATAACAGCACCTAAGGATACACAGATTATCAATGAAGTTAAGGCTGTTACTGATTTTAATGATGTTAAGACTATTGATGAAGAAGAGGCTAGAGTAAGAGGCCTGTATAACATTATTGGATATGATATGGATGATGCATTTATTGCAGCATTAAAGAAGCAGAGCCTTAACGGAGATATCATTAAGCAGGTTGCTGATGATATTAAGATTGTATACTCTCCATTCAATGGTACAGGTAATGTTCCTGTAAGAAGAATTTTAAGAGAGTTAGGTTTCAAGAATGTATATGTTGTTCCAGAACAGGAAAAACCAGATCCTAACTTTACAACACTCGAGTACCCTAATCCTGAAGACCCTAAGGCATTCACATATGCATTAAGACTTGCTAAGGAAGTTGATGCAGATATTATTCTTGCAACTGACCCTGATGCGGACAGACTTGGCGTATATTCTAAGGACACTAAATCAGGTGAGTACAAGTCATTCACAGGTAATATGTCTGGTATGCTTATTGCAGAATACCTTCTTTCACAGAGAAAGGAGAAGGGACTTCTTCATGAGAATGGTGCATTTGTAAAGACTATCGTATCTACTAACTTAGCTGATCTTATCGCTAAGGAATATAACTTAAAGCTTATTGAAGTTCTTACAGGATTTAAGTATATTGGTGAGCAGATTAAGTTCTTTGAGCAGAATAATACATACGAATATGAATTCGGTTTTGAAGAGAGTTACGGCTGCTTGGTTGGAACTCATGCAAGAGACAAGGATGCCATCGTAGCTGTTATGGCATTATGTGAAGCAGCAGCTTACTATAAGTCTAAAGGCATTACTTTATGGGATCAGATGATTAATATCTTTGATAAGTACGGCTACTTCAAGGAAGGACAGAAGGCTGTAACTATGAAGGGTGCAGAAGGTGCTGTCCAAATTGCTAAGATGATGGATGATTTAAGAAATAATCCACCTAAGAAGTTCGGAGCATGGAATGTTGTTGAGTTCAGAGATTATAAGAAGGATGAGTGTACAGTTATTGCTACAGGCGAGAAGAAGCCTACAGGACTTCCTGAATCTAACGTACTTTATTTTGAACTTAATGACCATGCATGGTGCTGTGCAAGACCTTCAGGAACAGAGCCTAAGATTAAGTTCTATATGGGTGTTAAGGGAACAGGTCTTGAGGATGCTGATAAGAAGTTAGAAGAACTTACTGATGCAGTTTCTGAAATTGTTGGTTTATAATCAGTTCAAATTTAATTAACAACTAAAACACAATATGAACACATTTCGTTGTTATATTACATGTATTGACAGTGAGATGTGTTCATTTGTTATGTATGGAATCTTCATTGTCATAATACAATGTTAAAAGGAGAGAATGATTATGTATAACGACAATAATGAGAATGATTCACAGTACCGTTACAGTGGCAGTGATATACCATATAACAATACTAATAATAGCAGTACAGCCAATAATAACACAGCATTTTCAAGTGCACCTTATGAAGCTAAGAAGCACAAGAAACACAAAGGCGGATTTGCAAAGAAAGCAGCATGCTTTGTTCTTTCAGCAGTACTTTTTGGCGCAATAGCCGGTTCGGTTATGTTTGGTGTTAATTATGCAGGCGGAAAGATTGCTGGCAGTAATAAGTCTGATGCTACAGGTGTTAATATACCAACAGTAAGTAATAATATTTCTAATGTTGCTAAGACAGATTCTTCGCTTACAGAAGATACTAATCTTTCAGCATCAGGTAAGATGGATGTAGAGGCGGTTGCTACAGCAGCCCTTCCTGCAATGGTTCAGCTCAATGGTACAACAACAGTTAAAAATTCAAGTTATTTTGGATATGGACAGAGCTATGAAGCAACATCAAGTGGTACGGGTATTATTGTAGGCAAGAGTGATACTGAATTACTTATTGTAACTAATGCACATGTTGTTGATAATATTGATAATCTTAAATGTGTATTCTCTGATGGCACAAGTGCAAGCTGTTCTGTTAAGGGTTCTAAGTCAGATCAGGATATTGCGGTAGCCGCAGTATCATTAAGTGATATTTCATCTGATACAGCGTCTAATATTGCAATTGCAGAACTTGAAGATTCATCAGATATTAAAGTTGGACAGCAGGTTGTTGCCATTGGTAATGCATTAGGTGAAGGCCAGTCAGTTACAACTGGTATAATTAGTGCAAAGGACCGTTCAATTACAGTCAACAATGTAACATTTACAGGACTTCTTATGACAGATGCAGCGATTAACTCTGGTAACAGTGGTGGAGCTCTTCTTAATTCAGAAGGAAAGGTTATCGCTATTAACTTTGCAAAAACAAGCAGTGATGGTGTAGAAGGTATGGCTTATTCAATTCCTGTCTCTAATGTTAAGGATATTATCGATTCATTAATGACTAAGCAGACAAGAAACAAGGTTTCATCAGATAAGGCAGAATACCTTGGAATTGCAGCAGTAGATATTACAAGTAATTATGCATCATATTATGGATATCCTGTAGGTATTCTTATAAGAACTGTAGCTGATGATTCAGCAGCAGACAAGGCAGGATTAGAGACATATGACATAATTGTCGGATTTGATGACCAGACAGTTACTACTATGTCAGGACTTACTAACATGCTTCAGTATTATGAGGCAGGTGAAAAAGTAACTATAGATTATTATCATATGGAAGGAAGCGAGTATGTTCTTAAGAGCACGGAGGTAACGCTTGGTTCTAAGAAGGCATCTTAAGGATATATTCCAAGTATATATTTATGGATAATACCAATGAGAATATGACAGAAGATAAGGATATTAATAAGAATAACAATGGGAATTCCGATGATTATGAGAAGATATGTTTTGTGTGCAGAAGACCAGAATCAAGAGCTGGTAAGATGATTGTTATGCCTAACAATATATACATCTGTCAGGATTGTATGCAAAGAACATTCGATTCAATTAACAGCAGCGGAATTAATTATGAAGATATGATGAAGATGTCAAACATGCCTGGAATGGGCATGTTTGGCAATTTTGGCGCTATGGATTCAGACCCGGTTCCAGAAAAGCAGAAGCTTAAGAAAAAGAAAGAGAATAAGAAGGAGTTACCAGCGCTTGACGTTTCTAAGCTGCCTGCACCACATGAGATTAAGAGAAAGTTAGATGAGTATGTTATAGGTCAGGACTATGCTAAGAAGGTAATGTCGGTGGCTGTATATAATCATTATAAAAGAGTTTCAGCAGATGCTAAGATTCTGGGTGACGTTGAGATTGAGAAGTCTAATATGCTTATGATTGGACCTACAGGAAGTGGTAAGACATATCTTGTTAAGACGCTTGCAAGGATATTACAGGTGCCACTTGCTATTACAGATGCAACAACACTTACAGAGGCAGGATATATCGGAGATGATATAGAGTCAGTTGTTTCTAAGCTTTTACTGGCAGCAGACAATGATGTAGAGAAAGCTGAACATGGAATTATATTTATTGATGAGATAGACAAGATTGCCAAGAAGAAAGAGACCAGAAGCAGAGATGTAAGTGGTGAGTCTGTACAGCAGGGAATGTTAAAGCTGTTAGAAGGCAGTGAGATTGAAGTTCCTGTTGGTGCGACAAGTAAGAATGCAATGGTTCCACAGGTAACTGTTAACACGAAGGATATTCTGTTTATATGTGGTGGTGCATTTCCGGATCTTGAGGATATTATCAAGACAAGGCTTAATAAGTCATCCTCAATGGGATTTAATGCTGACCTTAAAGATAAATATGATGATGAGAAGAACATCATGTCTTATGTGACGGTTGATGATCTTAGAGAATACGGAATGATTCCAGAATTTTTAGGAAGACTGCCTATCATATATTCGCTTGACAGACTGGATGAGGATATGCTTGTCAATATTCTGAAAGAGCCTAAGAATGCAATTCTTAAGCAGTATCAGAAGCTGTTAGAGCTTGATGAGGTGAAGCTTGAGTTTACAGATGATGCATTAAGAAGCATAGCAAGAAAGGCAATGGAAAAAGATACAGGTGCAAGAGCACTCCGTTCTATTATTGAGGATTTTATGCTTGATATAATGTATGAGATACCGAAAGACAGCAATATAGGTTCAGTTACAATTACAGAAGATGTTGTTGAAAAGAAAGGTGCTCCGGTAATAACTATGAGAGCATAATAGTTATAGCAGAATAATACAATACATTTCTGAATACATATAGCATGTACAGTGATTGCTTTATGTTAAGGAGATGTTATGGCATGTGATTTTGATATAACCAAAGAGAATATATATGATTACATAATAGAAGATACCCCAGGGGCTGATGAAGCTATTAAGGCATTGTCAGGGATATGTTCGCAGAGAGCTGATTCGCAATGGATTATAGCTCATGGAGAACTGCCTGATAACCGCCAGCTTAATATAAGCTCTCTGGGGTATTTTACTATTCCAAAGTTATATGGACTCATGGAAGGCGATGCGGATATAAGTGCACTTGATGAAATAGGTGCTTTACGTGTACTTGGACAGGATAATCTGCAGGCAGACGGGAGTAATGTTCTCATAGGGTATGTGGATACCGGAATAGATTATCTTAATGATGTTTTCAAGGACAGACTTGGAAATACAAGAATTCAGGCTATATGGGATCAGACAGATAGAACAGAGACTGATGTTGCAAATACATATGCACATTTTGGCAGAGTATATGAAAAGGATGAAATAGACAGGGCAATAGAGGCTGACAATAACGGAGAAAATCCATATTCTTATGTTGCACAAAGAGACACGTCAGGACATGGAACGCTGATGGCTTCAATATCAGCAGGTTCATATACAGACGGATATGTTGGCGTTGCACCAGGAGCAGAGCTTTTAGTGGTTAAATTAAAACAAAGTAAACAGTATCTGAGAGATTTTTTTCTGATAAAGGATGACGTTCCAGCTTTTGAGGAAAGTGATATTATGTTGGCTTTAAGATTTCTTGAAGATTACGCTATACGACTTGGAAAACCATTGATAATAATATTTGGTCTGGGAAGTGCTAATGGTTCAAGAACAGGCGCATCTCCTCTGGCAGAAATGATGGAGAATCTTACTAAAAAACCCAATATATCAGTTATAACATGTATGGGCAATGAAGCTAATAATAAATGTCATTATAAAGGGACAGTAATGTCAGCCCTGGTACCTGATGTTATGGAAATTAATGTTGATGGAACAGGAAAGGGTTTTACGATGGAAATATGGGCGGATAGTCTTGATATATTATCCGTGTCGATTGAATCACCGTCAGGGGAATATGTTCCAAGAATACCTGCAAGAATGGGTGCAAGTATGGAGTATACATTTCTTTATGAGGGAAGTACGGTTACGGTAGATTATCAGATAACTGAAAATGTTGCTGGAATGGAGGTTATATTCGTAAGACTTAAGACACCAGTTGAGGGTACATGGAAATTCTATATATATAGTCTCACTAATATAAAAGGAAGTTATAATGCATGGCTTCCATTAAAGCAGTTTTCCGGACAGGATATATATTTTTTAAAATCCGACCCGGATACAACACTTACAGTTCCAGCGGCAGCTGATGGTGTTATAAGTGTAGGAGCATATAATCATTATACAGGGGCTGCTTATTATGAAAGTGGGCGTGGATATAGCGCTGACGGAAGGATTAAACCTGATTTTGTTGCACCGGGTGCGGGGGTATATGGA
>ERZ1106919.2140-NODE-2140-length-11440-cov-4.952130_pt1 | contig 11440 bp, 10 predicted proteins | sample MGYA00403654_ERZ1106919 | MGnify/ENA primary metagenome ERZ1106919 (study PRJEB35170, sample SAMEA104062450) | human gut metagenome | biome: human gut; feature: human-associated habitat; material: faeces | place: Denmark | collected 2012-10-08 ... | reverse complement strand
TCTGCTTCATGTTGCCCTGCTGCCAGCATTGCTTTTCCACGATTTCCTGGAAGTAGTAACGTCAGGAGCAAAAACGGGAAACGCTATCGGGAGGTAGAAAGGAATGGAAATGGGGTATAAGGGTTATAACAGGTGGACGTCCGCTTAAAAAGGAATTTCTTGTGACATGCCGGGTATGGCATATAACTGGAGAGACGACCTTGCGGAATAAAGCCCCCGAAACCGGCTTTGCAGGTTCGGAGGCTTGTGCCGCATGAGGCTATTTATCAGCGTTTGCCGTGCGCCTGTCCCAGAAGATAGTCTTGCAGGGATTGGTAGCGGTTTTGAATATTAGCGTTTTCATTGAAACCGTTCAGGCAATGAAGCAATGCTTTTTCGAGCGTGATGTATCGGCGGCTGAAAGTCTGTACGTTATCCAAGCAACAGGCTTCCAAAGCGTATTTGAACGGTGCAAAATTTTCAGGTTCTTTCCGAATCCGCACATGCCACAGGAAGAACAACTGAATCGTGAAACTGTCGGATTCACCTGCTTTCATCAAATGTTCTTCATCGAGCAACCGTCGGACAAGCTCCGGGGTAAGCTGGCAATCATTTTTCCGGTAATACATGCGTTTTGCCGTATTATAGGCTGCAAACTGTTCGATGTCCTGTGCCGTCTGCCTGTATACTTCCGAGTAAAATGCACGTACTTCTTTACCTGTAACAACGATTTTCTCGTCTCCGAACTCGTATTCATACGCTTTTTCATCGGAGATTTCCTCTTCTGTTAAGGTCTTGAACCCGTAACATTCCGTTACGATGAACGGTTCTTTTCCGAACTCCGCCAGAGATTCGAGGGCATGGAGGCTGTTGCAGGAGAAGAACATGTCGTTTCCAATACTTTCACCGCTTTCCAGCAGCCGGATTTTTACGTCTTCGGAATCGTTGGTGTACTTCCATACTATCCGACAACTTGCATAATGGGGCTTCCTGCCGTTCGCCTCGACAAATCCGGCAAATCCGCTCTTGATGGCGGCCTTTGTCTTCTCTACATCCGTCAGGACGCTTCGTGCCTTACAGGTTTCGCACCGGCCGAATTGCAAAGAATCGTCGGAAATTTCCGTTATCACTTTGGTGTTGGGGTTTACTGTGGCTTCGCATACTACCTGCGTACCGCCACATCGTGTACATATTATACTCATATCTTGTCAAGATTAAAAATTAATATATCTTTCTATCCGCTATATTGAACTTGTCGATAAGGTTCAGCCAATGGCTGCAATTCCTTTTCAACAAAACAATTTATCCAGATTCTGCTTAAAGCGTAGCATTAGGCGACACTTCCCATCGCATTTACGAACCGACCCCATATAGGCGCATTGACCGCTTGTTTCATCAAACAAAAAACATGACTGCCGGAATGCCTCAAAAATTCTTATCTTAACCTGTTCGTCCAGAACTTTCCCTTCCATAATTTGATTACCATTTGCGTGCATAATACATAAAAGTTAAATTAAACTCCGAGTTATTTATTTCCCTCCTCTCGGAAGCTTTTCAGCTTTCCTTGCCGGGAGAGATTTTACATGCAGATCAGACAGCGGGGAAAGGACGGGAAGGCAAGCAAACAGCCGGGGATTTCACGGAATACCCAACCCGACAGGCGCAGCAAGGAGGGAACTGAAAGGACATCTTCGATTTGGGAAGGCTGCCGGGCAAATCCACGAGCGGTTAGCATGGCGGTACTTGACACCGGACGACCGCTGTACCTTTGCATGGGAAAATCCAACCGGCGAGAAAGTGGCGGAAACGAGATAAGGGAAAGAAGGAGATACGATAGTGGAGTAAAAGGGGAAGAAGCCGGACTGTATAAAAAAGCCGGAACATTGGCTAAAAAAGGAGGTCGTTCCGTGGAAACGGCGTACAGAGAAAGTCCTCTCGAACTTTTACTGTCCGAGAGGGCTTATCGTCTACTCTATAAAATGGTAATGGGCATTTTGGCATTCTCCGTTCGATTGTGTCTTTTGCAAAACGTCATCGACGCTGGAATATCGGCTAAAACAGCCGTTATATATCTGCTTGCCGTCGAGCGTTATCCGTTGCAGGTAACAGCCGCATACTCCGTCACGGCTACGGTCAGCGACAAAATAGAACACGATACCGTTGCTGTACGACAATCGCAATTCCGTATAGTTTATCTCGGTTTTGGGCTGTTCGGTCGGCAGACGGGTATTGAAATAACCCGTAGCCAGCATGACCTGTCCGGCGAAACGCATGGCTTCTGCCCGATATTTTTTCATGGCCGAAGCCACGGGGCTTTCGTCCCGACCGTTTCCGACAAACGATGCGGGCAGGCTTCTGTTCCTGTAAGACAGTTTGAACATGCCGACCTCTTCCTGCACCACGGGCAGGCCGACAGCTTCGTACTCCTCTTTCGTCATTTCGATGAAACGTGTGCGTTCCTCGTCCAGATAGAGGCGGTAAGCGGGTTTCACCCGCTCCCGCTTCTCTTCATATTCCGCCTGTTCCCGTGCGTTCATGCAGTTATAAACGTGTCGGGACACTCTCCGCACCGCATTGACGAAAGTCGGGCTTTTGCATATCCCGAAATGCCGGGCGAAGTCGGGTACAGTCCCGATAAAGCCGTACTCTTTCCAATGATAGGTTCTCATGGCTGTCTGTCCGATTTAATCCACGACCACATATTCATTGATACTGCAGCAAGAATCGGGGTTTTCCTGCGCCCATTCTTCAAACAGAGCCTTGGCATCCTGTTCCGAGCGGACGGTTTTTCCTGCGACCTCGCCAAGCCACGCAAACAGGCTCTCCCTGTCGGCAAAATATTCGCAGAAGTATTTGCCTTTGGCAGTACATAAATCGACTATGTATTTGTCGGTAAAATACTTGCCTTCGCTGTCGTTGGTCTCGTAGAAGCCCATTCCCGGCTCTTCGGTCTGGTAATAATAACGGAGCGATGGGAATTTCTCGCACACGAGGTCGAATGTCTCGTTGCATGGCCCCCATGCCGTCTCCGTCGTAAAGCGGAGGGTTTCGCCTACCATTTCGAGGTTTGCCCAATCTCCCCGACAACTCACCTTGTCCCAGTCCTTGCCCAAGGCATCCACAAGACACCCCAGCCATGATGTCCCGAAGCCGTTTTTCACGGCAGGCGTTTTTCTGTCCTGCAAATCTTTCATCAACTCATAGAGGCTTTTGATTTCCTGCGCGTCGCCCTCTATCACATACGCTGTTGAACACCAGTTTGGCATAATCGTTAATTTTTATTCGTTAAACTTTTTCTTCCCTTTTTTCGGAAGCTGTTCCGGCTTCCTTATCGGGATAGATTTTACATGCAGGCCAGACAGCGGGAAAATGAGGAAAAGGCAAGGAAACCGCCGGGGATTGAACGGAATACCCAACCCGACAGCGCAGCACGGCGGGGACCGAAAGGTCATCTTCGATTTGGGAAGGCTGCCGGGCAAATCCGCGAGCCGGTTAGCGGAGCGGTACTTGACGACCGAATGACGCTGTACCTTCGCATGGGAAAATCACACCGACAAGGGAGTGCGGCAGGGAGCGATAAGAACGAGAATAAATAAAAAGGAGAGGTGAACGGGATATAACGGGTATAGAATATGGACTTGAAAAGGAAATTTTTCGGTATAATTATAATAAGGTGTTTCCGGACACGAGGCCGGGTAGCCGTCTTGTCTCTGCCATAACCGAAAGGTCCAGCGAACAATGAATAACGCAGCATCGTTCAGCAGTCAGAAACAGTAACTATGCCGTCGTACTGATTTACGACAATGCCGATAAAATAAGGAAAAGCCGAAAAGAGGGGCTTGCCTTCTTTCCGGCTTTTCGTGAAAGTCCTATTATCCGGGCTTCCCGTTATTCTATACGGTCCAGCCTGCGGACTTCTCTTGAATCGTCCACAGACGGGCATAAAGCCCCTCGTGCCGCATCAGTTCGTCGTGCGTGCCTTGTTCTTTTACCCGTCCGTCTTCCAGAACGACGATCCGGTCCGCATTCATGATCGTCTTAAGCTTGTGGGCGATGACGATGACGGTGCGTCCCTTGATAAGCGTGTCGATGGCTTTCTGCACCTCCACCTCGTTTTCCGGGTCGAGCGATGCGGTCGCCTCGTCCAGCAGGATAATCGGCGCATCCTTCAAGATGGCGCGGGCGATGGATATGCGCTGTTTCTCGCCGCCGGACAGCGTGCAACCGCCCTCACCCACCATCGTGTCGTATCCCTGCGGCAGGCGCATGATGAAATCGTGGCAGCAGGCTTTCTCGGCTGCCGCGATGATCTCCTCGTCCGTCGCACCGGGCTTTCCGAAACGGATATTGTCGCGTATCGTGTCCTGAAACAGATAGACGTCCTGGAACACCATCGAGATGCGGCTCATCAGACTTTCAGGTTCTATATCTTTCATCGGAACGCCATCGAAAAGGACACGCCCCTGCTGCGGGTCGTAGAATCGGGCGCAAAGTTTCATCACCGTACTTTTCCCGCTCCCCGAAGGACCGACGAGAGCCGTCAGCGTGTTTCTCGGAAACGCGATGGAAACGTCCTGAAGCACCTTCTTGTCCTGATAGGCGAACGACACATGCTCGAACCGGATGTCGCCGGTGGCCGGCGCCTGCCGTTCGCCTTCCATCTCCGGCTCGTTCATCAGCGTGAGAATACGCCCTCCGGCAATGGAGAAGTAGCGGAACTCCGCAAAGTTGGTCAGCGCCGAAGTCAGCGGGTCGAACACGCGCGAGCCGACCACGAGGAACAGCACGAAGACGAGCAGCGAGAGTTCGCCTCCCAACAGCAGGTAGGTTCCGCACAGCACCATCAGGGTCAGTCCGGCCCGCACCAATGTAATGCTCAGCAGCACGAAAGGCCCCAGCATGGCTTCCTGACGGATACAGGCACGGCGCAGTTCCGCAAAAGCATCGCGCAGGCGGACAAAGCGGTCGCCCAGCAGGTTGTAGGCTTTCATCACGCGAATGCCCTGCAAGTATTCCTCCAAGCGGTTCCCGGCATTGATTTTGGCTTGTATCTGCCTGCCGCTCAACTTTTTCTGCACACTCGTGCTCATCCATAGGACAAGCAAGGCGACCGGCAGTGCGGCGAACATGGCAACGGCCATCCGCCAGTCGATCCATACCAGCGAGAGGAATGCCAGCACGGGCATGACGACGGCTCCCATCAGTTGGGGCAAATGGTGGGAAATGCCCGTCTCGGCCATCGTGAAATCGGTAACGAGCATGGACGAAAGATCGCCGGGGTCGCGCCGGGAAAGAAATCCGAGAGAGAGTTTCCGCAGATGTTCCGCCAGTGCAATGCGCCCCGACGCACTCATTTCGTAGGCTCCTCTGAAATTGGCCCGGTAGGAGGCCCGTTCGGCCAAAGCCATCACCAGCATATAGACAGCCAATATGCCGAAAATGCACCACAGTCTTGCCGTGTCGAGCGGTCGTCCGCTGCCGTCGAACGCGGCGAAGATGATGCGCACCGCCTCGATGGAGAGGCAGAAAGGTATGATGTTGACCAGATTGGCGAGCATGGTATAGCCCACGGGCTTGTAAAGACGTTCCGTATGGCCTATCGTAATGTTTTTAATCGCATTCATGTTCCACTCCTTTCATTTATGTGCGACGATATGCAGTTCTTCTTTTTTCTGAATTACCCGGATGTCGGAAAAGCCGGCTTGGGACAGCAACTGTTTCAGTTCTTCGGCTCCGTACACCGTCATTCCCTTTATCCGCTCCGTCCACGCCTTTCCGAGTTCGGGGTCGCTCGCTTCCAGACTGATGAGAAAGCAGCCCCCTTTCCGGATCACGCGGAAGACTTCGGCCAGCGCCTTGCTGACGGAAGACCAGAAATAGACGGTCTCGAAGGCCGTAACGGCATCGAAGGCCCCGTCCCCGTAAGGCAGGGAGCAGACATCGCCCTGCTGTATGAAACATCGGCGGTCCAGTTCTCCCGCATTGTGCCTGCGGGCGAAGGCGACGCTCTCCTCCGACAGGTCCATGCCGTAAACTTTTCCCTGCGGACACAGCTTCAGCAGACGCTTCACGTTGGCGCCGCCCCCGCATCCGATGTCCAGCACATTCCATTCCGGCCGCCAGTCCACCTGTTTCATGCCGCGATGGGCCAGCGAAGCGTGGAAACAGTTCATTCCCCGCAAAATCATCCGTCCCCAGAATCCCTGCGGACAACTCGTATTCTGTAAAATATCGTTCAAGAAACTATTCTTTTTCATATCTCCGTATTCAATTTTTGTTCAACTTCCAATGATAAGCGCTCGTATAGGCATCCCACATGTTCTTGTAGAGCCCCTCGGCGACGGATAAGTCGTCGTGCTGGCCCTGCTGTACGATCCGTCCCTGCTGCAAGACCACGATGTTGTCCGCCGAGACGATGGACGACAGCCGGTGGGCGATAATAATCACGGTCTTGCCTTTTATCAGGGATTGAAGGGCCTGCTGCATCTTGTATTCGTTCTCCGGATCGGCGAAGGCCGTGGCTTCGTCCAGTACCAGTATCGGCGCATTCTTCAGAATGGCGCGGGCCACGCATACCCGCTGCGCCTCGCCGCCCGACAGATACACGCCCTCGTCGCCTATTCTCGTCTCGTAGCCTTGCGGCAGCCGCTCGATGAACTCGTGGCACTGGGCGGCTTTGGCCGCCGCCACGACCGTTTCTTTCGTTGCGGCGGGGGAACCGACGGCGATGTTCTCGTACAGCGTGTCGTAGAACAGGAACGTATCCTGAAAGACGAATGAAACGGTATCCATCAACTGCGTCGTAGCGATGTTCTTGATGTTCACGCCACCGATGAGAATCTCGCCCTGCTCCACGTCCCAGAAACGGGGAATCAGGTTCGCGACGGTGGACTTGCCGCTTCCCGAAGGCCCCACGAGCGCCGTAATCCGGCCTTGCGGCGCCGTGAAGCAAACATCGCGCAGCGCCTCGGTACGTGTGCCCTGTTCCGTATTTTCGTAGGAGAATGACACGTGGCGGAACTCCACCTCATACGACTGCGGCACTTCGGGGTGTTCCGGTTCGGGAACGGGCTTTTTCTCCAGAATGCGGTCGATACGCGCCACGCCTTCGTCGATCTCCTTGGTGTTTCCGCCCAGGAACGTCAGTTTGTAGATGGGCGAAGCCACACCCGGTCCCATGATGATGAAAAACAGCCATACGGCGGCCAATGCGAGCGACTGCGGATTCCCTTGTATCAGCAGGATACCCACGGGAAGAATGAACGTCACCATCGAACCCAGCAGGACGGTGAACGCGATCATCCCGTTCTGGTAGGTGTCGCAGCATTTCAGGGCGAATGTCTTGTAAGCCTGTATCTCGGCGTTGAACTGCCGGAACGAGCGGACGCTCTGTCCGAATATCTTCACCACGGGCATTCCCCTGACGTACTGCACGGCGGAGGCGCTCATCTTTTCCTGCGCATCATAGTAAATACTCATGAACTCCCGTGCCTTCTTCCCCATGAAATTGGAGAATTGCAGGGCGAAGCTCAACAGCACCACGGCCAGACAGACCGCCGTCAGCCATGTATCCAGCGAGAAAAAGATGACGAGCATCACCACGACCGTCGCCACTACGTTCACCAAATCGGGAATCGTGTGGGCGATGAATCCCTCGATTTTCTCGATGTTCTGCTCCATCGTCTTCTTGATGGCTCCGGTAGAGGTGTTGTTGAGATAACCCAGCGACAGTTTGCCGATATGCTCGGACAGCCGGACACGCAATCCGTACAGAATGCGGAATGCAGCCACGTGCGAGGACATCAGGGCGGCGTACAGCAGCACCAGTCCGCCGATAAGCCCGCAGAAGGCGATCCAGCCCCAACGAATCATGCCGGCTTCGTCCACCGAAGCCGGGCTTGTACCGTGCGTCAGCAGCTCTTTCAACACCTCGTACACCGCCCAATAGGGTACGAGCATACACACGGCGCTGCCTGCCGACAGCAGACCCGCCAGAAAAAGCAGCCCTTTCTTCTGCCCCGCGATCTCGAACAGGCGGGACAGACCTTCTTTCTTCTTTTCTTTTGTTTCCATATATTGAATTTTATCCGATTCTCTCTATCCGTTGTTGGTAAATTCCTGTAAATCTTCCGGCCGGATTACAACAGCCCCGTCAGCCGCTCCCCGCTCTTTTGTCAGCCGGAAATCGCAGCACGAAGCACCGTGTGCCAATGTGCGGGTCCGTGTCAGCCGGATACCGAGTACATCGTGTGTGATATAATCATTCACGCAGAAATAGGGGAAAAAGCACTCGACGCCAATACGGGAACAGAGTTCGGCGACCGGGCACCGGGCAATGTCCATACCGACATCGAACGTATCGTCCGCATTCGGCAACACGCAATCGAACAGCCAATCGTCCTCTGTGGAAACATGCGAAGCGGAAGCGATGCGACGCACATAGTCGGGCGAACACAACATTTCGCGTATTTCCGAAATTTTTTCAGAAGGGATACTCGACAACGTGAGCTTTTTCAATGCTTTCTGCGTAACAATGGAAAGTTCTGCCGGACTCCATCCTCTGGCCGACAGTTCTTGCCACAGACCGATCTCATAGGCTATACCGATAATGTTTTTCACCCATGGTGATGTCGGCGGGACATCCGGAATGATTGCGGAGATACGATGAAAATTCTCGACAGCCGCTTCCATCACGGAATCAACGGATTCGACCGACAAACGGGATGCCAGTTCTTCCCTGAAAAATTCTTCGAACCGTTCCAACATTGGGAGATAAGGTTCAATCGTCGTCTCTTTCATCTTTCATGGAGAATTGCCGCCGTGTCACGGGAATTCGATACGATTTCATATCCCAACATCGAACTGAACTTGTAGCACAGCCGCGTCATCCGTCCCAATATTTGCCCGAAGAAGAAGCCCCAGCGCGGACGGAAAAACTTCATGTAATTGGCCTGTTCCAAAAGGCGTAGGCGGGGTTCCCATTGTTCTACCAGACGCCCGTCGCTCAGACCGGAGCGGATTTGCGCCTCGTGTTCACGGAGCGAATCGGGTTTCACTCCGTGACGGCTCATCATCGTACCGCAGACGTCGAACCACAGTTCGCCGCCCCCGAAACGCTCGGCCACATGGTGCAGAAATGTTTTTACCTGCTTTTCATAGAAATACATCAGCACGCCTTCGACCACGAAGATGAAATGCGCATCGGGATGCCGGCGACGCAGGTCGTCCAGCCAGCCGGCATCCAGCAGGGAGGCCGCAATGTAGGGGTTGCCCGGCTGCTCCGGAATCAGCTCGCGGCGCAGCGCGATGACTTCCGGCAGGTCCATGTCGTAGAATACGGCCTTCCCGTCGCCGATACGCTGGAAACGGGTGTCCAGACCACAGCCCACATTCACCACCACCGCATCGGCGTGCTTCCCTATGAAGCGGCGCACGGCACGGTCGAAAAACCACCCGCGCACGACGCAGCCGACCTCGCTCAACTTCGCCCCGTCGAAACGGGAGTAGTCGTATTCCAGACTGTCCACCAGCCCCTCCGCAACCTTGTCGTTCAGAATCGGGTTCTTTCGGCGGCTCTCTTTCGCCCTGTAATAGAGCGGAATGAGCAATGTCTCGGCGACAATGCTCTCGAATTTATGTCTCTGTTTCATTTGTTATGATATTTATTAATGAACGATATTCAGATTTGTTCACGAATAAAAAAAGAGGAAACCTTTGTGAAGATTTCCTCTTTTCCCGCTGCCCCGTTACGGCAGCTTGTCCGTATGTGTCTTTTCTATCTGTCATACCTTGATAATGGCCCTCCAACCTTGAATTTCAAACAGAATATAGTCATGCAGAATGGATTCCATTTCCTGTTTGGGCACCGCGTGCATCAACAGCTCCTCGAACAGCGTGAACATCCACACCGTATGCAGGTGAATGATAAAATCGGACACAGCCGTATTTATATTCGGGTACTTCTTCTTCATGGCGGCGAACCATGCCTTGACCAGCCCGGTCGAACGGTCGGTGTAGCTTTCGCGAAAATGTTCCAGCGAAGAGCCTTGGGCACGGAACAACAGGATCTCCAGCAGGCTGCGATGCGTTTCGATGAGCGAAACGTATTCGTCGATACAGGCTTTCAGGTATTTTTCGGAACGCATCGTCATCACGTCCTCGCCGCGTATGCCGTGATGCTCCTGCAACATGGCTTCCATAGCGTGCAGGACGGGACGGACCACTTCACAGAACAATTCGTCCTTGTTCCGGAAATAATTATATATGTTCCCCACACCGACACCGACGGCTCCGGCAATCTCGCGCATGGAGGTCTTGGAATACCCCTGCTGCCCGAATCGCTGTTCGGCGACTGCCAATATGCGGCCGCGTATGTCTTCTTTGAGTACCTGCATAAATAATGAACGATGTTTCCGTTTATATTTTTGCAAAAGTACGGGGTTTGAATTTACTGGACAATACCTATTTATGGTGATTTTACATGATTGAAATAAGGGAAAAGCAGGTATTACCGGAGGTAGCGAAATACCTTGTCTATATCCTTGTCTATATCCGAAAGGAAAAGTCATATTGTTCATTGAAAAGGAGAAAGTCTCATAGATTATAATTACTTTTGTACATAAAACCCAAAGAATCAAATATAAAATGGCAAAGATTACAGTAAAAGACACAAGTGTCACAATTATATCAGTCAACGAGAATGATTATATCAGCCTGACAGACATAGCAAGATACAAAAGCGATGACCCGACTGCGGTTATCGGGAACTGGCTGCGTAACCGGAATACAATAGAATATCTGGGTATTTGGGAGAGTTTGTACAACCCGAGTTTTAAACCCCTCGAATTCGAGGGGTTTAAAAAGGAAGCCGGGCTGAACGCCTTTACCTTATCACCGACAAAATGGATAAGTACGACAAACGCAATAGGCATACTCTCCAAATCGGGACGCTACGGCGGCACTTACGCTCACAAGGATATAGCATTTAAGTTTGCAAGCTGGATTTCCGTTGAATTTGAACTGTATATTATAAAGGAGTTCCAACGATTAAAGACCGAGGAACAACAGCAACTCGGTTGGTCAGCCAAACGGGAACTGTCGAAAATCAACTACCGCATACATACTGATGCCATAAAGCAAAACCTTATCCCGCAGAAAGTTACACCGGTACAAGCAAATATTATTTATGCAAACGAAGCTGACGTACTGAATGTGGCGATGTTTGGTATGACAGCAAAACAATGGAGGGAAGCCAACCCCGAACTGACGGGCAATATTCGTGATTATGCTACTATCAATGAACTTATCTGCTTGTCGAATATGGAGAATCTCAATGCTGTATTCATCGAACAAGGTATGCCACAGAGCAAACGCCTTGTTAGACTAAACCAAATAGCCATTCATCAGATGAGCATATTGGAAAGTGGTAATAATTACAGCCGTAAGTTATTGAAATAAAGAA
>ERZ1106919.2137-NODE-2137-length-11452-cov-3.618584_pt1 | contig 11452 bp, 8 predicted proteins | sample MGYA00403654_ERZ1106919 | MGnify/ENA primary metagenome ERZ1106919 (study PRJEB35170, sample SAMEA104062450) | human gut metagenome | biome: human gut; feature: human-associated habitat; material: faeces | place: Denmark | collected 2012-10-08 ... | reverse complement strand
TTACCATCTTCGCGCACTTGTTTCACAAAAGCTCTCATCTGCATACCTGTTTCCAACGTACAGAATATCTCATTCTCATATAGCAATCCGCTATGCTTATTATCTATAATCGCCTTAAATCCCAAATCTGTCTTCTGCCATATCAATATATCCACCTCTGTACCCGGAGCATAATCCGGTATGTCTTTCGACAGATAGCGTTCTACCTTTGCCGAAGCTACGATACGATAGCTTTCATCATCCAGATGTGCATGAATAACATATTTCCGTCCAACCTGCATTTTCATCTTTTGCTCACTGAACGGAACAAACAAGTCTTTCATCAGTCCCCAATTCAGAAATGCTCCGAACTGATTTACCCAAGCAACTTCCAGACAAGCAAACTGTCCCACCTGCACCAACGGGGTCAATGTAGTGGCAATCAGTCGCTCATCTATATCCAGATAGAGAAATACATTCAGCATATCCCCTACCTGACAGCCTTCGGGCACATAACGGGTAGGTAACAAAATTTCTCCTTCTTCTCCTCCATCGAGATACAGACCGAAATCGACCTCCTTTACTACCTCGAGCTGATTGAACTTTCCTAATTCTATATTCATACTTCTATTTATTATATATTCCATATCTTTATAAAGAACAAAGATAATCTATTTTACGCACATCCCTTTCATGCACAGATATAACTTTTCGTTATTAAGGAAAACTATTTTCTATGAACAATCTGACGATTAAGGCGTTATCTTTGTAGCGACAACAAACCAGAACTGATTATTCACCTTATAAACATATATAATTATGGAATTTTTAACCAACGAGAAACTTACGATCGTAGGAGCAGCCGGAATGATCGGCTCTAATATGGCTCAAACTGCCATGATGATGAAACTTACCCCGAACATTTGTCTATATGATCCTTTTGCTCCCGCTTTGGAAGGTGTGGCAGAAGAGTTATATCACTGTGGTTTCGAAGGTGTGAATCTAACTTATACCTCCGATATCAAAGAAGCACTGACGGGGGCCTCTTATATCGTATCTTCAGGTGGTGCAGCCCGTAAAGCAGGCATGACTCGTGAAGACTTGTTGAAAGGAAATGCTGAAATCGCTGCTCAGTTCGGTAAAGATGTTCGCCAATATTGTCCGAACGTAAAACACATTGTTGTTATTTTTAATCCTGCTGATATCACCGGACTGATCACATTGCTTTATTCCGGTCTGAAACCGTCGCAGGTCTCTACACTGGCAGCATTGGACAGTACCCGTCTGCAGAATGAGCTAGTGAAATATTTCCATATCCCCGCCTCCGACATTCAGAACTGCCGTACGTATGGTGGACATGGAGAACAGATGGCAGTATTCGCTTCAACCACTAAAATAAAAGGAGAACCGCTGACTGATTTCATCGGAACTACCCGCCTTCCATTGGCTGAATGGGAAGCTTTGAAAGTGCGTGTAATACAGGGTGGTAAACATATCATCGACCTGCGCGGCCGTTCTTCCTTCCAAAGTCCGGCTTATCTTTCCATTGAAATGATCGCTGCCGCTATGGGCGGACAACCGTTCCGCTGGCCTGCCGGTACCTACGTATCCAATGATAAGTTCAATCACATCATGATGGCTATGGAAACTTCCATTACTAAAGATGGCGTTACTTATAAAGAGGTGGCCGGATCTCCTTCTGAACAGGAAGAACTGGAAAAGAGCTACGAACACTTGTGCAAGCTTCGTGATGAAGTGATCGAAATGGGTATCATTCCGGCCATCAAAGACTGGCATGCCTTGAATCCCAATATTGACTAACCAGTAATCATTAAATAATAAACACCGGAATTCGATGATATTTTTCAGTTCGGATTCCGGTGTTTTTTATTATTTATTCTTATCGATCTGCTATTAATCCCCCACTCTGGAACATCCTGCACAAACTCCCTTTACTACATAATTCACACTATTCAAAGTAAATCCTTTCGGCAGGTCGATTACCGGAATATGAATCTTCTCAAGACAGAATGTCCGATGGCATCTTTCGCAATAAAAATGCGAATGCAGGTCTTTCAGCACACAATTACAAGCATCATCACAAACTGCATATTTCCATGAGCCGCTTCCATCATCTATACTGTGTATCAGATGATGAGACAGGAAAAGTGTAATTGTCCGGGATATAGTCGACTTATCAACCGTATCCAGCAACGTTTCAAGATCAAGCTGAGACACTGCACGTCCCGCTTCCATCATACTCTTTAATATGAGAAGTCTTATTGCCGTCGGCTTGATGTCTCTTTTTGCCAACTTATCCAAATAAACTTTTTCTTCCATATTCTTTTATTTTATCATTTTCTGTATCCTCACAGCATTCATGATGGCAATCAGCGCCACACCGACATCCGCAAAGACAGCTTCCCAAAGTGTAGCCAGTCCACCGGCTCCCAATATCAGCACAAGCAATTTCACCCCAAATGCCAGTGAAATATTCTGCCATACAATCCTGCGCGTCAGTTTTCCTACCTTTATCGCCTCAGCAACCTTAGAAGGCTGGTCAGTCTGTATTACCACATCAGCCGTTTCAATAGCTGCATCACTGCCCAGGCCACCCATGGCAATACCTACGTTGCTTAAAGCCAGTACCGGAGCATCATTCATGCCGTCGCCCACAAAGGCAACCTGATTTTCGGCATGCCGGCGCAATTCTTCCAAATGCTTCACCTTTCCATCAGGAAGCAGATCACCGTAAGCTTCCGAGATGCCCAGCTTCTCTGCAAAGTTACTAACAATACTTTGTTTATCACCGGATAATATCTGAATGTTTTGGATTCCCAGCGCTTTCAAGTTCTGAACAGCTGCCGTTGCATCCTCTTTCAAAGTATCTGATAACAACAGATAACCGGCATAACTGTTCCCTATCGCACAGACAACAATCGTATCTGTGATAAAAAGGAGTTCGGGCGGATACTTTATCTGAAACTTAGCAAGTAGACGGCAATTACCTACCAAGACAGAGACGTCACCCACTGTCGCTTCCAGACCAAGTCCCGCATATTCTTTGCTGTCAGTAACGGGTGAGAGTTCTATATGCCGCAGCTTTGCATAGTTCACAACAGCTTTAGCAATAGGATGCGTACTGTCACGCTCTACCGAAGCGACTAATCTGACAAGCTCTTCCTCGGAAATACCGGGTTCGCATTTACAGGACTGTACCTCAAATGTACCTTTCGTAAGGGTTCCGGTCTTATCAAAGACCACTGTGTTTATTTTTGTAATGGCATCCAGATAATTCCCTCCTTTAAATAAGATTCCCAACCGGGAGGCCGCTCCGATACCACCGAAATATCCCAGCGGAATACTTACTACCAAAGCACACGGACACGAGATCACCAGAAAAACCAAAGCCCTGTACAACCAGTCATTAAAAGCAAACACAAACGGAGGACTTATCAATGAATAAAGGAATGGAAGCAGAACGATCAGAACCGCCAAACCCGTAACAATAGGTGTATAGACACGGGCAAATTTACGGATAAACAATTCTGCCGGAGCTTTACGTTCCGATGCATTCTGAACGAGTTCCAGGATACGGGCAAGGGCGCTCTTATCGAAAGGCCTGGTCACTCTTATCCGGATTACTTTATCGGTAACAATCATTCCGGCAAGTACTTCCTCATTCTTGCGTATGCTACGAGGTACACTTTCTCCTGTCAGTGCTGACGTATTGAACGCTGCTACAGCGTTCAGCATCATTCCGTCCAAAGGTACACGGCCACCTGTTTTTATTTCAATCGTTTCTCCTACTTTTACCTTCTTAGGATTCTCGACAACTACCCCATTTTCTCTGACGACTGCCGCCTCTTCCGGCCTGACATCTAATAGTGCCCCGATATTACGTTTTGCCCTATCAACAGCCTTTTCCTGAAACAGTTCTCCTATGGAATAAAACAGCATAACTGCTACTCCTTCGGGATATTCGCCAATATAAAAAGCTCCAAGCGTAGCTATAAACATCAGTGTGAACTCACTGAAGTAATCCTTATCCTTTATACTCTCCCATGCTTCTTTCATTACGGGTAAGCCGACCGGGAGATATGCTACAATATACCATATCAAGGAAAAATATCCTTCACGGAAAAAAGTGAAGTCCAAAGCATTCATTACAATTCCACTTATCAGCAGAATAAATGAAAGTCCCACTTTCCAATATTCAGAGAATATCGATTCTTGCTTTTCTATATGCTTTTCAGGTGCACATTCATGTGTATGTGCGCAACAACTACAATGTCCCATAATCATCCTTTCTTTTTATCTGTTGCAAAGGTAGCGAATGATTCGTGCAACAAAGTTGCAAACGTTGCAATTGTAAGGCGGTTTATTTCAGCAACGACACTTGGTGTATAAACAAAATAAATCAAAGCATTTGTGCAGGTTTCCTGCTCAATTAACTCCCCATGATTTATTCGGAGTATCACCTAACTCAATCACCAGATGTCCTCCTTTAACTAATTCTTCATGCGCCAACTGAAAAGAAGAGTGTTCCACTCCGTTCCAGCTTACTCTCTGAATATAAACATTCTTCGGAGAGTTATTAACCGTTTCAATAACAACCTCCTTGCCCGGATAATATCTGTTATCAAGCTGAATGGTAATCTTATCGAATATCGGAGATGTTATTTCATATTGTGGCGTAGTGGAGGCACCTCCCTGCACATCAAACAGACCGATAGCCATCAATACACCCAATGCCCCCATCTGTCCCTGATCTTCATCTCCATTGTATCCTCCAAACGGAGTAATATCACCGAAAACTTCTTTCTTGATGCGTCTCACCCAATATTGCGTAAGCCAAGGTGCACCGGCATGACTAAACAGATGCGCCATGTGAAGAGAGGGCTGATTCTCATAATCAATCCAGTTGTGAGCATGTTCTCCATGCTTACTTATGAAGTTATCCTGTGAAGCCAGTTCAAACTGTTGGTTGAGTTTCGTGACAAAAGCCTCATTTCCCCCTATTAAATAAATCAGATCTTTGATGTTATGGGGTACATAATAGGTAAAAATAGCAGCATTACTCTCCACAAATCCCGGCATGTTGAATCCTTTCCCAATCGGTGAGAAGTTCCTCATCCAAGAACCATCCGTTGTACGCGGACGCATCCATCCGCTTTGTTTATCGTACACATAGCGGTAGTTGAACGAGCGTTGCAAGTATTTCCGGTATACATCTTCTTTTTCCAGTCCTTTGGCGAACTGTGCCATGCACCAGTCCTCGTAAGCGAAGTAAAGAGTCATCGCACATCCCTCCGCATGAGGACTTTTAGTCGTTGGCTCCGGCACAAATCCCTTATCAACGTATTGCTGCATAAAATTACCGGGATTTGTCTTATAGCCTACATAATCACGGATACCACCCGGCTCAGAATTCTTCAAACAACCCTGATAAGCGGATTCTATATCAAAATCGCGGATTCCCTTATTATAGGCAGCCGCAATGAGAGGAGTGGCCTGATCACCCACCATCACATAAGTATAATTACCACCACTGGGGCCGCGAGCAATCATCCCGCCATTCGTATAATAATCCACTAAAGTAGAGACAAATTCACTCATTACTTTCGGATATGCTATCGACCACAATATATTCAGATTAAATTCACTTCCCCAAAAAGCATCCGAATTATATGTATTTCTTGTCGGTGTACCATTATCCAAAGGAACTTGACGCACTACAGGCTCCTCGCCTGTATTATCTATATATTTTCCATTGAAATCCGAAAACGTGTGACGGCCCAGAAGAGAATGCCAAAGGTCTGTATAAAACTTAATCTTTTCCTCTTCACTACCACCTTCTACGGTTATCTTGCCTAGTTCACGATTCCATTCGGCAAAAGCATCCTCTTTCACACGGTCAAAATTCCAGTGGGCAAGTTCCTTTTCCAGATTGATGCGAGCTTGCTCTTCACTGACATAGGATATGCCCACCTTCATCAACAAAGTTTGTTTTTTCAGTTTTCCAAACGAAGCGTATCCTCCGATATCTGCTCCTTCAATTGAGTTTTTATGTACCAGTTTCTTCTCCTTGCCTTCCTTCTCCCAGCCTCCGAATGCTGTCATATTCTGATTGAACCGGGCCACAAAATACACTGTCACCGGCTTTTTGCGACGTGATGTAGGTGCCAGAACAGAATATCCTCCGATTTCTTTTGATGATATCCGGTGAATAGCGGCCTTTTCTGTTTTTCCATGTGCCAGAAGAGCACCAACATCAAAAAGTACATTTGCTTTTTCTCCTGCAGGATAAGTATACCGATGCATACCGACTCTGGATGTAGAGGTCAGTTCCACTCTTATCTGATAAGTATCAAGTTCTACTTTATGATATCCGGGTTTCACTATTTCCGTCTCGTGAGAGTAGGTTGATTTATAGGCATCCATACCTTTGTGTCCCTTTACCTCTCCGGTTGTAGGCATCACCGGGACACCGGCAAGCTGCCAGCAATGTACGTGACTGAAACAACGTATCTCCTTGGAGTTATACAGATAACCTGAATTCCAGCTTCCTTCCGTCCATGTATCCGGGCTCAGACTAACCATTCCAAACGGGCGGGAAGCCGAAGAGAAAAAGAACCATCTCGATTTGTGAGTATCAATCTGAGGACGCACATAATCGACAGGGGTTACTTTCGGTTGCATCGCAAATAAATTTAATGCAATAATCTGTACACAGAAGAATATAGAAATATATTTATTCATTATAAAGTATATTATGTCTTTAAGACCTTCAAGTTGGACAAGCCTAATTATAGAGTTTTTTATTTTTTACGCTATTCAAACAGAACAACAGTAAATATTATGATACAAGTCAGTTAGACGCCGGCATCTAATCTGAATCAATAGTATTTGTCAATTCCACCAAATCCTGCTATTATTTTGTTGTCTTTCGTTTTATTGATAAAGTTATTTAATCGCTTTTCAAATTCTTCAGGTCGTTTCCTCGCTGCTTCAATATATGCTATTCGAATACGTTTATATGCATCAGAAAAACGTTGATAATTTTCCCATATTATTTTATCTTCTTTCAATCTGTCGATTATATCATCTGGAAAGACAAAAGGATCAGACAAAACATTTCGTATTTTATCCTCAAACTTAGGATGCACCATTTTATTTCCCAATAACCACTTAAGTCTTTCTTTGTTGGCTTGTGAGTATGTGCTTTTAGGGTTTCTAGGTGTGAAATGCTGAATTTTATGTTCTTCATCAAGCGACTTTATTGTACTGTCAATCCACTCAAAACAAAGGGCTTCTTCCACAGCGTCATTGTATGTAATACTTTTCTTTCCCGAAGATTTGCCGGGAAATACAAACCAAATTTCATTGGCAGTCTCAAAGTTGTCAATCAGCCACTTTCGCCAATCATTTCTGTCTTCAAAATATTTTATTTCCATTGATATAACAAGTCATTTAAACGAACAATTTTACTGCCTTTACTTTCATAACGAAGCATTTCATCAATTTTCCTTTTATCATAAACAGCATCTGTCCCTGCTATATAGAACTCATATTCTTTGTTACGAAAAACATCCGATCGCACACACCGGTATCCAACGATGCAAAGGCTTACATCTGCCAAATGTACTAAATCTTAGAAAAACAACCCCAAGTTACCTCTTAAAACATTGCTATTTAAGCAATGAAAAGTGATATAGACAGTAGATGTTAGCATCCACATATTAGAGAAGTACAGTTTCAATATCTGTTTCAACCGATGAAACAAAGTGTTCCATGCTTTGAAACAGAGTGTTTCATGCCTTGAAACAAAGTGTTTCGTACGGTGAAACAAAGTGTTTCAAGCTTTTGAAACTGCCTGAAACAAATATCAGGCAGAAATCATCTATATACCAACGACTTATAGCAATATAGCAAAATATTCATTTTACCGTTACTTCTATGCAGAAAAGGAGGACAAACAAAGTGAATAGCCTTCACCTACAGTGATATGGGACGAAGTATGGAGAAACAGGATGTGTAATATAAGGTAGTATTAAAACAACAGACAGTATTGCAGATATCTTAATCTACAATACTATCTGCAACCGTATAATTCATTATACATCAACACAATACACACGATTTGTTACAGATGGCAGATAATTACCACTTATATTCTTCTGTGTAGTACTCAAATGCCGGCTCTTTCTTGATACCTTTCTGACGAAACAATCGACGGATAAATTCCTGTTGTTCAGGGTCAATCGAGTATTCTTTACGATAAAAGCGATAGTATAGCGACCGTCCGAAATGTTGGAGCAGACGGTCTTTAATGGATACAGCATCTTTGAGAGGCACATCATCCAGCAAAGCCCGGACACCCCATGCCACACGTATCTTGCGAATAGACTTATAGAAAGGACAAGCTTTCGCGTCCTCCGGAATACAGTTCGGATTAACTACTGACAGTGTAGGATATTGATTAGTACTATGCACCGCCACCAAACGATGCAAACATTTCTCTCCTTTCGGACAGCAGGCATTGAAGCAGTGGGTATATCCATAGGGCACTGCCTGATAATTAAATTCATCTTCCATTATTTTATTCATGTTTGATATTATGTTAATGATAAAAGAAAAGACAGAAATTGCCCTAAGCAAACTTAAGGCAACTCCTGTCTTAACTATAAAAAATATTCTAATTAAAGCTCTATATCTTTCCGGTCATTCCGAATAAATTCCAGCAGTCTTTCCACTGCTTCTTCTTCCGGAATATTTTTCTCCACACAAACCTTGCCTTTATAAAGACTAATCTTTCCGCGTCCTGCACCTACATAACCGTAATCTGCATCCGCCATTTCACCGGGACCATTCACAATGCATCCCATGATACCAATCTTCAGACCTTTTAAATGCGAAGTAGCTGCCTTGATACGGGCAATCGTCTTTTCCAGATCATAGAGCGTACGTCCACAGCCCGGACAAGAAATATATTCAGTTTTAGAAGTACGGAGACGACCCGCCTGTAAGATTCCGAAAGCGATGCCATCCACTACCGCATGACTCAAACTTCCCTGATTGAACAAGAAAAGACCATCGCAAAGACCATCAAAAATCAATGCACCCATATCTGCAGCAGACTTGATCTGCAAATCCTCGGCATTATCTTCTGCATAATGCTGGAAAAAGACAACGGGATTCTGCAGCCCTTCCGTCATAAGCTGATGCACTAAAGCGCGATGCTCGCCCAAACGATTCGGATGATTGCTTTGAGAAATAATAACTACTTCGGGATGTGCCTTCAGACAGGCAATCACCTCATCCGTCTGTGCCATGTAAGGCATAAACAGGAATTTTAGTTCAGCATCACACCCGCCCATCAACGGCAACTGCACATGATTGAAAGCAGGCCATGTACCGGCTTCTCCCTGCCATACATCCGCATCGAGGATATACTCTACACCTGCTTCCCGCTGCTCGGGCAATGTTCTTCCGGCATAAATGTAATCCGGCGTGAACTGCGGATTTACTTCCGTGCCTCCATCCATCCGCTCGGCTATGACTACAGGAAGATGTTCACCTCCGATATTGCGGACGGCTTGTGTCTTTCTGCGTGAAGGAGACAGATAATTGAATTCCGGCGCATCCATTCCCGGAATAAACGGATGGTCCTGCCTTAACAAGATATAGTCCACCAACTTACGTGCAACCGGAATCTCAGCCTCGGGAGCTTCGCTCAAAGACACACGGATAGTATCTCCCAACCCGTCACTCAGCAAGGCACCGATACCCAAAGCCGATTTGATGCGTCCGTCTTCTCCGTCTCCGGCTTCTGTCACCCCAAGATGTAAAGGGAATGACATACCTTCCTGTTCCATAACAGCAACAAGCAGGCGAACGGTTTTCACCATCACCACCGTATTGGACGCCTTGATTGAGATCACCACGTCTGTAAAATGTTCTTCTACACAAATGCGCAGAAACTCCATACAAGACTCTACCATTCCTTCGGGAGTATCTCCGTAGCGGGACATGATACGGTCTGATAGAGAGCCGTGATTGACTCCGATACGAATAGCCGTATGATTCTCTTTGCAGATATTCAGAAACGGAACAAAACGATCATGAATTTTCTGTATTTCCTGCGCATACTCTTCATCGGTATATTCCAGTTTTTTAAAAGTACGCGCCGCATCTACATAATTGCCCGGATTGATCCGCACTTTCTCTGCGTATTGAGCTGCGACATCGGCAACCTTCGGATTAAAATGTACATCGGCCACCAACGGAACCATATATCCCTGGCTACGCAGTCCGATATTGATATTCATCAGATTCTCCGCTTCTTTAATGCCCTGCGTAGTCAGACGGACATATTCTCCACCTGCATCAACGATGCGTTTGGCCTGCTCCACACAAGCCTCCGTATCCTGTGTAGACGTATTTGTCATCGACTGGACACGAATGGAATTGGGGCCGCCCAACGGCACAGCCCCAATATTTACTTCTGATGTTTCTCTTCGAGAGTAATTGAATAAATCCATTTTTTCAATTGACAATTGACAGTTGACAATTGACAATTGAGAATCGAGCATCAACAACCGGCTCAATAAAACGCCCAAAGCGCCAGCCCATTGTCAATTGTCAATCGTCAATTGTCAATTAATTAGTTTTATATTCAAACTTAACTTCTTTCAGTTCTTCGTTTGCTTTTACGATTTTCTTTTTCAGACCTTCCTTGTAAGCAGCAAAAGCCTCAGCCAAAGCCGCATCACTCAAAGCAAGCATCTGAATAGCAAGTATAGCAGCGTTCTTAGCGCCGTCAACTGCGACAGTGGCAACAGGGATACCACTAGGCATCTGAACGGTAGCAAGCAGAGCGTCCATGCCGTCGAAGTTAGCACCCTTGCAAGGGATACCGATAACAGGAAGCGTTGTGTGACCTGCAATAACTCCCGCAAGATGAGCCGCCATTCCGGCAGCGCAGATTATAACTCCGAAGCCGTTTTCCTTAGCCTTGTCAGCAAAATCGCTTGCAAGCGCAGGCGTTCTGTGAGCAGACATAACGTGACATTCGTAAGGAACACCGTAAGCCTTAAGTTCAGCAACAGCCTTGCTGACAACAGGAAAATCGCTGTCAGAACCCATTATTACCGCAACTTTTTTCATAAATTTATACCTCCAAGTAAAACAAAAAATTACAAATAAAAAACTGCAACAATGGCGTTGCAGTTTTAGTCAGTGCATAATTATATTGTTAGAGTGCAAAAAATCAAGGCAGGACGCAATTATACTTAAAGACCTACACATAAAAGAATATGTAATTGATGAAAAACAGCACATTTCAGTCATACATCTCTCCTGAATACATACAAAAAATACTGCACAATATTACCAGACAGTAAAGCGGAGCAAAACTGTCTGCGAAAGCTTTTTTACTGATTTTCTCCATAACAGCATACAAAGCCTTACA
>ERZ1106919.2129-NODE-2129-length-11473-cov-5.514451_pt1 | contig 11473 bp, 10 predicted proteins | sample MGYA00403654_ERZ1106919 | MGnify/ENA primary metagenome ERZ1106919 (study PRJEB35170, sample SAMEA104062450) | human gut metagenome | biome: human gut; feature: human-associated habitat; material: faeces | place: Denmark | collected 2012-10-08 ... | reverse complement strand
CCGATTGCACTGCCCATAGTGCAGCGTTGCCGCGTTTAGTTCTGCTACACGATTTGACTTGCTCCTACTATCCGCTGCCGCTCTGCCAGTCTTGTGGAAGTGCAGCCTAATCACCTGCTATCGACAATGCGTACCGTCTTGGTAGTGCGTACTGCGGCGAGCGCAGCAATGCCGCATTCGGCAGGCAGTCTGCCGCCGTGCTACCGTCACTCGCGCCTCACGATAGTAAGGCGCGGTTGCAAACGAAAACGAATCGTAGGGGCTCATGGCGAAGCCATGTACACCGCACTTACATTGCGCAGCGCGTGCAGTTCTTCAAGCCCAACGCCGACAATGGCGGGGTCAAGGGGCAAGGCCCCTTGCGTTCTCTTGGGGGATCTAAAGGGTGACATTCTCTCACGTGAGAGAATGTCACCCTTTGCTCGCTTCCCCGCGTCAGGCGGGGAAAACCGCAGCTCTTTCGGGACGCAAAAAAGAAGGGACCACCGTTCGGTGGCCCCCAATTTTTTACAGCTTGCGGAAGCGCTCCGCAATGACCGCCGCCGCGTCAGCCGTCGACAGCGCACCGGTGTCAAGGTAAAGATCATACCCCTCCGGCGCGCCCCAGGTCTTGTGGGTGTAGCTCTCGTAATACTTGCGGCGCTGCTTGTCCATCTTGCGGATCAGGCGGATGGCCTGGTCGCGCGTGAGCTTTTCCTGCGCCATTTTGCGCTGGATGCGGTGCTCGTCCGGCGCGGCGATGAACACGGTGAGAAGCCTCACGTCTTCGCCGCGCAGCACATAGTCTGCGCAGCGCCCCACGAACACACACTCCTCGTGGCGGGCGATGCGGCGGATCTCGTGGCTTTGCAGGGCGAAGAGCACTTCGCTCGTCGGTTTGCCGCGCAGCACATGGTGGTTGCCCTCGTGCACGGTCTGGAAGAGGTAGGGGTTGGTCGCCTTTTCGTCCGAGGGGGAGAGCGTTTTTTCCGAAAGCTCGCCGTACTCGCACGCGAGGCGGATCAGCTCGCGCTCATAGACGCGGATGCCGAGGAGATCCGCTGTTTTCACGGCCACTTCGTGGCCGCCGCTGCCGAACTGGCGGCTGATGCTGATGATGCGATTTCCCATAGTATGAATCTCCCTCCGCTTTTCTATTGTTTCAGCGCGTTGAGCGCCGGCTGGGGAATCGAGAATGCACGATCCGCCGGCGTGATGACGGCGGAGAGCGACACCGGAGCGTCGGAGAGGATGAGGTGCAGCGCGCCGCTGCACGAGATGTTGACGGACTGGAGCTCGCCCTGCTCGCTCACGCGGACGGAAATGCGTCCGGAGGAGAAGGTCACATTCTGTGCCTTGATATCCGGCGCGATGGCGGCGGCGAGCTCGCTCATCGCGTCGGAGTCGAGCGAAAGACCGTAGAGATAGCCGTCGCTCACCTTATCGCAGCCCGCGCTGCCGTTCAGAATGGACTGGTAGCAGAGGTCAATGAGCGACGTGGCATCGACGAGCTGCTGGCTCGCGGTGTCGACACTGTTGCCGTCCGCGTCGCAGATCTTGCTGCCGGAGAAGTAGACGGCGAGGGTGTTTTTTTGGATGCTGCCGTAGCTCTGGCCGTCGATGCTGCTGCGGTCGTACTGGAGCGTGCTGTTCAGCACGATCGGGCCGCAGTCGGCGGAAAGAGCAATGTCGGCGGACAGATCGTCCGCGGTCAGCTCGCCCCAGGCACCCAGCAGACGGAGCGCGTTGTCCGTCAGCGTGGAAGCGTCGTCATTGCTGCCCGAATGGATGGCGGTGAGCACATCATCGGGGATCACCGGCGCGAGCGCGTCGGTGAAGTGCGCGGCGGCCTCCACGCGAAGATCTCCGGAGTTTTCCGCCGTGAAGCTTACGTCCATCAGCTCGCCGCTCTCAGCGGTGAGATCCACGCGGATCGCGGAAAGCGATGCGGCGTTCGCGATCTCGTCCGAGGTGAGAAGACGCAGCAGTGTGCTCGCGTCGTCGCCCTCGGCGGTGAGGGTGTAGCGCTTTTCCTGCCCGTCAACGGATTTCGTCACCGTGAGCGTGCGGCAGAGCTCGGCGGTCTCATCCATGAGCTCGGCGTAATTTGGGAATGCGCCGCCGACAGCGTAGGACTTGCCGTTTTCAAGGTAGATCGCGCCGTCTGTGTAGTAGAGCGCCGCGCCGTCGCGGTCGATGCAGGTGATGGGAGAGCCGTCCTTCTTCGTGCGGGCGACGGAGGCATCCGCGCTCAGGCTGATTTTGCCATAGGAGGCGTCGACCGTGACGTCCATGGTCATCGGGTCCTCTTTGACACGCGCCTCGACAAGGCGGTAGGCTTCGAGGTCCTTCTTAAAGTCGGAGTGGAGGAAGAACGCCGCAGCCGCGCCGAGCAAGACTAAAATCGTGATGAGAATAGGGAGGAAGCGGCGGTGCCTGCGCTTTTTCGGCGCGGGCGGTACTGCGGGCTGCGTGAGCACGTTTTCGCGTGCCTCGCGCTCCTCGCGAAGAAGCCGAAGTTCCTCTTCCGCGCGCGCAAGGCGCGCCTCGACGGAGTCGGGATCGGCTGCGGGAGCGGGTTCGGAAGTGGGAACGCTTTCTGCGCCCTCGACCGCGGCGGTGACGACCGGCGCAGCGGTCGCTGCTACTGCCACGGCGGCGGGGACTGCCGTAGATTCAGCGGACACAGGCGCATCCGCCTGAGTGGCATCTTCGACCGCTGTAGACGCGAGGGCACCCGTCTTGGCAGGGGCTTCGTCTGCTGTGGACGCATTGGCGTCCTCGCCGCGGACGATCTGCTCGGCCTGCGAGACGGCGCTCGCGCTGCGCGCCAGCGCTTCGGCGCGTCTGCGCGCTTTGCGCTTGTGGCGGTGGACGAGCAGAACGATGATAAGGATCAGAACAGCCAGCACGGCGAGCACGCCGAGCCAGATGCCCCAGACGTCGAGCGTCCGCACGGCGGCAAACTCAACGCTGTCGCCGCTCGTGGAGAAGGTGAGGTAGCTGCCCATCGTGCCGCAGTCGGCCTCCTGCCAGCTGCCGCCGTTTTCACGGGTGTAGATGCGCAGCTCCTTCTGCCCGTCGGGCGGGAGATAGCGTACGGTATGCGTGTCCTGTCCGTCGTCGGAAAGCTCGATGCGCCACTGCTCGAGCACTTCGGCGTTGGCAACCATCGAAGGCATTTCGCCGCGGCTGAGGCAGGAGAAGTAGCCCTTCACGCGGTCGAGCACAGTGCCGGACTGCACGTCGAACGCCGCGGGCGTGAGCGGCTGGGCGGTCACGGTGATGGCGTCGCCGTCGTTGTAGTTGCCCTCGACCAAGATGACAGCCTGTCCGCTCTCTCGCGTCTGTTCAGAGGCAAGGCCGGGGGTGTAGGCCTCGTAAACAGCGGTGACGACGGTGTCAAAGTGCAGATTCGTGAGGTCGGTGCGGTCCCAGTGGACGTGACAGCCGCTCTTGGCGGGCGGCTCGGGGATGTCGCTTTCGTCGATGGAGTCGCCGTAGTTGAAAGTGCGGCTGAGCACAGTTTTATCGTCAGCAACGAAGGTGAGCGTGAAGGACTTCATGCTCTCGGGCAGGTCGCTGAGTGCGAGCAGCTGAGAATAGCTGATGGGCTCGGCCCGTCCAGCGTAGCCCTGACGGTTGATGCCAGGGAGATCGTCGGAGACATAGTAGTTATGCTCAAATGTGCCCGTGTCGCTGCCGGAGATTGCACCCTGGTACTGCTGGCAGTCGGTGATGTCGACGAGCGAGTAGTTCCAGCGGACGCTGCTGCCGCTGCCGTCGACATTTTCCTGCACGCCGGAGCCGACGATGCCGCCGACATACTTCTTGCCGCTGAGCGTGCACTTGGAGAAGTTCCCGAGCACTGTCGCACCGGTGAGACCGGCGATGCCGCCGGTATAGCTGCCGTTTTCGTTCGTGATGGTGCAGGACGACGTCTCACACGCAGTCAGATAGCCGAGGTCCATGCGGCCGACAATGCCGCCGACATAGCTGCGCTTGCCGGACACATCGCCGGTGTTGACACACTTCTGGATGATGGACTTGTATTCATACTGCTTGCGGTAGATGTTCGAAAGATGGCCCGTGACATCGTCCTCGGGGTCGAGCGTGTATTCGATGGCCATGGAGCCCGCGATGCCGCCGGTGTTGACGTCGCCGTACACCGCGCCGCTGTTGCGGCTGAGCGATACCTTACCGAGCGTGACGGAGTTGATATCGACACTCGAGGCGTCGACGATCAGATCGCCCGTGCCGCCGGTGAGCGAGGAGATGGCGGAGAACATCGTGTTCGTGAGCTCGTTGAACTTGCTGCTGATGTTGCGGATATCGGCGGAAAGAGCCGTGCTGGTGTTTTTGACGTTTTCGGTGATCAGTGAGAGCTGGCTGTTCGCCGCGGTGACCGAGCCGACGACCATGTTGATGTTCGACACGGTGACGACGTCGGAGACGTCAAAATCCTGATCGAAGCTGACGTTGATATCCGGCAGGGTGGGATTCTCAGGATCGAAGTCATCGGGGTCAAAATCACCGTCGATGCTGATGCTCGGCTGGGGGATGGCGTCGGGGTCGACGTCGATGGTCACGTCGTTCGCCGCGTCCGATGCATCGGAGAGGTAGCCCGAGATCAGGTCGAGACGGTCGGAAATTTCGCTCGAGCCGTATTCGGCGTCGTTGACGGCCTTTTTGACGAGCGAGTCGAGCCCCTTGATCTGCGACTGGATGCGCGAGAGCTGGCTGGCAGAGACCTGCGTGCGCACATAGGGCTCCATCTGGCCGGCGATGCCGCCGACGTCCTTTCGCCCGCAGACCGCGCCCTCGTTGCTGCACGCGAGGATCTGGCCGCTGCTGCGGCCGACCACGCCGCCGACATTGTAGCCGATGTGCTGGTAGCCGACAGCGGCATAGTTCGTGCTCGACGCGATCGCGCCGGAGGAATAGCCCGCGATGCCGCCGGTGTCGGTGGCGATATTGAGCGTGTCGAGTCGGGACAGACTTGCAAGGTCAAGCGAGAAATCGAGGCTCAGGTCGCTTAAGTCAATGCTGGGGTCAGTGCTTTCGATATTCACATACGCGCGGTCGCGGCAGGAGACGATGGAGCCGAGGTTCTCGCCCACGATGCCGCCGGTCATGCTCTGGCCGAAGATCGCGCCAGAGGCTTCGCACGCGCGCACGATGCCCGTGGCGAGGTTGCGGCCCGCGATGCCGCCGACGCTGCGTTTGCCGGAAACACTTCCGTTGAATGTGCAGCTTTCGATCGTGCCGTGATTTTCACCCACGATGCCGCCGATATTTTCGCTGTCGCCGGACGGGGTGACCGTGCCCTCAACATTCAGGTTTTTGATGACGGCGTCCTTTTGCAGCACGCCGAAAAGACCGGCAGGGGAAACGCTCTGCGTGATGGAAAGGCCGCTGATGGTGTGGCCGTTGCCCCGGAATGTGCCGCCGAATGTCGGAATGGGCAGCGCATCGTCGCTTTCGAGCACGATGTCGTTGTCAAGAACAACGGTTTTGCCGCGCGACCAGGAGTCGAGCGTGCAGGAATGCGCGAGGGATCGTAAGTCTTCTGCGCTCTTGATGTGGATGGCGCCGTCCCCGTCGGCAAAGGCCTGCATGACGGGAAACAGCGACACGAGCAGCAGGCACGAGAGTGCAAGCGCGCAGAAGCGATAGAAATGATTAGTCTTCTTCATCGTCTTGCTCCTCATTTGCAGATCCGGAGATCAGATTCAGGTCGATGTCGCCCTCGACCGTGGCGTGCATGATGCCATGCACCGTACCATTGATGTTGCCGCGCACCATGCCGCTGACGGAGACCTTACCGTGACCCGATTTCTTTTCCGTGATGGACGGGACGGAGAACGAGGTCTTGTCGACGATGCCGCTGCCGATGAGCAAGATCTGCGGCAGGGCGAACATGACCATGATGATGGAGATGACCGTGCCGCGGCCAAGGCTCTCACCGATGCCCGCGATGACGGGCTCAGATGTCATGCTGCCGATCAAAAAGCCGCAGATCGAGAGGATCGAGCCGGAGGTGATGATCGTCGGGAAGGCGAAGTTCAGCGTCTCGACGATGGCGTCGCGGTGGTGCATTTTGGATTTGAGCTCCTGATAGCGGCTGGCGATGACGATGGCGTAGTCGATATTCGCGCCCATCTGAATGGAGGAAACGATCAGATATCCTAAGAAGAAGATGTACTTGCCCGTGATGGTCGGGAACGAGAAGTTGAGCCAGATGCAGCCCTGAATCACGAGGATCAGCAGCACCGGCATACCGGCGGAGTTGAACGTGAAGAGCAGCACCAGCATAACCACGAGCACCGACACGATGCTGACGACCTTGTTATCCACGGCGAAGGACTTTTCGAATTCGTATTCGTTCGTCGATTCGCCCGCGAGGTAGACGTTTTCATCGGGGTAATACTTTTCGGCAATTTCGAGAATTTTGTCGGTGAAGGCGTAGGTCTCGTCGCTGCTTTCGGGCAGCGTGAGGTAGATGAGCATGCGGTCATAGTCCGGGCCTTCGAGCTGCGCCTTGGCGCTGTTCATCTGGACCTCGGCATCCTGGAGCATCTGTGTCTGGTCGTCGCTGAGCGTGACGACGCCGGCGTCCACCTGATCGCAGACAAAGAGGAACATGTCGATGAGCGGGACTTTGTAGGTGGAAAGATTGCCCGCAAGCTTGCCATATTCTGAATGCTGCGCGGCGTAGGCGGCGTAAACGACCTGCGCGGCCTCGTAATCGAGACCCGCGAGCTCGGCGAACTGGCGCGGCGTCAGCTTGTCGGCCAGCATGTAGCCGTCGAGCGCCTCAATGTTGGTAAGACCCATCGTGGAGTCAACCTCGTCGTACTGGCCGAGCTCGTCTAAGATGGCGGACTCCTTGTCGTAGTCGCCCGTGGGGACGATGAGCGCCAGCATGTTCTTCGAGGTGAAGTTATCCTCAATCATCTGCTGGGCAAACTGCGTCTCATTCTGCTTGGGGGCGGAGATGAGGCCGTAGCCGTAGGCGTAGGGGCAGTCGGACGACAGGCGATAGCCGATGACGGCCAACACCACGAAGACGATGGGGATGATGTAGCGCGTGGCATAGTCGAGCTTGCCGACGAACGGGATCTTCGGCACGAAGCTGCGGTGTTGCGTGCGGTCGATCAGCGGGCCGAAGAGCATCAGAAGGCCGGGCATTACGATGAACGCTGCGAGCAGCGCAAACAAGATCGACTTGATGAGGCACAGCGCCATATCGGGGCCGAGCTTGAACTGCATGAAGAGCATCGCCACAAGGCCGCCGATGGTCGTGAGGCTGCTCGCACCGATCTCGGGGATGGATTTGCTCAGCGCAACGATGACGGCCTCACGCAGCGGCAGCAGCCGGTGCTCCTCTTTAAATCGGTTGCAGAAGATGATGGCGTAGTCGATGGACAGCGCCAGCTGCAAGATGCTTGTGACCGAGTTTGAAATGAACGAGATTTTGCCCATCAGGAAGTTCGTACCCTGATTCAGCACAAGCGCGACCACGAACGTCAGAATGAGCACCGGCACCTCGCCGTAGGTCTCGGACGTGAAGAGCAGCACGAGCACGATGACGATGGCGACATACACCATGATGACGCTGATCTCGTGGTCGATCGTTTCCTGCTGCGTGTTGCCGAGGTCGGTGTCGACATACAGATCATAGTTGGAGAGATATTCCTTCACAGCGTTGAGCGAGTCGAGGCAGGCCTCGTCATCCTCGCTGTAGGCAAAGGTGATGGAGTAGAGCGCGGAGAGGTTATTATAATGTGCGGTGGTCTCGTCGTAGTCCACGCTCTGCACGCCCTTGATCTCCTTGATCTTGGGCTCGAGCGCGGCGGCCTGCTCTGGTGTGATGTTGGCCACCATGACCTCGGCCGTGCCATAGGTCGTGAACTGCCCGTCCATGATGTCGAGCGCCTGCTTCGTCTCGGAATCAGACGGCAGGTAGTACGTCAGGTCGCTCTCGACCTCGACCCAGTTACGGGAAAAGGCGGAGAATACGAGCAGAATGATCGTGAGCAGAAAGATGAGATTTCGCTTGTCGACGATGACCGTCGACAGCTTTTCCATAAAGCTGGAGCCGGTCTTCTTGGTTTCGTTACTCATGGCGGTACGCATTGCCTCCTTTCTCGTGGGTGGGTCTTCGCTTCTTCATGCGCTCAAGGCCGCTTTTGATCGGCGGCTCGGGCGGGGCGAGCTGCACCACGTCGCCGAGCGAGCAGTCGAGCTGGCGGCAGATGCGTACAAGCACCTCGAGCGAGACGAGCTCATTTTTCGAGAGCTTGGCGAGCGTGTTGGAGCTGATGCCGACCTCGCGCGCAAATTCCGTTTTATTTAAGCCCTTGTCGATGAGGAGCTTAAAAAGGTTGTTGTAGGTAACATACATGGTGGTACCTCCTGTTCAGTCGTCAACATTATATGAAAATATCCGGAAGAAGCAAGATTAAATTTGCAAAAGCAGATATTTTTTGAACAAATCTGGCGAAGTGACAAAAACAGGCCAGTACAGATGAACAATGCGCAGCCCCTTTTGAAGCGGGGATTTGTTGATCGAGTGAAGGAGAAGGTGAAGAAGGGCAAGGAAGCACCGGAGAGCGGTAAAAAGACATCTTGACTTTTGCACTGTCATTTGCTACGTTTCAGTTAGAGACGACTAACTGACGTAAAACGAAAGAAAATCGGAACGAGAGCATAGCGAGACGGGGCAGAACGAAGGAAACAGATATTTTTAGGATAAGAGGAGACTTGACTATGAAAATTTTAGTATTCGGCGCGGGCGTGCTCGGCTGCAATCTGGCGCGGAATTTCTTCCGCGCGGGAAAGGACGTCACGCTGCTGGCGCGGGGAGCATGGGGCGAGAGTATCCAAAAAAACGGCCTTCGGATCAAGGATAAGTTTTCGCCCCGCATGTCGGTCAGCCGCATTCCGGTCACGGCGGAGCTGAAAGCGGAGGACAAGTACGACGTGATCTTCGTCGTCCTGCGCTATACGCAGCTCGACGCGATCCTCGATACCCTGCGGATGAATCCGACAAAGAATATCGTCTTTGTGGGAAACGACGTGCGCGCAAGTGCGCTGAGCGCTTCGTTGCCGGAGAAAAACGTGATGTTTGCCTTTGCGTCCTCAGCAGGACATCGGGAGCGGGAGTATGTGGCGTCCATCGACCTAAAAAAGATTACCATCGGCCAGATCGCGGGTGCGCCGTCGAACGAAACGCTCATCGGGCAGATCTTTGACGGCACCAAATATAAGGTAGCCTACGAGCCGAATATGGAGGACTACCTTCTCTGCCACGCGGCGTTCGTGCTGCCGGTGGCCTTTGCCTGCTACAAGGTCGACGGCGACCTCAAAAAGCTCAAGGGCAACACAGCCTACTTAAATCGCTTGATCGACGCCAACATCGAGGGTTACCGTGCGATCAAAAACGCGGGACATGAAATTTTACCGAAGGACGACGCGGAGTTTGAAGGCGCGGCGTACCGCAAGACCTGTCTGCGCTTTTTTAAGCTCATGTCCGCCACGAGCCTCGGAAAGATCTGCGCGTCCGACCACGCGATGAACGCGGTCGACGAAATGAGCGCGCTGAACCGCGATTTGAAGGCTTTCTTCGACGAGCACGGCGGGAAATATCCCGTGTGGCAGGAGCTTGAGCAGGAAGTCGCAAAATACCTGAAGTGAACAAAGGGGAAGTACCCGTCATTTGGCGGGCGCTCTTTTTTGCCCGCTCACGGAAAAATCAGACTCCGGCGAGGCATCGGTGAATTTTTCGACAGATATTGACTATGAATGGCAAAACCGGAGCCGACAGCGAGCGGAAGAAGTTGCTGGCGCAAATTGAAAACAGGCGGTCCACCATTGCACGGCAAGGGCGGGCATTTGGTATCCATCTCATTCTTGCCACGCAGCGACCGGACGCAACGATCATTCCCGGCCAGATACGCAACAACATGGATTTCCGTGTTTGCGGCAGGGCGGACAGCGTGCTTTCTCAAATTATTCTCGACAACACCAGCGCCGCCGAACAGATACCCAAGGATGCACGGGGCCGCTTCATCACAGGAGATGGCACGGTGTTTCAAGGCTATCTGTTCGACGAGGGGCAGCTTTAACGGGGGATACCATGCCGCGCAGAAAGAAGCCCAATGACTACGGCACGGGGATTCCCTATCACGAGGTAGAGGCCCTTGTCCGCGTCCTGCTCCCGGAAATTCAGGCGTTCTTTGAGAGCGAAGACGGGCAGCGGGAATATGCTGAGTGGAAAGCAAAGCAGCAGGCCGAACAAGAGAACAAGTCATAACAAAGGCGGGGACATCTTAACCGATGCTCCCGCCTTTACTTGCGTCTACCCGACAAGCTGAAACTTATTTTTTTCTAAAATAGCATATATATGTAAGGCCTGTTAAGGCAAGAAATATCCCCACATGGAGCAATGTGTTTGGAACAGTAAAATTATAGGTGTTTGACACTTCGCCAAACTCCAATAAATACCGACAGAGCAAGCCAAGTCCAACAGTAATAGATGTTATAAGAATAATAAAGAACGGCTTCTTTTTTGGAAAAAGCCCAGCTAAGATACCACCAGAAAAAAGAGCACCACCAAGTACAACATAAATTTTAATGGCGGTAAGCATCATTGACCATTCTTTGTTCAAGTTTATGATCGGAAACCCAAAGCAGTTGAAAAAAATAATAACACCGAGCCCTAAAAAGTAGGAAAGCAGTTTGTGTCTTTGCCTAAGCTGTTTCATATATTGTTCCATATGAATACCCCCTTAAGCTTCAGAGTTTAGAGCTGACCTATGGAATGAACATATTATATAATGGGGCGATAGAAAAGGCAAGGGCGAGTTCATCAGCCCGCCCTTGCCTATCAAAGCACATTCTCAATAGAAATGATAAATCCGAACACATTACCCACTTGGATAATGTAGTTCGGATTATCATTACTTGGTCCGCCGTTCATCAATCTGTATGAACTTCTTTCTTGCCAAACAAGAGGAAAATATATGGGGGTAATATCCACACAATGGCGGCGCTCAGCCATTCGTTTAAGCCGAACTGAAATGCAATCTGAGAAAACACACTGGCCCATTCCGAAAGTGCACTCCAAAGCATGGCGAATGATGTAAATATTCTTTGCGTCAAGTATGTAAATATGCCTAACACGATATTCAAAGCGACTAAGGCAGAAGAGGAGAAGAAAATTTCTTTGCGTGTCATTTTTCGGAACAAGAAAAATCCGCCAATGCAGACAACCGCAAGGAAGAGGCCAGCAGACATGAGCATCCACCGGGTATTATCCGATGATATGCTCCCATCAGGCAGCGTCACAAGTGCCCATCTCCCTAAGAAACGAATTTCCAGTTGAAAGCATATCCAGCTTGCAACCATACAATATAAAGGAACTTTCCACCATGATTTTTTCACATGATACTCCTCCTTTATTCAATTTATGTAATTATATATTGATTTA